>WNFR01000336.1_pt1 | contig 49204 bp, 44 predicted proteins | sample 5400221 | NCBI WGS metagenome assembly WNFR01 (sample SAMN13153357, study PRJNA577476) | soil metagenome | isolation source: 40 cm soil under Madrone tree | place: USA:California | collected 2016-06-14 | reverse complement strand
CGTGCGACCCTCTTCAATCCTGCTTCGATGTCTCCAATAATCGCTTCCGGATCCTCAGTTCGAGGATTGTCGGAAGTGACTATCGCCACGTCGCTCAAGCTTGCAGCGAGCTCTCCCATCGGCGCGCGCTTCGTCCGGTCGCGATCGCCTCCGCAGCCGAAGACCGTTATGACCCGCGCCTTGCCCGCCACCTCGCGCGCAGTTTGCAACACGTTCCTCAAGGCGTCATCGGTGTGGGCGTAGTCTACGATGACGGCGAAGGGAATCCGCGGTGAACCGCTCAGCGTCACCTGCTCGAACCGTCCCGAGACACTTGAGCATTCGGCCACGCCGCGAGCGATGTTATCCAAACTGGCTCCCAGAGCCAATCCTGTGGCTATGGCCGCGAGGATGTTGAAGACGTGAAACCGCCCGACCAGTGCCGAAACAATCTCGATACTGCCCGCGGGCGTGCTAGCCGTGAATGCTAGTCCGCGCGGGCTCATCGTGAAATCATCCGTCCCCACGTCCGTGCGACCGCCGAAGCCGTAGCTTATCCGATCACCCTTGGCAGACTTAAACAACCTGCGCCCGTATTCATCATCGACGTTGATCACTGAAACGCCCGGCCAAGAGCCGAGGCTGCCGTTGAACAGCTTCTCCTTCACCGCGAAATAGGCTTCCATCGTCCCATGGTAGTCCAGGTGGTCGCGCGTGAGATTAGTGAAAACCGCGGCGGCGAACTTCAAAGCATCTGCTCGATGGAGATCGATCGCGTGCGATGAAACTTCCATCACCGCCGAGCGGCAACCGGCGTCAATTGCTCGCCCGAGCATTCGCTGGATGTCGGATGCTTCGGGTGTGGTGTTCAGCGCGGCCGCGGCTTCGTTGCCGACGCGATGAGTGATCGTTCCGAACATCGCCGATGTTCCCTCGCTCACTCGAATGATCGAGTCAATCAAGTGAGCGGTGGTTGTCTTTCCGTTCGTGCCGGTGATTCCGACCAGCTTCAGCCGTTGGGACGGATGTGCATTTATCTCTCTTGCCAAAACAGCCAGCTTCAATTCGTCCTTACTGGTTAGCCTCGCGCAAGATCACCGTTGGAAGACGGCGTCTTCAGCGTCCGACAAACTTCAGTTTGTCGCATTAACAACCAAGCCGCATCAACGAGTCGGCGACAACCTGAAGTTTGGCGGCTTCACTCAAGCGCGACCTTCTGGATGGGTTCCCGCGAAAGCTTGACGCGGCAGATTGTCTCTTGCGGGACGAGGGCGCCCGGCGATGGATTCTGCAGAGACACGACCCCATCGCCCGCAGCTTTGAGCTTCAGCCCCTGGGTCGCGCACATCGCCACTGCTTCACGTATTCCCTTCCCTATCAAATCAGGCATCACAACGCTTCCGTGGCGTTTAGATGCAGAATCGCCGCTCGCGGCTTCAGCGGATACGTCAAGCGCCGGACGCGAATCGACCGGCTCGTCCGCGCGCGCGGGCTGGTTCTCCGCCGAGAAGCTCGCAGTGTCGTAGACGTGGAAGTCGCCCGCGAGCAATGATTGCGGGTCGTTTTCGGGCGGCACGCCGAGCACCTGGAGCGCGTCGGCAACCACGCGAGCGAACACCGGCGCCGAAACTGCGCCGCCCAGATGCGCGCCCATCGGTTCGTCTAGCGAAACCACACAAGCGATTTCGGGATTATCCACGGGCGCGAAGCCCGCAAACGACGCAACATACCGAGTCTGCGAGTAGCGCCCGGTCGCCTCATCGACCTTCTGCGCGGTGCCCGTCTTTCCAGCGGCGCGATAGCCGCCCATCCGCGCCGCCTTGCCCGTTCCCTGAACAACCACGCCTTCGAGCATCACCTTCAACGTGGCTGCAGTAGCTTCACTCACAACCTGGCGGCGTTCCGGTTGATGCTCGTCCAGCACATCTCCTGAAGACGAAGTGACGCGGCTTACCAGGTGCGGTTTCACCCACTCGCCGCCATTGGCAATGCACGCGTAGGCAGCCGCGACTTGCGTTGCAGTGACTCCGATCTCGTGGCCCATCGGAATAGAGCCGATGGTTGTTGGTCCCCACTCGCTGGCCGGTTGGAACAGCCCTCGCGATTCTCCCGGCAATTCTATTCCGGTGCGGCGGCCGAACCCGAACCGCTCGATGTAGCTCGCGAGTCTTTCATTTCCCAACTTCATTCCGATCTTTATCGCGGCGACGTTGGAGGACTTCGCCAACGCCTGCGCAGCGGTCAGCATACCGTACGGGTGATCGTGAATTATTCGATCGGCGATCCGAATCTGGCCGCCGCCGCAGTCGATCATCGTATTGGGCCGGATGAGGTGCTCTTCGAGCGCGGATGCATAGGTGACCAGTTTGAATATCGACCCCGGCTCAAAAGCAGTCTCGACCGCTCGATTACGGCGCTGAATCTCGGTGGAGCCCGAGACCTTGTTAGGATCAAAAGTCGGATAGTTGGCCAGCGCGAGTATCTCGCCGGTCGCGGGCCGGATCACCACGATCTGACCTCCACGCGCGTGAGTCGAACGAACTGCGTCGGCAAGCGCCTTCTCGACGTGGTGCTGAATCACGAGGTCTATGGTCAGCGAAACATTGGCGCCGGGTATCGGATCCTCGACCGAATGATCGTAGGATTTGTTCATCGCATCAACATCCAGCAACAACCGCCCGCCTTGACCACGGATCACCTTATCGTAGGAAAGCTCGATGCCGCCAACCCCACGCTCGTCTATGTCGACGAAACCCAAAAGGTGAGATGCGCTCGCGCCGCTGACGTAAAACCGCTTCATCTCGTCTACGAAACGAAGTCCTTGGAGACCGAGCTTTTCGACCTTCGCAACTTCCTTGTCATCGAGCTTGCGTTTGACTGCGACGGCCGCGTGGCGGGACGTAAGCCGTTTGTACAGATCATCGCGATCGATATCGAGCAGATCAGAAAGCGTATCTGCCATGCCACCGGCGTCGGTTATGTCGCCGGGCGACGCGTAAAGCGATTTCACAGCCACCGAACGTGCAAGCTCGTTGCCGTTCCGATCGTAAATCACGCCTCGCATCGGGCTGAGGTTGATCTCTGCTTGCTGCTGATGAACCGCGCGTGCGACTAACCAGTCGTGCTGCTTGACCTGTAACCAAACGAGCTTCGCCCCGATCGCCATCATCCACACGATGATCGCGACCTGAATAATGGTGATCCGTCCCTCAGAAGCCTTATTAATCGCTGACATCGCTCTTGAAGTTCAGAGTTCAGGCTTTAGCCTGCCAGTGGCGCCCGCAAGCTAAAGCTTGAACTCTGAACCTTACCTTTTGGCTTTCCTGTTGGCGTTCGCATCCGCCGGTTTGTCGGTCGTCTTCTTGTTGGGCCGCTCGAGCCCCAGCTTGTGGGCGCGCCGTTCGATTTCAACGGGCGATGCCGCGCGCGAATACTCCAACTCCAGTTGTCGCAGCTTTTCTTCGAGCTGGGTTGACTGGCGCCTCAATTCTTCGCTCTGATATCCGACTGAAATGGCCTCGAAGTGCTGGCGCGCGCTTATCACAAAGCCGCACGAGAGCAGGGCTCCGGCAACACCTATCGCGGCAAGCCACCCCATCACGCGCGAACTCACCGGGCGCGCAACCGGCACGTTGGAAATCTGTTTCTCGGGAAAAAATCTGTCAGTCATAAATCCGCCTCAGATGTACCGTAGGTTGTCTAACCCGCGGTTTCGTTTTTCGCAGTTCTGCCGCAGGTTAGACAACCTACGGTACAAAGGGGCTTGGAATGTTTTGCCTCGTTAGAGCTTCTCGCAAACACGCAGAAGGGAGCTGCGTGAACGAGGATTTCGTTCGGTTTCTTCGGGTGCCGGGCGCACCGGCTTGCGCGTGAGAATACTGATTCGTCTCCTGGCCCCGCACTGTTCGCAAATGAGTTCGGCATCGACCGCTGCTTTGCTCCCTGCTCGCCTTTGCCATCTTTGCTTTTCGCAAACGCAGCGGCCGGACTCGCGCAAAAAGCTGCGCTTGACGATCCGATCTTCAAGCGAGTGGAACGAGATGATCGCCAGCCGCCCACCGTGAGTCAGTTTCGAGATCGCAGCCGGGATGAAACGCTCGAGCGCTTTGAGCTCATCGTTGACCGCGATTCGGAGGGCCTGAAACGTTCGAGTGGCTGGGTGGATGCGCCACCGGCCTGGAATGTTGAGCGCTCGCACGACGACGCCCGCAAGCTGCTTTGTCGTGACGATCGGTTCGCGATCCCGCTGCCGCGCGATTGCCCGAGCGATCTTGCGCGCGCCACGTTCCTCTCCGCATTCAAAGATCAGATTGGCCAACTCGCGCTCCGAGAGTTCATTCACCAAGTCCGCGGCCGTCCTTTCACTGTCCTGATCCATTCGCATGTCGAGCGGCGCGTCGGACGCAAAGCTAAACCCCCGCTCGCCTCGCTCGAGTTGCAGCGACGATACTCCGAGATCGGCCAGAATCCCGCGCACCGCGGTTATCCGTTCCCGCTCCAGGACTGAAGAGATGCTTTCGAAGTTCGCATGGACCAATTGAACCCGGCCGTCAAAGATCAACAGTCGCTCTCGCGCTAGCCCAAGCGCTTCCAGGTCGCGGTCTATTCCGATAACTCTTGTTTCGGGCGAAGCGGCAAGGATCGCCTCGGCATGCCCGCCAAGTCCAACTGTGCAATCGACGAACGCACCTCCCTCGCCGGGCCGCAACCACTCGATGACCTCTTCGAGTAAGACGGGTTCGTGCAATTAAATACCAAGCGCTGCAAGACTGGCGGCGTCTTCATCACTGAAGGGCTGGCCGTCAATTCGAGCTTTGAACTTGTCAAGCTCCCAGACCTCCAGGTAGTGCAGGTATCCGAGCACCGCAACGTTACCGATCAGTTCGGCGCTCGATCGAAGCAACGGGTGAACAAGTATCCGTCCCTGCGCGTCTACCTCGGCGAGCTGACCGTAGTAGTTCGTCCGGTCGAGGAACTTCCTCACGAATGAGTAGCTCGTGCCCTTCTCTTGAAGCTTCTCTTCGATGGTCATCCACTCTTCCATCGGATACAACCGGGCGCATTCGCCGGTGAGGCTTGTGACATAAAACTCAGCGCCGTAGTGGTCATCGAGGTAGCGGCGGTAGGCGGCCGGCAGTTTGATCCGGCCCTTCTCATCCATCCTTACTGTGTAGTGTCCCCTGAGCATTCAACCCGCTTCTCTCCTGTCGCGCTAACTCTAGACGTTCCACTCCGCTCCACTTCGTTCCACCGGGCCAAATGGTACGTCAGATAGCAAGGTGTGTCAAGCGTGAAATTATTTAACGATAAGAGTTTGTGGCCGTTGGGGAGGGCGGCGGCCCGGGGCTTTGCCGGGTTGCGATTAGTTCCGCGACCGAAGCCAGACTGTGGTATAGTGCCGAACTTTGCTGAGCGGAGTAGAAACGGCGCCAATGGGCAGAACGACGGTTATCATAATCATCTACGGCTTGGCGGCTGCGGGAGCGAACTTGCTGGGCGGGCTCTTTATCTCATCGCGCAAGCTCGGACAGGCGACCCTCAGATACTTGATCGCGCTGGGCGCGGGATTCATGCTGGCGGCGGTCTTCTTGAAGATAGTCCCCGAGACAATAGAGCAATGGCCGGGCTCGCCGCTGGTGCCGATGATGTGGCTCCTCGCGGGCTATCTCCTCATCCAATTCGTCGAGCATACGGTTGCGCCGCACTTCCATTTCGGCGAAGAGACCCACGAAGAAGCGATGCTCGAACATCACGCCGCGATGGCCGGCGTGAGCGCGCTGATGGTGCACACCTTCTTCGACGGCGTTTCTATAGCCGTCGCTTCGCTCGTAAGCCCGCAGCTTGGCGTGTTGATCTTCATCGCAATTCTGTTGCACAAGGTTCCGGAAGGTTTCACCGTAGCGTCGATGATGCTGGCGGCGGGTCGAAGCCATCGCAGCGCGATAAACTCGGCGCTTCTGGTGGGGCTGGCGACTCTGGTCGGAGTTGCGCTCGTTCTTGTCTTCGAGAACACAGCAATTTATTCGCGCCCGCTGTCGGCGCACGTGCTCCCGTTGTCGGCGGGGGTGACTCTCTACGTCGCGGCATCGGACTTGATTCCGGAGGTGAACACTCGCGAAGGCGGCGTGAAGACTTCGGTGATGGTCTTCGCCGGAGTCGCGTTGCTCTACCTTACGGAACTGGTGATGAAGTCGCTAAACTTCGGTCACTAATCTTCGGCACGCAGCCGGTCACTGCATACCGCTCGGTAATTCTCTCTACTTTCTTCCCAAGAGCATTTCATTCGTCATGCGGGTGTTCTCTTCGATGTCCATGAACACGTACATCCATTCGGCATACGCGTATAGAAAGATGGCGACAAACACACCGTAGACGAACATGATCAAGCCTCCGACTAAGCCTCCGACTAAGCCTCCGAAAGCGCTCGGGCCGCTGTCGGGGAACCCCGGCGTAGACTTCGAGGCGGTCGCGCCTGCCACAATCATCACCAACCCCAGGATGATCAATAGCGCCCCGACAACCACGGCAAGAATCTTCATCAACACCGCGATTAGCCGGAGAATCTTGTACTTTTTCTTAACCGCGGGCATCGCGCTGCCTCCGTAGCCGCCCCCGCCATAACCGCCTGCGCCATAACCCGGCGCTGCATTCATCACCGGGTACGACTGCTCGTAGGACGGTGTTGCCGGAGGCGCCGGTGGTGGCGCAGCCGAAAGCGTTGTTCCACATCCCCCGCAAAACTTGGCCGTCGATGGTAGATCCGCGTTGCAAACTGGGCATTTCATTCTTGAGATCGCTCCTTTCTGATTTCAGCTCCATTCGTATGACCTGCGTTTCGTGCCGTTACTCGACCTTCTCAACCCCGGACGTCGTTGCGGGTGCTCGCCTGCACCTCACGCAGCGGTGCGAGGGCTGCGGCCGGGTGACAAGATATTCTTACTTGGACGCGAAATCAAACTGGTCTTTAGCGGTTTCGCTTCGCTTGACCATCCCGGTGCCGATTCGTATGATGTTCCGTGCTCTTCACACCTACCGACATGGCGTCAACCGCGGCAACAATTGATCACAGTCTAAGGCAGGAGAATCCATATGGTAACTGAGCAGGAACACGGAGCGATCATCTGGAAGAACGGCAAGCTGGTCCCGTGGCAGGAAGCTACCATCCACGTGATGTCTCACGTAGTCAACTACGGCTCGTCAGTATTTGAGGGCATACGCTGCTACGACACCAAACGCGGCTCGGCCATTTTCAGGCTCGACACGCACATCGAGCGGCTTCTCAATTCGGCGCACATCTACCGGATGCAGGTCCCGTTTAGCTACGAAGAGATCGTGGACGCGTGCCGCCGGCTTGTCGTCGCCAACGACTATAAGGAATGCTACCTGCGCCCTATCATCATTCGAGGCTACGGCACGTTCGGAGTCGATCCTTTCCCGTGTCCCATCGACACTTACATATGCACGTGGCAGTGGGGCAAGTACCTGGGCCCCGAAGCACTTGAGCAAGGCGTCGACGTCTGCGTGTCGAGCTGGACCCGCATCGCGCCGAACACTCTGCCGTCGATGGCGAAGGCTGGCGCGAACTACATGAACTCGCAGCTCATCAAGATGGAAGCGAAGGTCAACGGCTACGTCGAGGGCATCGCGCTTGACCCGGAAGGCTACATCAGCGAGGGCTCAGGCGAGAACATCTTCCTGGTGAAAAACGGAACGGTGATGACGCCGCCGCTTTACTCGACGATTTTGCCGGGCATCACACGTGACTCAGTCATCAAGCTATGCGAGCGCATGGGCATCCCGGTGCTCGAGCGTGCGATCCCGCGTGAGATGCTTTACATCGCCGACGAAGTCTTCTTCACCGGGACCGCCGCGGAGATCACGCCGATTCGTTCAGTAGACAAGGTTCAAGTCGGCGCCGGCCGGTGCGGTCCGATCACCGCCGAGCTTCAGAGGCAATTCTTCGACATCATCGGGGGCGAGACGGACGATGTGTTCGGCTGGCTGACTCCCGTGGAGGAATCGAAGGCCGCAGCTCAGCACGAGCCGCAGTTGGCGTGAATCGTGGAAAGTCCGGGGCGGTTCCTTGCAAACCTTCTAATGGGCAGCCTTTACGCTTCAGGGCATTGGAGATAGGGCGGGAACACTGGTCAGTAGCGCGCGATTGACATCGCGCGAGTTGCCAGCTACTTGCGTTTCCACTTCGTTCCCTGCGGCGTGTCTTCAAGAATAATCCCTCGAAGGGCAAGTTCTTTTCTTATCCCATCAGCCAGGTCGAAGTCTCGCTTCCGGCGAGCGGCGTTCCGCTCTTCGATCTTCGATTCAATCTCTGGATCGAGCATCTGCTCTTGCTCTTCGCCCAGCACTCCCAACACCGAGTCGATCCGCGCGAGCAAATCGAGCGCAGCCGCGCGATCGTCGGCGCCGAACTCGCCAGCGTCCATCGCGGTGTTTACGTCGCGGCGGAATTCAAACACCGCCGCGAGCGCCTTCGAAGTGTTCAGGTCGTCATTCATTCCCGCTTCGAAGCCCTCGCGCGCGCGCGCGATGAGCTCGTGCACTCGCGGCTGCGAACCGGCCGCCCCCCCCTCGAAGCCGGCAACCCTGCGGCGAAAGTTGCGAAGCCCTTCAAGCGCAGTCTCCGCGCCGCGCAATCCATCGAGCATGAAGTTCAACTGTGTGCTGTAGGGCACGGACAGCAGCAGATACCGAATCGCCGCGGGAGAATGGCCTTTCTCGATGAGCTGGCGAACCGTGTAATAGTTCCCCTTGGATTTGGCCATCTTCTCGCCTTCGACCAGCAAGAATTCGGTGTGAACCCAGAAACGCACAAACGGCCTTCCGGTGGCGCCTTCTGATTGCGCGATCTCGTTTTCGTGATGCGGGAAGATCAGGTCAACGCCGCCGCAGTGGATGTCGAACGATTCGCCGAGGTACTCCATCGACATAGCCGAGCACTCGAGGTGCCAGCCGGGACGGCCTTCGCCAAATGGAGACGGCCACCGCGGCTCGCCTTCCTCTTTCGCCGCTTTCCACAAAACGAAGTCGCGAGCGTCAGCCTTCTCGTATTCGTCGACATCGACGCGCGCGCCTGCAAGGTTGCCTTCAAGCTTGAGCCCCGAGAGCTTGCCGTAGCCGGGGAACGACGAGATGCTGAAGTATAACGAGCCTTCGCTCTCGTATGTATGACCGTTGTCAGTCAGACGCTTCATAATCTCGATCATCTGAGGAAGGTGTTTCGTGGCATATGGCATGATCTCAGGTCGCTGGATATTCAACGCATCGCAGTCCTTCAGAAACTCCTGGGTGTAGAACTCGGTGAACTCTTCAAGGCTCTCGCCCGACGCGAGCATGCCGCGAATGATCTTGTCTTCGATGTCGGTGATGTTCATGATGTGCTGCACTTGATAGCCGAGATACTTCAAGTAGCGGCGCAACACATCGACCGAGACGAAGGTCCTGAAGTTGCCGATGTGACCGTAGTCGTACACGGTCGGCCCGCACGCGTACATCCGCACGGTGTTGCCTTCTAAAGGCTTGAACTCTTCCTGGGTGCGGGTGAGTGTGTTCCTTAGGTTTAGCATTCTTCGTGCGGCTCCTCAGTCAGCAATATTTACAACTGAAGCGACTTCGTTTCGAGAAACTCCTCCAGTCCATACTTGCCCATCTCGCGGCCGTTGCCCGATTGCTTGTAGCCCCCGAATGGAGCCAACGCGTTGAACTTGCCGCCGTTGATGTCCACCTGCCCGGTGCGCAGCCGTCGGGCTACACGCCTGGCTCGCTCGACATCCGAAGACCAAACGCCGCCCGCCAGCCCATATACCGTGTCGTTCGCTATTCGCACCGCGTCGTCATCGTCTTCATACGGAATGATCGACAACACCGGTCCGAAAATCTCTTCGCGAGCGATGGTCATATCGTTGCGCACGTTAGCGAATACTGTCGGACGCACGAAGTAACCCTTATCCAGGCCCTCCGGTGCTTCGGCGCCGCCGGTGACCAGAGTCGCGCCTTCGTCGATTCCCTTCTTGATGTAGTTGCGAACTCGATCGCGCTGGAGTTCCGAAACGAGCGGGCCGAGCTTGGCCTTGCCTTCGCGCGGATCGCCAACCGTAAAGCCCTCGGCGGCCTCTTTGGCTATTTGAACCGCTTCGTCGTGGCGTTCCTTCGGTACAAGCATTCGAGTATGCGCAGAACAAGTCTGACCCGAGTTGAAATAGCAATTACTCACGCCGCTTCGAACCGCTTTCTCGAGATCCGCGTCGTCAAGAATGATGTTGGCGGACTTCCCGCCAAGCTCGAGAGCGACACGCTTGACGGTCTGGGCGGCGAGTTCGCTCACGCGCTTCCCTGCCCTGGTCGAGCCGGTGAACGAAATCATATCGACGTCAGGGTGCGATGCAAGCGCTTCGCCGGCGACCGGCCCCAGCCCGGTGACAAGATTGAACACGCCGGCGGGCAGCCCAGCGTCGTCAGCAATCTCAGCGAGGATGAATGCCGTGAGCGGCGCAACTTCGCTTGGCTTCAACACCACGGTGCAACCGGCGGCAAGCGCCGGCGCGACTTTGGCGACGACTTGATGAAGCGGAAAATTCCACGGCGTTATGCATCCGATGACGCCAACCGGTTCTTTCACCACAAGCGAATTGCCGATCTGTTCCTCAAACGAGTAGTCCCCGAGCATCCTCGCATACGAGCCCATTACCATCGCGGGCATTCCGGCTTGAACCATCGTCGCCAGCGGGAGCGGCATCCCGACTTCACTTGCGATGATCGCGGCTATCTCGTTCTGACGGGCGACAAGGCCCGCCGAGATCTTCTGGAGGAAGCCCGCGCGCTCGGCCGCTGAAGTTGCGGACCATGAATCAAACGCCCTGCGCGCGGCTGCCACAGCGCGATTGATGTCTTCGGCGGCGCCCTCAGGAACGCGCCCCATCACTTCCTCGGTAGTCGAGTTGATCACATCGAGCATTCCTCCGTCGGCTGGCTCGACCCATTCGCCGTTCGTGTAGAATTTCTCACGAACGTTTACTTCCGGTTGGCGTGAAGCTGTCATTGCTGGTCTCCTTGAATAAATATTTCAGTCTATGTTGCGGGCACTCACATTCTAGCGGCTGCCGATCGGGCGCGCCAAAAGAATTGGGCCACGCGATCTGATCGACCGCGCGGCCCTCATTCCTTTAAACAAATTCCAGAAAGGCGAGTTCCTGACGAGTAGAGAGAGAAACCTCACTCCTTGGGGCTAAGAGCAGGAGGGGTCACGCTTGATTTTGTTGCGATTCAGTTAGACCGAACCTTCGATCTAACCGCTCTCCTGGGCATGATTGACATCTACTCAACAGCCTAGCCTCACCCGCAGCCTGTAACAACACCTCCTAGTATTCATTCGCAATTGGGATATCGACGGATTCGGGTACTCTATGCTGCTTTCTCAAAGGGCCTTCCAGCCCCGCGCGGACCATTCTACTCAAGTCCTGCATGCCAGTAAGGCGTTTAAATCGGGCCTCGTCTTCGCGCAAGAGGGCGAGCAACAAATGCACAGTGTCAATGGCGGCTGCACCAGATTCACCGGCTTCTCGCCTCGAGAAGAAAATGGCCCGGCTTGTCTTTTCACCGTATTTTTCAAACGTCATAATGTTCCTCGCCATCTCCAGTCCCTTTTCATCTATGCACGATTCTCAAGGCTGATGTTTGAACGGGTGCTTTGCTTCTGTTACTTTACAACTCGAAATACTGAAGAAGCTCGGCGCCAAACAGCTTAGATGTTCAGTGGCAAGAAGAAACTTGTGATGTGCCAGGTTTGCCGGGGCTTGATTGAAGCCTCTGCAAGAACCTGCCCATTGTGCGGAAGAGAGTCCGTCCCACCCGCTCGAATCTCCACTGCCAGCTTCACAGAAAGCGGCAACTTCTTCTCCCTCGTAATACTCACCATCAATATCGCGCTGTTCGTGCTGATGTCAATCGTCGAAGTTCGAAACGGGGGCAGCGGCGAAGCGTTCATAAAAAGCGCAAGCGGCGGGGTGCTCAACGATTTCGGCGCCCTGGTTCCATCTCTCGTTCGAGCCGGGCAATGGTGGAGACTGGTGACCTTCAACTTTCTGCACATCGGCCTGATGCATTTGATGTTCAACAGCTCGGCGTTGTTCTCAATCGGCCCACAGGTGGAAGCCATCTTCGGCTCGCAGAAGTTCGTGTTCGCATATGTGGCGACCGGTATCGGAAGCGGCCTGGCGTCCCTGATGTTTCTCCCGGCCAACACCGCGGGCGCGTCCGGCGCAATATTCGGCTTGATCGGGTTGATGGCGGTTTATGGCTACAGGCTGGGCGGGAGCTTCGGCCGCGGCTTGATGAGACAAATGCTGATCTGGGCCGGAATCGGAATCATGTTCGGCTTCTTTATTGGGGCTAACAACGTGGCTCACGTTGGTGGGTTTGTCGCCGGCGGCGGGCTCGGCTTCGTTCTCGAGCCCGATGCTCCCTCGACAGCTAGCTCCGCGGCGCGCTGGAACGGAGCAGCGATCTGCTGCATTGGGCTGGTCGCGATCAGTTTCGTGATGGCTGGGCGAGTCTACGGGGCCGAGCAGGAAAAATCGAATCAGCGCGAGCTGACAGGCCGCCGCCACGAACACGCCTACGCGCTGGCCCAGCTCGTCAAACAAGCCAGGTCCTCAGTCGCCGAGTCATTCGAGTTGAAAGACGACCCTGCCCGCCTCACTAGAAACGATGCTGCCAAGACCGCTATGGAACTCCGCCGGATCGCCGGCGAACTCGAAAAAGCGCCGGTCTTCGACGACCGCAGCACCGCAATCAAGACGCGGCTGATCGAATTGATTAACAAGCGAGCGAAATCCTTCGACGAAGCGACGAATGATCGGATGATAGCCGCTGCCGCTTCCGCGGATCTCGAGGCCTTCGTTGCGGCATTCAAAGATTTCTCCGAGTGGGAGTCCAACGCAGCACAGGAGTTTGACCGGCTGGAACGATAGCCACAATCTACCAAATTCAATGCTTTCCAAATCTCGATCTCACATCGAGTGGTAAGCTCCTACCATGACCTTGAACCCCACCACCAGCGAAACCCGGTTTAGAGAGTGTCCGGCTTGCGGAAATCCAACGCCCGCCGAGAGCGTCGCCTGCACCTTCTGCGGCGCCCTCTTCGCGGAAGCCGATGTAGCTGCCCGCGAAACGGCTAACGAGGACCGTTTCCTGCGCGCGCTTTTCACTCGCTCAAATCCTTTCACGATGATCTTCATTGGCGTCAACGTCGGTGTGTTCGTGTTGATGTGCCTCGCCGGAGGTTTTGCGGTGACCTCAGTCAACCCCGAAGTGCTTAGAGGATTCGGGGCTAAGCAAAACAACCTCATAGCCGAGCAGCACGAATACTGGCGGCTGATCACTGCGATTTTCATCCACATCGGAATCATCCACCTGTTCCTCAACAACTACGCGCTCTGGATCATCGGCCAGGAGATCGAGCGCATCTACGGCTCGGCTCGCTTTGTGGTGCTCTACCTGGTCACGGGGGTTATCGGTTCAGTAGGAAGTTATGTCTTCAATCCTCAAGCAACATCGGCGGGCGCTTCGGGCGCCATATTCGGACTGTTTGGCGTGATGGCAACGTTCGCCTTCAAGTACCGGAAAGAAATCCCCCAGACGCTGAGCCGCGAGATCCGGCGGCGCGTGCTCCCGATCATAGCGATCAACCTAGTGTTCGGGTTTTCCGTCAGAATCGTGGACAACGCCGCGCACGTCGGAGGACTGCTGGCAGGAATAGCACTCGCTCTCGCGGTTCCATACATGAGACCCACCGAAAGTATCACGCCGCTGCTCTGGCGCGCCCTTCAGATGGTCTGTCTAGTGGTGATCTTCATTTCGTTTGTGGGAGCGTTTCGCAATTACAACGGACCGAAGCTCACTCTCTCGAATCTGACCAACCGTCCCGGCTCGAGCGTCGTCGCGTACTTTGACCGAATGAAAGAGGGCGACCAGTTGCTGATTGAATCCTTCAAATCAGTGGCGGCGGCGCTCGAGAGAGGCAACGGGGCTCCCGACCTCAAGCCGGCTATCGACTCGGTCGATCGAGGAATCCGTGCCGTTATGTTGGCGCCCCGGATCGATCCGCAAGCCGAACAATACCGCGCGCGTTTGCTCGAGCTCCTGGGTCAGCAGAAGAACGTACTGAGTGAGTTCGACGATTCAAGCGCGAAGAATCGGGACAAACTGAGTCAGGAGGAGAAGGCTTTGGTCGATCAGCGAGGTCAGTTCCTGTCGGATTATAGCAAGTGGCTGCCCGGGTTCTTGAAGGAGCGCGGCTACGAACTAGGTGAAAGCAACGACCGGTGATTGCGTTCGAACATCAAGCATCACATAACCGATCGAGGTCGAGGATGGGCACCCGCTGTCTCCCGCTTTTGAAGTAACTTCTTGCGGGCCAACCGAACTTCGCGCGCTGCAGCGTTAGACTGTCCTTGCCGTGAGCGACGGGACGAACCTTCTTAGGCTCCAGGGCCAGGACACCTTCCACGCGATCAGCCAACAAGCCCAACTGTGCATCACCCTTCACAAGAATCAAACGCTGCCTGACCAGGTCCTGGCTCACTTTCAAACCAAGGTCCATCACTACTGTCATGCGACCCCGCACGCTTGCAAGTCCGGCGACTCCATCCGGCGGATTCGGCAGCGGTGTTATTCGCGGACAGTCAACTACCCCTTCGGTTTGCTCGACACCGATCGCGTATGGCGCGCCGCCAACCTCGAACATCAGCACCGACACAAGCTCCGCCTTGCCATCGCCAGGATCCTGCCCAAGATCCAAAGAAAGCCCGGCAATCGCCAGGCGAGCATTCGCGTCCCTATCGTTAGTCGACTTTGTCATTTGCTTTGGAGCTTCCGCTTTCACAATCGCATGCTTCTAAGGACCAGCAGGCTCGGCATATCCAGCACCAGCGCGACGTCTCCGCCCTCCAGGTCGACGGCTCCCACAACGCCCTTCAGCCTGCGCCCGACCGAGCCGAGCGACTTCACTATGATTTCGCGTTGCTCGTCGAACTGCTCAACCGCAACAGCCACGTTTCTGTCTGAGGTACACGTTACCAGCACCGGTACCTTGACCGAACCGGCCGGCGCTAACGGCTTGCCATCCCCATTTTGACCGGCCGGTTGATGAAGCAGCCGCGCGCCTCCCAGCCCGAGCACGTATCCAAGTTCGACGAGCGGAATAGTTCCGTCGCGCCACGCGACGCTTCTTCGGCCGTCGCGGCCGAGTATTTCTTCTGGAGAGACGTATAGCAGCTCGATGATTTGGGCGACGTTGACGGCGTACCGCCAGCCGCTTGCTCGCACGATGAACGCCGAGATCATCACCAGCGTTGTTGGAACAGCCAGGTCGAACCTGGTCCACTTCCCCTTCTCGGACGAGATTCGAACCTCGCCGCCAAGCTCGTATATCGTCCGCTCAACCGCATCGAGTCCGACGCCCCGCCCCGATACCGCCGAGACATGGTCGGCCGTCGAGATACCAGGCCGCAAAATCAATCGCAATGTCTCCTCTTCGCTCAGGGCTTCGTCGTGCGCGATTAGTCCGGCGTCGATTGCCTGACGTCGTACCTCGGCTTGATCTATTCCGTGCCCGTCATCGGTAATCGAGATGACCGCGCGCGTTCCTTCGAGTCTCGCTTCGAGGTTGATCTTGCCCCGGGCATTCTTCCCTGCAAGCCTCCGCTCTTCGGGAGGCTCCAGCCCATGATCCACAGCGTTGCGCAGGACGTGATAAATCGGGTCAGCGACTCGATCGACTATCACTTTGTCGAGTTGCGTTTCGCGGCCGGTCAATTCAACCGACACTGATTTTCCAAGCTCTCGAGCAAGCCTCCCCGCGAGCCGCGCCGCTCGGGTGAACGTCTGCGCCAGCGAAACCATCCGAAGCTCGACCAGACGCTCTTCCAATTCAAGGAACTCACGCTTCATGCGCCGAGCGCTGAACCTCAGGTCGGACCGTTCACGCGCGCCCAGATTTGCGGCGCCCAGGAATGTCTCGGCCATCGAGGTGAGCCTCTCCATCCCGATTGATAGCTCGTGGGCCAGACCGGAGAGCTCGTCGATCTGCGACATCTCGACGCGCACGCTTGGCGAAAGCGGCTGCAATGATTCCTGTGCAAAACCTGGCGGGAGAACGGCGTCAAGATGCTCGACCGTGCCCTTCGTGCCTCCCCTTCCCGGCATTATGCGGCCTGCGGCCCTAAGCGCCGCTCCGGCTTTGCGCCACGTTGAGCGTTCGAGCCGCGCGACGCGCCCGCCAAAAGGCCCGGCGATTCGTTTGACGTCGGCTTCTTTGAGGGCGGCCGCAAACACAAGCTTGAAACCGAGCAGCGCGGCAGCCGTTGTCTTCGCGGGCAAAGTTGTAATCAACTCACCGGCTGCTTCAAGCCTGGCAACGAGGGCGCGATACTGGGTGTCGAGCTTGCCAATCTCGAACGTGACGGTGATCGCATAAAACGGTCTGCCCGCGCGAACATTCTCATTGACGCGGTGCTCTTCGTACTCGGTCAGCAGCGCGCGCTCGCGTTCGGACAGGTTGAGCAAGCCAAGCCCGCTATCTTCCTTCCTTGCCCGCTCGCGAGATTTCAATGTAATCGAGGCCAGGAGCTGCCGAAGACGTTCGAAGTCCTCCTCGATTGCGTTTCCGCGGGCTGCGCCGCCAACCAACGCAGCCAGCCCCGCGCCAGCCTCTTGTAATGCGGAGCTTATGGGTTCATTCAGCGCGAGCTGACCAAGCCTCAGATCGTCGAGGATGTCTTCGAAGTCGTGAGCGAGCGATTGCACTTCGGCCAGACCCATCATCCCGGACAGTCCCTTCAACGAGTGAACAGTCCTGAAAGCTCGATTGATCAGGTTGGTATCCGGACTGTCGCCGGCCCGCGAGGCCAGCGAGTCGAGGTCGCCAAGAAGCGAGTCGAGCAACTCTTCCGACTCGGACAAGTACTCACTCAAAAGCGCCTTGTCGTCAATCATAGACACGACTCGGAATTGGGAACTGCCGTATTGAAAATTGAAAAATGAAAATTGAAAACTTCAAATTGAACCGGAACGTCCGATTACGTTATACAACTCTAAATCTTCATTTTTCAATTTTCAGTTTTCAGTTCTCAATTTTCAATCCTCAATCCTCGATCTTCAATCTTCATTGCTTCATTGCTGGCTATTTGCGGCTGACGCCGTCTGACTGCTCTCGAGGTCGCGCTTGATCGCGTCGAGTATGCCGTTGATGAATTGAGTTGCCTCGAACGTCGAGAAGCGCCTCGCTATTTCGAGGGCTTCGTTTATCACCACGGTTTTTGGCGTGTCCTCTTCGTAAAGGAATTCGTAGATGGCGAGCCGAAGGATATTCCGGTCTACGACGGCCATTCGCTGGATGCGCCAGTGCTCGGCGCGCCGCTTAATCAGGCCGTCTATTTCGTCGAGGCGGGCGATTGCGCCCAGCGCGAGGTTGTTGGAGAAATCGCGAGCAACATTGCCCATATCATCACCGAACGCCTCCCAGTAGCTGCTGGCCAACTCGTCAACGCGCGGCTGTGCAATGTCGTATTGAAAGAGCATCTGTAAGGCGCAGATGCGCGCCTTACGCCTGGCACCCATAATTCAAAACCTGCTGCTACAAGATGTAACTCCAAGCGTTCAGCTTCAGAATTCACGATACAGATTGACAAGCTCGACCGCGGTCATCGCCGCATCGAATCCCTTGTTGCCGGACTTCGCCCCGGCGCGATCTATCGCCTGTTCGAGATTGTCTGCGGTCACGACTCCGAGAGTGATGGGGAGGTTTGTTTCAAGAGAGACGTTGGCGATGCCCTTGATGACTTCCGCTGCTATGTATTCGTTGTGAGAAGTCTCACCGCGAATCACGACGCCGAGACAAACCACCGCGTCGTATTCGTCGCTCATGGCCGCTCGCTTGGCCGCCATTGGCAATTCAAAAGATCCTGGAACACGAATGATCGTGATCGCGTCGCTCGAAGCGCCGAGCCTCTCGAGCGCATCGGTAGCGCCGCCTATCAATCGGCTGACGATGAAATCGTTCCAGCGGCTCGCGACGATTGCTACACGCAGCCCTTCTGCGCTGAGTCGCCCCTGGATCGTCTTAGCCAATCAGCCTCTCCTCTTTTCTGGCCTGGAGCTGTCTCGCTCACTTGAGCATCATTGAATCGATCTAAACAGCTTCCACATCGACTCAAGCGCTCCGGCCATTGCATTCAATCATCAACTGCGAAACGAGTATAGGTTCGGGTCTATGGCATGTCAAGGAAACGCATGTCTGGACACCTGAAAAGCGCATCTGTTAGTTTTGACCCCGCCCGGAAAGGGACGCGCCTTGCTTGATACTCTGACGCGACGGGTCTGGCTACCCCTGGCGGTATTCGCAGTCGCCGTTGTTTTGGCGGCGATGTATCATCCGTTCGCTCTGATGGAAGGCGGCGACAACGCCATCTGGGATTACATCGCGCAATGTGTCCTACGCGGCCAGGTGCCTTACCGCGACGTTATCGATAACAAGACCCCGGCCGCCGCTTACTTAAGCGCGCTGGCGATGGCCGTTGGCAAACTGTTTGCGCTCGATACGTTTCTCGCCGCGCGGGTGTTATCTGTTTTACTTGTCGGCGCCCTCTGCGTCGCGGTTTACCTTGTGGGAGAGGTCTACCTGAGCAGCCGGCTTGCCGCCGCGATCGCCTGCCTGGCGCCGCTGCTTGCGCCGAATCTGATGGTGATGATGATCAGCGGCACGCGGCCTAAAGTGTCGATGATGATCTGCGGAATGTTGACGTTGCTATTCATTGCCAGGGACCGTCCATTCTGGGCCGGCTTCTGTTCAATGCTGGCTTTTCTCTTCTGGCAACCGGGCCTGATGTTCAGCGGCACAGCCCTGCTGATTTTCTCAGGTTATCTGACAAGCTGGCGCGACCGCCGCGCTTTGAAAGTTATCCTTGGCGCGCTCATTCCCCTGGCGACGATGTTGGCTTACTTTGCCGCCAGAGGCGCGCTCGGCGATTTGTGGGCGTGGACGATTACTTACAATTATGCGGTGTATTATGGCGAAGGCAAGGAACCGGCCGGCGTGGCGCTCGCCCGGCTCTGGTTTTTAATTCAGCAAGAGACCGATGGCCAGACAATCTGGGTGAAACTCGGCGTCGCCGGAATGCTGTGGTATGCCGCTAAGAGAATCATTGAGCGTTTCAGGAAATCGGCGCCTGCAGGTGATGCATTCAAAGAAGCGTTGCTCATACCTACAGGAATCTTCTTGATTTTTTGTGTGATCAACTACCCTGGCGCTGACGGGCTGATTGTGTTGCTGCCATTTGCCGGCCTTTTTGCCGCATTCATCTTCGCCGAAATTCATCAGTGGCTTGGGTCCCGGAGATTGATCGAGAGCCGCCCACAGCTTGCGCGGCTGGCCGCTATTGTGCTGATAGCGCCGTTAAGCGTGGCTGTCTTCAACGCCATCAAGCGAGCGCGCGGCTTTCAAATTGAGGAAGGTCGAACGCTTGCCGACCAGCGCCAGGAGTTTCAAAAAATCGCTGAACGGCTCGGCCCGAATGACAAGATCTATGTTCATGGCTCGTTGGAAATTCTGGTCTTGCTGAACAGGCCGAATATGAATCCATACATTTTTCTGGCTCGGGGCACGGATGGGTTCCTCGGATCGAGAACCCCAGGCGGTCTTGACGCTGTGCTTGCTGAAATGAAAGCCGAAGCGCCAAAGATTCTCGCCCTGTCACGGCTTCAAAACGTCGCCTGCAGGGCGGCGCTGACCGGCTGGGCGGCAAGCCAATACGAGAAACTGCCATTGAGCTTCGCGCACAATTCGGTTTACCTGGCGATGAACTCTGAAGCGTCGGCGATCACTGCCCCGACGTCTGGCAAATGATGGGGAAGGACATACCGGACGGCCTTATCGCTCAGGTTGACAACTGCAAAGAAGACAACACATTATAACCGCCGGCAAGGGATCCGAAGCTTCAATGAAACATACTGAATAAACGTCTCGAGGAGTTCTTATGCCAGTTGCGGCAGATGTACGATTGGCGGCAGGAGTGAAAATATTTCAGCCAGATCTGGTCAATCTTTATGGCTGCACAATTGGTAGCGACACCCGGATAGGAGCATTCGTTGAAATTCAGAAGAATGTTTCTGTTGGCGCCCGGTGTAAAGTCTCGTCTCACACCTTCATTTGTGAGGGGGTCACTATCGAAGACGAAGTCTTCATAGGGCACGGGGTCATGTTCACCAACGACCTGTATCCACGCGCAACAAATGAAGATGGCAGCCTTCAGACGCAAGCCGACTGGCACGTGGTGGCAACACGAATCAAGCGCGGAGCTTCAATCGGCAGCAACGCGACGATCCTTGCAGGCACTGTCGTTGGTGAACACGCGCTTGTAGGGGCAGGGGCGGTCGTGACTCATGATGTTCCGGATTACGCCATCGTCGCAGGAGTGCCTGCTCGAATCGTCGGTAACCAACGCGACCAACATAAGGAAGTAAATATAAGTGGCGAGTAACTCAAAATCGCGCCCTGGAGTACGCGTCGTAGCGAGTTCAGGGTTGCAGGTTTTACAAATGCCACTTTATCAAAGAGGCAACGTATGATCGGCATAGGAGTCGCTGGATACGGCTATTGGGGTCCAAATCTGGTCCGCAATTTTGTGGAGGCGTCCCACTCGGTGGTTGTCGCGGTGTGCGATTTGCGCACCCAACGCCTCGCGGAATTGCAGAACCGTTATCCAGCCGTTAAGGTAACGAACAATTACAGCGAACTGCTCGAAGATCCATCCATAGAGGCGATTGCCATTGCCACGCCCGTCTCCTCACATTTTGCACTGGCTCTTCAAGCGCTCAAGGCCGATAAACACGTACTGGTCGAAAAGCCGCTCACCGCAAGCTCTGAGCAGGCTGCACAATTAGTCGAAGAGGCTGCTCGTCGCAAGCGCGTGCTGATGGTGGATCACACATTCGTTTACACAGGCGCCGTGAGAAAGATCCAAGAACTGATAACGGCAGGCGTGATGGGTGATATTTACTACTACGATTCGATGCGCGTCAATTTGGGTTTGTTCCAGCATGATATGAATGTCCTTTGGGACCTGGCAGTTCATGATCTGGCGATTCTCGATTATGTGCTGCCCTCCAAACCTGTGGCCATATCCGCCACAGGCATCAGTCATATTTCAGGTCAACCCGAGAATGTCGCCTACATGACGCTTTTCTTCGCCAAACAGCAAATCGCTCATCTACATGTCAATTGGCTGGCGCCGGTTAAAGTGCGGCAAACCCTCATCGGCGGCAGCGAAAAAATGATTGTTTATGACGATATCGAGCCGAGCGAAAAGATTAAGATTTATGACAAAGGCGTTAGCGTTTCCCAGAAACCCGAAGCCCTTTATGAAATGCTTGTCAGCTATCGCTCAGGAGATATGTGGGCGCCTAAACTTGATACAACGGAAGCGCTCCGAACGGAAGCGGCGCATTTTATTGATTGCATTCAAAACAACAAACAACCCGAAACAGACGGCCATACAGGACTCAGGGTCGTTCGACTACTCGAAGCGGCTGAGGCCTCCTTGCGCGAGCGCGGTCGGTTAGTTGAATTAGCTTAGAGGAAATCGATGATCCCATTTGTAGATCTTAAGGCTCAATACCTCAGCATCAAGGATGAAATCCATACGGCGATTACCAGCGTTGTAGAAAATTGTCAATTTGTTGTTGGACCGGAAGTCGAGGCCTTTGAAGCCGAGTTTGCCGAGCATTGTCAGACCACCTATGCCATCGGACTCAATTCCGGCACAAGCGCTTTGCACCTTGCCTTGCTGACCTGTGGTGTCAGACCCGGAGATGAAGTGATCACCGTCAGCCACACTTTTGTGGCAACCGTCGCTGCGATTCTTTATGTTGGAGCCAAGCCTGTTCTAATAGATGTTTCGCCAGGCTCATACACCATGGATCCGACAAAGATAGAAGCCGCGATCACCCCACGCACAAAAGCAATCATGCCCGTGCATCTGTATGGGCAGTGCGCGGATATGGATCCGATTCTCGACATTGCCCGCCGACACGATTTGCTGGTCATTGAAGACGCCGCGCAGGCGCACGGCGCAGAGTACAAAGGACGTCGCGCGGGAAGCTTCGGTGACCTTGCCTGCTTCAGCTTCTATCCTGCCAAAAACCTCGGCGCTTACGGGGAGGGCGGGGCCGTTGTCACAACCCATGACGAGTATGCAAGAACTATCAGAATCTTGCGCGATCAAGGGCAAAGTCAGAGATATCATCACACTATGCTTGGATACAACTATCGTCTGGACGGACTTCAAGGCGCAGTGCTGCGGGTCAAGCTCCGACACCTCGATAATTGGAATGCGGCGCGGCGCCAGCACGCGGGAGAATATCGCAGACGGTTAGCCAACGCGACCGTAGGCTTGCTCGAGGAAGTGCAATATAGTTTACCCGTCTATCATATCTTTCCTGTCTTTACGGCTCGACGAGACGCTTTGCAAGAGCGGCTTTCAGCCAACGGCATCGCAACGGGAATTCACTATCCGATTCCTGTTCATCTGCAACCGGCATACAGGGAATTAGGATACTCAGCAGGAGACCTTCCGGTGACTGAAGACGCCGGCAAACAAACCCTATCTCTGCCGATGTATCCGGAACTTCCAAGCGAGTCGCTGTCTGCAATTGCCGACGCAGTTTGCCAATTCGATGAAAGAGCCATTGATGTGCAAGCCAAATGCAAAGACGAAGTATGAAGGACAATCAAAAAAGAGGCGAGCATCAGGTTGGCAACGCTTCGCCACTCCTCGATTCAGGTCCTGCCTCTGATTGCTCATCCTTCCCCAGCGTCTCGGTCTGCTTTCCCGCTTACAATGAAGAAACAACCATAACCGACGTCTTACAGGAAGCGCACTCGCTCTTGTCAGATTCAGGATTGAATTATGAAATCCTCGTCTGCAACGATGGCTCAAGTGATCGGACCGAGGAGATTATTGAGGGACTTGCCCGTAGCATCCCTCGACTGCGCGTGTTTCGGCATGCGCGCAATCTTGGCATTCGAGCGACCTTTGAGCATCTATATCGAGAGGCTTCTCATGAATTCGTATTCCTGAATTCAACAGACCGACAATGGAAGACCAGTTTACTTTTCGATATGCTCTCTTTGACCAAAGATTGGGACGTAATCATAGCGAGTCGCAAAGACAAGTATTACGGGCCTGTGCGCCAGGTCGTTTCGTGGGGCTTCAACGCGATTCCGCCCCTTCTATTTGGCGTCCACACATTTGACGCTGGAGCCGTTAAGCTTGTGCGTCGCGAGATTATTGAGCGCTTTCCAATCGTATCGCAATCGCCTTTCTCAGAGGCCGAGCGCCTGATCCGAGCCGCTCGCGCAGGCTATCGGATAACCCAGTGTCAAGTGGAGGTCGCCCGACGCGAGACTGGCAAGGCTCGCGGCGTAAGCTCGAAGTCGGTTATCGAGGCCTTGAAAGACATCGGGCGTGTGTGGTGGTCGTTGCGCCGGGAAGGAATCGGGAAGTAAGGAGTTCGCGCGGCCGGATCTCTGGACACCTGAAAAGCGCATCTGTTAGTTTAGACCCGGTGTGCTCCCGTAGCTCAGTTGCATAGAGCGTCCGCCTCCTAAGCGGAAGGTCGCGCGTTGGAATCGCGCCGGGGGCACCATTCAAACTTCTGCAATAACCAATGCCTGCCGATCTCAGGAGTAAAAAGCAATGGAAGTAGCGATTCTGATTTTCGACCGATTGACCGCGCTAGATGCGATCGGACCCTACGAAGTGCTGCGCTCCATGCCGGGCGCCACGGTGAAGTTCGTTGCTAAGGAGCCAGGTCCAAAACGAACGGATGCAGGCAGCTTAGCCCTCCTTGCCGACTACTCGCTCGAAGAAGTCAATTCCCCGGACATAATCGTGGTGCCGGGAGGGCCTGGGCAAATGGCACTCATGGATGACCAACCGGTGTTGAACTGGATCCGGCAAGCTCATGAACACTCACGCTGGACGACTTCGGTCTGCACCGGGTCGTTGATCCTCGCGGCGGCCGGCTTGCTCCAAAGGGTACGCGCGACGACGCATTGGCTCGCGTATGATATGTTGCGTTCGCTCGGCGCCGAAGTTGTCTCAGAACGAGTGGTGATTGAAGGCAGGATCATCACAGCAGCGGGAGTCTCAGCAGGCATCGATATGGCCCTGACGCTGGTTGCGCGAGAAGCCGGCGAAGCGGTCGCGCAAGCGATTCAACTCGGCATCGAGTATGACCCGCAACCGCCTTTCAACGCCGGATCGCCGGCCAAAGCACCGGCCGAAGTTGTAGAGCGCCTTCGCAGCCGCAGCCGATTCATCATGCAAGGCCAACCGCTTTAGGATTCAGATTGCCAGTGTGGCGCAAAGCAAGCTTGGCATCGTCACGATGTAGATCGGCAGACGCCAGGGACAGCCAAATCTCGGGTGCAACTGAACAGGAAACAGAATGTCCGACGAACTATTCAATCTAAGCGACAAGGTGGCGATTGTAACCGGTTCAACTAAGGGCATCGGACGCTCGATCGCCGAGGCGCTCGCGCGTGCGGGCGCGAAGGTTGTCATCTCGAGCCGGAAGGCCGACAAGTGTGAAGAGGTCGCCAGCGCCGTAAAGAGTGAAGGGTTGGAGGCGACCGCCATCCCTTGCCACATCGGCAAGCGAGACGACGTCGAGCGTCTCGTCTCGGAAACCAGGAAGCGCTACGGCAAGATCGACGTCCTGGTGTGCAACGCCGCGGTCAATCCCTATTACGGCCCGCTGTCCGGCCTGACCGATGATGCGTTCACCAAGGTCATCGACTCAAACGTCCGCAGCAATCTCTGGCTTTGCAACCTCGCGATTCCCGACATGGCAGAGCGAAGGGACGGCAGCGTGATCATCGTTTCCAGCATAGGCGGGCTCCGGGGCTCGCAGCAACTCGGCATCTACGCCATCTCGAAGGCTGCCGATTTTCAACTGGCGCGGAATCTTGCTGTGGAATGGGGTCCGAAAAACATTCGAGTCAACTGTATCGCGCCGGGACTCGTCCGGACCGACTTTGCCCGCGCGCTGTGGGAGAACCCCGAGATGTTGGCCAAATCCGAGGCAATGACTCCGCTCCGCCGCATTGGAGAGCCGGATGACATCGCCGGGGCTGCTGTTTTCCTGGCATCGCGCGCTGCCAATTGGATGACTGGCCAGGTGATTGTTATCGACGGCGGCGTGACCATCGGTGCGGGATAAATACCCAGAACGGTGGTCAAGTTGACGGTAGTGTCCTAAAGTTTTAGGACACTCTCGAGTTGACAGCCCTTTCCCGGCTTGTTCATACTTATTGGAAGCTGGACGCAGAGTGCGCGAGTCCTCCGAACTCAGAACGAACAAGGGAGGAACGCACAGAATGGATAGCAAAAAAGTAATCAGCACCCTCAATGACCTCATAGAAACCTGCCGGGACGGGCAGAACGGCTTCAAAGAAGCAGCCGAAAACGTCAAGAGCCCGGATCTCAAGACCTTTCTCAACCAGATAACCGCGGAGCGAGCGCAGTTTGTAAACCAACTGCAACTGGAGGTCCGCACGCTGGGCGGCGACCCTCAGAAGAGTGGATCAGCAACGGCAGCTATGCATCGCGCGTGGATAGACATAAAGGGTACGCTCAGCGGGAAGGACGATCACTCAATCTTAAGCGAATGCGAACGCGGGGAAGACTCGGCCGTCGAGGCTTACAAAGACGCGCTCAAGCTGGATCTACCGCCCAACATTCGATCAACCGTCGAGCGCCAATTCCAAAGCATCAAGCTAGTTCACGATCGCGTCAAACAGATGCGCGATTCGAAGGCGGCCGCCCAACGCCGTTAGCTCGACATCATGCAGGGGCGGCCCCTCCGTGGCCGCCCCAGAACATTCATCGTGCGATTCGGGCAGCGACACGGGTCCACCCCGCAAGATCTCTGGTCTCGGACCTAATCCCATTTCAAGTCACACCGTTTTGGCGTCCGCTAAGGCATCGCGTCCTTGAGTTCGAGCGCGCAGTGGCTCAGAATTCGGCGAATGATCGACCGCACTCCGTCCGATAGCCAACCGATCCGTTCAGCAATTAGGAGCCGATCGCGAGGCTGTGCTTCAGCGACTAGAAACGTTGAGTTCTGTTGATTGCCTCTCCTCTGAGTCGAACTCACTCAAGGTTTTCGGGTCGCACCAGACAGAGAAGCGTGGTTAACTATGCGCTGTGCTTGACGCAGGCGACCAGGCTCCAGGCTTTTCTCTCACGCGACTCGATGGAACCTCGCCGCGATTTGAGAGTGGCGCACAGTCCAGGTCGCGCCTGCTTGTTTTCTTTGAGACCGACTGTCCGACGTGCCGGCTCGCGATTCCTTACCTCAATCGTCTCTCTCTCGAACTCGGAGAAGCGTCGGCCATTCTAGGCATATCGCAAGACGGCGAGAGTCCCACCCGCGAACTGGTCGAGCAAGCTCCGATAGAGTTCCCAGTCGCGCTCGACGTCGATCTCGCGGTGACCAGGCTTTATGACCCGCTGGCCGTCCCAACGCTCATCCTGATCGGGAGCGATGGCCGCATCATTCAAACTCTCGGTGGTTTCGACAAGCGGGCCTTGAATGAAATCGCGACTGCAATGTCGGGTGCGCCGCTCGTCATCGCCGAGCCCTTCGACGGCGCGCCCGACACTAAGTTCGGCTGCACATCCCGCCATCTCGAAACATCAGGCGAAGGAGAGCTTGCCGCGGCCGCCAACCCTTATGTAAAACGAGCCCCGCGAGCGGCGCGCATCGAACTGGATGATTCGATCGATCCCTTCGAATACTGCACGCGGTTCGGCGATCCGCTGCCGGTGATTCCACCGACCGTCGATCGAGTCGAGCGCATGCTTGCAGCGTGCTCGCTTGCCCCCGATGAAGTCATCGCGCTCATCCCGCCTAATTACGGAGCAGCGACTGTCGAGAAGATTGCCGCCAACGCGGTGATGGCAGGTTGTAGGCCTGACATGATGCGAGTGCTGCTCCCGCTTGTGCGAGCTGTTTGCGACGAGCGCTTCAACATTCACGGAGTGCAGGCGACCACCCACTTCGCCGCGCCGCTCGTGATCGTCAACGGGCCGATTCGCGGCGAGCTGGACTTTGCTTGTGGAAGCAATGTCTTCAGCAACGTAGCGCGTGCGAACAGCACGCTGGGCCGCGCGCTGCAGTTGATACTGGCGAATCTTGGAGGCGCGCGACCGGGCGAGATCGATATGTCCACCCTCGGAAACGCGGGTAAGTTCTCCTACTGTATCGCCGAGAACGAAGAGGAGAATCCGTGGGAGCCGTTGCACGTCGAGATGGGCTTCAAGCCGGAGCAGAGCACTGTCACTCTATTCGCGGGGGAATCACCGCACGGCGTCAGCGAACACCTTGCGCGTGAGGGAAGGCAGATCCTGGAGACAATCAGCCGCGCGCTTGCAACCGTGTGGTCATATCGCGTATGCGCCGGCGTCGAAGCGATGGTCGTGCTGTGCCCCGAGCACGTGAAGACGCTTCACCGCGACGGCTTCACGAAGCCGGCGGTGCGCGAGTTCCTGTTCAAAAACACCGGCATTCCGCTTCGACAGTTTGAAGAGGGAGCGGGCGAAGGGACTCCGCACGTGAAGCTCTACAAGCAAGCCGTGATCGACGGTGAGCCTTGCTATTTGAAGTTCACTGAACCTTCGGCGATCAAGCTGGTGGTCGCCGGCGGAACCGCCGGAAAGTTTTCAGCGGTGATCGGAAGCTGGGCGGCCGGCGCGCGAGGAAGTCAGATGGTTACGTATCCGATAGCAGAATAGACCGCGGACCGGACGGATTGGGCTGATTTACGCAGATCCGTGCCAATCCGTCTGATTGGTGTACGGGATTGCGAATAGACCACGGATTTGACGGATGTGACTGATCTGCACAGATCCGTGCCAATCCGTCTGATCCGTCTAATCCGTGGTCGATTGTTCCGGAAGGAGGCGAAATGCCAATAACACTTGTGAACCCCCTCGACGAAACGCCGCGCATGCTTTCGAAGCCGGCGCCGCGGCTCGCTAATCTGACCGGCAAGACGATCGGTCTGCTCGACATCAGCAAGTCCGGGGGCAGTGTCTTCCTCGATCATCTCGAAAATCTCTTGAAACAGCGTTTCGGCGTCGCGCAGGTCGTTCGAGTTATGAAGCCTACATTCACCAAGCCGGCGCCCGACGCGGTGATTGCAAAACTCCTGGACGCGGAATGCGACGCGGTGATCGAAGCGCTCGCAGATTGAGGCTCGTGCACAACGTGCAGTTTGCACGATTCAACGAAGCTCGAGGGGCTTGGTGTCCCGGCAGTACCTGTGGCAACTCACGAATTCATGACGGCGGCTCGGGCGCAGGCAAGCGCGCTTGGCAGACCAGATTTCGACGCGGTCTATGTCGCACACCCGATCCAGGATCAGACGAAGGAAGAGATCCAAGCCAAAGCGGAAGCCGTTCTCGGAGAGATTGCCCGACGGCTGATCAATTGATGCTGATCAATTGATATGACTCTTTGCGTCTTTGCCCGAAACGAATCCAGCGTGGAGCAACGTTTCGCGCAGAGACGCAAAGATCCGCAAAGACGCAGAGTTCCACAAGGCACGCCAGCCAGTTTATCGTAACGCCGAGCGGGCTCCACCCATAGTACGCCTCAACGGCAACGCAGTCGTCACGCCGTCTGATTCGCAATTGCTCTCAAAGCAACCACCACATAGGAGGAATCGAGTTATGGAGCTTCGAAACGCATTCGAGCACCTCATCCAACGCGCACTCGTTGTTTTGTTCTGTTTCAGTCTGGGTCTCACCCCCGTCGCCTCGTTTGCGCAGGACGCTAAAGCACCCGCCGACAATCGCGCGCGCAAGCCCAATTACGATCTAGCTTCGCGCTGGACGACGGCCAAGGTAACAAAGCTGGTCTTCGATACCTCGGTCACGCCGCACTGGCTGGAGAGCGGCGAACGTTTCTGGTACAGCTACGAGACCAGCCAGGGCAAGAAGTGGTGGATGGTTGATCCCGCGAAAAAGACTAAGACTCCGCTGTTTGATAACGCAAAAATGGCAGCTCTGTTGACCGGCTTGACGCGTATTCCATATGAAGCTCAGCACCTGCCAATCGCCACGATCAAGTTCATCAAAAACGATACGACGCTGCAGTTCGACGCAAACGTGCCGGTCGACGCCGAGATTCCGGGCGTCAAGAAATATGAGCCACCGACTCGGGGCCAGCAAGCTCGCGGCGAGCAAGATCAAAACCAGGATCAGCAAACGCAGCGAACGCCCGGCGCTCAGCCGCCGGCGCCGCGCACGCGTCCCATTTATTTCGAATACGAACTCGCGACCGCCAGGCTCACACTGCTGACCGATTTCAAACCGCCCCAGAAGCCGCGCTGGGCTTCGGTTTCACCTGATGAGAAGATGGTCATCTTCGCGCGCGGCCACAATCTGTTCATGATGGATGCCGCCAATTACGCGAAGGCCCAGGCGAAAGAGGACGACACGACGATCGTCGAGACTCAACTCACCACTGACGGCGAAGCTGACTATGGTTTCGAGCGGCGTTTGGCCGAGGAAGAGAAACGGAATTATCGGTTCAGCGACAAGAACAAGACGCCGCGTGTCCCGGCCATCACTGTTTACTGGTCGAAGGATTCCAAAAAGTTAGCCGTTCAACGCAACGATCAACGCAAGGTCGGCGAACTCTGGGTCATCAATTCGCTCGCCAGCCCGCGGCCGACGCTGGAAACCTATCGCTACGGCATGCCCGGCGAAGTCAATCAGCCGCAAGCCGAGATCGAAGTGGTTGAACCGGCCTCCAAAGGGCGCGTCAAGATCAAAACCGATCGCTTCAAAGATCAGCAGTTGGCCGTCCAAACCGCGGCGGTCACTCACGTCGAGCGCGAACGCGCGCGCGTCTTCCAGGTTGATCGCGGTGATCAGGAACAGCAGCAGCAACAACAGCAAGGGCCGCCAACCACCGGCCAGGTCGAACCGAAGTGGCTCAGTGATACATCGGACAAGCTCTATTTCAACCGCACCAGCCGCGACTTGAAAAAGATTGACGTATGCGTGGCAGACACCGCGACCGGGGAGGTCAAGACGTTGATCGAAGAGCGCCTGAACACCTATGTTGAAACCAAACCGCTGCGGTTGCTCAGTACTGGAGAGATGATCCATTGGTCGGAACGCGACGGCTGGGGACATTACTATCTGTTCGACGCCAACGGAACGTTGAAGACTCAGCTCACGTCGGGCGAGTTTGTTTGCAGCGATATCGAGGGCGTCGATGAAAAGACGCGCACGCTTTACTTTTCAGCTACCGGACGCGAAGCGAGCGAAGACCCGTATTACGCTCACGTATACAGCGTCAGCCTGAACGGCGGCGGGATCAAGCTGCTCGATCCGGGCGATGCGACGCACAACGTGACGATGTCCGATTCCAGCAAGTATTTCGTGGACAACTCATCGCGGATCAATACACCGCCGGTCGCGATGATTAATGACGCCCTGGGCAATTGCGTATTGCAGTTGGAGCAGACCGACGTGACCGCGCTGGTCGAAGCTGGTTTCAAGTACCCCGAACCATTCAAGGTGAAAGCCGATGACGGCATCACCGATCTCTACGGCGTGATGTACAAGCCTTTCGATTTTGACGCAAACAAACGTTACCCGATCATCGCGTTCGTTTATCCCGGGCCGCAGACCGAAAGCGTGACCAAGAACTTCGCGACCCGCAACGACCGGATCACGCTGGCCCAGTTCGGTTTTATCGTTATCGAAGTCGGCAATCGCGGCGGGAATCCTCAACGCTCGAAGTGGTATCACACATTTGGCTACGGCAACCTGCGCGATTACGGCCTGGCCGACAAGAAAGCAGCGATCGAACAACTGTCGCGGCGGCATCCTTTTATCGATATCGACCGCGTAGGAATCTACGGTCATTCGGGCGGCGGATTCATGTCCACCGCGGCGATGTTGGTCTATCCTGACTTCTTCAAGGTAGCCGTCTCGTCGTCGGGGAATCATGAAAACAACATCTACAACCGTTGGTGGAGCGAAAAACACCACGGCGTCAAAGAGGTCGCCGACAAGGACGGCAACGTCAAGTTCGAATACAACATCGAGAAGAACTCCGAGCTGGCCAAAAACCTGAAAGGCCATCTGATGCTGGCGACGGGTGACATTGACAACAACGTCCACCCGGCCAACACGCTCCGGATGGCCGATGCGTTGATCAAAGCGAACAAGCGCTTCGATATGGTCATCCTGCCGGGAAAGCGGCACGGCTACGCGGATGCGGGAAATTATTTTTTCTGGGTGAGGGCGGACTATTTCTGCAAACATCTGTTAGGCGAGATGGCCGACAGCGTTGATATGGTCGAGCTGAATCGCGAACGCGAACAGGTGGGGGAGAAAGGGCAGGTACGCCGCGGCCCCGACGAACAGGAGGAGCCGTAAAGGCCCGGCATCGGAGCGAAAAAGGTTGCTAACCAAACGCCCATAGCGGAACAGCCGGCAACGAATAGAGTGTTCGGTTATGGGACTTTGGTAGGAGCGTGCGCAGTCAAGAGTAAGCAGGCTACCACAATTAGAACCGCAACAAGGCGTGCGTATCAAGCAAGAGTCTCATCAGGAATAGTCTTCAAAGTCCTTCAGCGGCTCGTCAAAATCATCGGCCATTGTGATCAGGCCTTTGCCGATGCCAAACTGCGGGCGAGGCTTCGCCTTTTGAAGCGGCACGAGTCTGACGCGGTTCTGGTCGTCCTTTGTTATTACGATCTGCTCTCCCCTAACGGCAGCGTCTATCAACTCAGGCAGATGGTCTTTTGCTTCCTCAATGTTTACTTGCTGCATGATCAGTCAAAGCCTCCAGCCGCGTCGGAATATCATGGTAAGAATGGAATGTTCAGAATATTGTAGTCCGAGCGCGTTTCACTCGGGTAATGGGAGCATCGATCGGAAACTTATTCATCAGACGGCGACTTGGGTGTCGGCAACGAACACGCCGAGCAACGGCTCATCCATTTCGAGTTCCTTGACCCCGAATGTCTCGACGTGGAATTGAATGGCCGACATCACATCCGCGATCGCCTCGGCTCGCGATTGCCCTCCCCAACGATAACACCTCGCAGACCCACAGGGTACGCGACGAACCCATCCGGGTGTTGTTCCACAATAATCTTCACATCTCTGGTCATTTTCACCTCGACATCGAAACTGTTTCTTGGTGGACGATAGCACATTCCGGGCACGTCGACGAAGTGTATAAGGGCAGGGGATCGCAAATATGGGAATCCGGTAAGCTTCTATTCTTGCCTACGAAACTTCCATGCGGTATGTGTTGCGCAAACTATTCAGGATCAGAAAAAGGAAATAAGCGAAGGTAAGCATAAGTCGAGCTGTCAGACGGTTGACTTGTGGTGAATGATGACCTGATGCTTAAGCGAGACTCAAATTGACGAAGGGAATTCGGGATGGATTTGGCCGCGGAAAGAACAAAGCTACTTGAGCGTGACGCCGAATGGGCAGCCCTGGCTTCCGAGGGCCGCGACGTCGAAGCTATTCTATCGTATTGGACCGACGACGCAGTCGTTCTGCCCCCTGGCCTCTCGGCAGTCATAGGCAAGACCGCGTTGCGCGAATACATTCAAGGAAGCCTGCAAATCCCCGGCTTCAGCATCACGTGGGCGTCGACCGATGTTGTGCTCTCACCGGACGGAAATCTCGCCTACATGTTCGGCGAGAACTCGGTTTAAGGCTGTCTTTCTGTGGACGTGAACATCCAATGAAGAGAGTTCTAAACGTAGCGTTGTTCGCCTTGATTCTCCCTCTATCGCCACCTGCGGCAAGAGTGCAATCAGATCCGCAGAGCGCCACAAGGGCGCAACACCCACCAGCGCAGAATGATCTTAAGAAGAAGAAGAAAGAAGAAGACAAGCTGTGTTCCTGGTACAAAGCTAACTACAGATACCTTTCGGGGAGCTTGAATGCAGTGAAAGTCCCATCACCAGAATATCCGGAAGAAGCAAAGAAAGCAGGCATAGGCGGTACGGTGATAGTAGCTTCAATAAGCCATTGTTAAAGAAATGACATGACAAAGACTTCACCGAAGGCTTCGCTTTCTGAAAAACACTGTAGACCACACCCGCATAATCATCCGTAAACAAGAAAGCGTTCGTCCCGATGCTCATAACATCGGCGGGTCTGCCATACAATCTGCCGTTCTGCAAAAAGCCGGTGATGAAATCTTGCACAAGCCCTCCCTTTCTCAATCGCATCAGACTGTAGCCTCGCCTTAGAGATCGCTTCGAGGAGCCGTGCAGGGCGACCAGAAAACTATCCTTCAGTGCCGGGCTGATGTTGCTCGAATCAAAGTATTCAAACCCGAGAGGAGAGCTATGAGCGCTGAACCCGACATACGCAGGAGGTACGTTGTTGCAATCGATCTTCTTTTCGCTAGTGCTGAACCCGTCGTCGGCGTACGTCTTCTTTCTGTACTGAAAACAATAGGGCCACCCGTAATTCTTGTTCGGCTCGACGATGTACATAGTGTCGTCCGGTTTGAAATCTCCCAGATGATCGGCGCCCATGTTGGTCACGAACAACCGGCCCTGAACCCATTTCATCCCAACCGCGTTGCGCAAACCGCTGGCAAACACTCTTTGGTCCTTGCCGTCGAGGTCCATTTCGAGCACAGTCGCTCTGATCGGCTGCTCTTCTTCGCAAGCGTTACAACTGCTGCCCACCGAGACGTAGAGCCTTCCGCCACCGATAGCGATCGTGCGCGTGAGATGCCACCCGCCGTATTTGTAGTTCAGCCCGTAGTCCGGAAACTTCGCGATCACGTCCGGCTCGCTTGAAGGAGCGGCTTCGCCCGCCACGTACCTGTAGCGCAACAGCCGGTCCGTCAGCGCAAGATAAAACCAGTGATCACCATTCGGGTCCGTATAAAAAGCTATGCTGTTAGGATTGCGCAAACCCTTGAGGTATGCCGTTACGTTGTTGAATTTTCCGGTGGCGGCGTCAAAACCATCGAGCACGTAAACCGCGCCTTTGTGATTATCCGTGCGATTGAACATGTCGGTGACGAAGACTCGATTGTCGGGGCTCTTGGCCATGAATCTTGCGCGTTTCAAGCCTTGAGCGGCTACGGTTATTTCAAAACTGGACGGCAGGTTGAGATTGAACTTCCTGGTCTTGCTCAACACGACGGGATGGGGCGTGAGTTTCAGAGGGCGTGAATCCGCCGGAGTAGATTCGACGCTAGCGGGTTGCCCCTGGACACGATCGAGCAACTCGGCCGATGACGCCAATATTTGGTCAAATAGTGCCAGCCCGCAAAACATCACCATGCCGAGCGCCACAGCCGCGAACCGAAGAGGTATTGTTTTCGCCCCCATTATGTGCCCGTCGTCGCCTTACATCCCTCTAGCAGCTTATAAAACACTCTAGACCCCTTCTCCAAGATAATCCCGCCACGCGCAGTTGATGGATCGTTCAGACTCAGCCTCCGAACCGGCTGGTGCCTGCCTCTCGGCCCACGCAGTGGGCGGCAGCATGTAGCCCAGGGCAAGTCTGCACAGCCCTGGGTTAGTGTGCGAGAGATGACGATGAGCCCGCGCAGTGGGCGACAGCATGTAGCCCAGGGCAAGTCTGCGCAGCCCTGGGTTAGTGCGAGAGAGATGACGATGAGCCCACACAGTGGGCGGCAGCATGTAGCCCAGCGCAAGTCTGCGCAGCCCTGGGTTAGTGTGCGAGAGATGACGATGAGCCCACGCAGTGGGCGACAGTAGCGTAGACGGGCAAACGACTAGATGCGCTAGCTTCTGCCGCCAGCGCGACGCTGGCTAGCCAGGGAACACGGGCCTCCCCAGGGCTTCGCAGACTCGCCCTGGGCTACACGCCTTCGCCCGCTACGCGGGCTATCGACAAACTGAAGTTTCGCGATTTCGCGAACAGCGTCGGTGGAATTCCAAAAAGAAGTCCGGTGTCCAAGCGAGTTCGTGACAGCTTTGCAGGAGGGTCTACTTACAAACTTCCGCCTGAAGGCCGAACTACGAACTCAAGAGTCTTGCGCAACGTGAATATTGTCCCGCCTTCAGGCATCGCGCTCCACTTCACGCTAGCTTCAATGAGGCTTGCGCGAGACCGAATGTTGCTCAGCCCCCGTCCTACCTTGCCGGGCTTGTCAGCGTAAAAGCCGCGCCCGTTGTCTTCAAGCTCGATGAGCATATCGCCGGTAGCTTCCATCGCTACTGCGAGTCTCACTCGAGTCGCCGCTGAATGCCGGCAGATGTTACTCAACGCCTCCTGCACTATTCGATAAACCTGAATCTGTTCCGCGGGCGCGAGCTTTAGTCTTTCTTCGATTGCTCCATCGCACACGAATTCATACTCGAATCTCTTCTCAACTGGTTGATGCGCGACGGCATCAGCCAGCGCCCACTCGAGCGCCGCCGCCAGACCGACGTTTGTGAGCGCCGAAGGGCTCAGGTCTTCGCAGATACGGCGAATCTCAGTCGAGATCGATTCGATCTCATCGCGAAAAGCTGACGGCTCGACGTGGCCGTTCTTGCTTTCGCTGGCCGGCAACTGATCGGTCAGCATCATCAGCCGCCTGAGGTCCGCGAGCGTCTGGTCGTGCAGATCCCGCGCGATGCGGCGTCGCTCAGTCTCGGTCTCGTTGGCCAGTTGCATTCGGGTGTTCGCAAGTTGTCGGTTCGCGCCAAACAGACTTCGATTTTGACGATAGCCCCACCACATCGCCAGAAGCGCCAGCGCCAGCAACACGGATAGCCCAGTCGAGGTCCACGGGAACGGAGCGCGCGCAACTGCGAATGCGAACTGCAATGCGTCAGAAGGAACGAGATCGTTCGTGAAGGCGCGCGCCACCACTCGATAACGGCCCGGCCGAAGGCCCTCAATCAGCAACTGCGATTCTCGTGAGCGCTTCTCGATCACCATGCGGCCATCGCCATCGAGCACTAAGAATGAGTATTGAAACTGCTCGGGAAAAGTGCGGCTGCTGATGGCGGCAACATCCAGGGCCAGGCTGTTCTGAGGGTATTCCAGATTCAGCCCGCCGCGCAGCTCCTCCGTGCCGTAGACACGCTTGCCAATAAGTCGCGTTACGTTGAGCACTGGAACCTCGCGGGCTGGCTCGTAGCCCGCAACGCCGCGGCTCGTGCCTATCGATAAGGCTTCATCGCCCGATTCGCTGAGTACTCGCGTCACCGCGAATGCGTTTTGAGAGGGCATGCCCTGTTCGCTGTCGATCCTCGTGATGAGAAACGAAACGGCCGCGCTCTCGGGCGCACCGGCATCGGCATCGAGCAGAACCTTGTACAAACCACTGCCATTGGTTGCGCACCACACCGCTCTCTCTGATGGAGCCGCGCTTGCCTTAACAACGCAGCGGGCGTCGACACCTTCGATCACCTTCAAAAGCTTGCCGGCCTTGAGTGCATAAAGTCCGCGAGCGGAGGCCAGCCAGAGCACGTCGTCGCTCGAGCCTTCAGTCGACCAAACGCCGGCGCCGATCAATTCGTCGAGCGCGTGATCGACGGTTGCTTGCTTGCCATCGAAAAGCAACAGACCTGCTTCGGCGGTGCCTATCCAGAGCCGTTCGCTGTCTGCGTGCAAGCTCACGACCAGGCGTTCGCGAGCGCCCGCTGAATCATCAGGCCAGACGAGTGTTCGGGTCGATCCGTCCAGCCGTTCAATTCCGCGGCCGAAGTTCGCGATGTACACGGCGCCTCGAAAGGTTGCGATTGCTCGGATGTTGTCAGCCGTTCCAGGCAGATTCTCGATGCGCGAAAACTCTCGGCCGCCGGCGGAATGAATTCGGCGGGATGATGGTTTCGCCGCGACGAACACACCTGCGGCTGTGCCAACCAGCAGCCGGGCTCGCGGGTCTTCGGCAATCGAGTGGACGACTCTTCCCTTCAGTTCTCGGACTTCCTGCCAGTTCGAGCCGTTATCGCGCGCGAACAATCCTCGGTTAGTCCCGCACCAGAGTGTCCCCTCTGACGATTGAAACAGCGCCCGCGCGAAGTTGCTTTCAGGATCAGCGGAAATCGCTTCGACTCGCAGCGCGTGTGGGTCGTAGCGGCAGACCCCCCGGTCAGTGCCGAACCAGGCGACGCCTTCGCGGTCGATGAAGATCGAATAAACGTGATTCGAGAGCAGCCCGCCTCCGGTGTTCTCGAAAGTGAATTGATCAATCCTGCGGCCCTCGCGATAAACGAATGCGCCCTTCGCATCGGTTCCAGCCCATATGTTTCCCTTTGCGTCGGCCTTAAGCGCAGTCACCCGTCCCATGCCCGCCCCGATTTTTTCCGGGTGCATCAAATCGGCGCCATCATAGAAACCGCTGTCTTCGGCTGAGGTCTCAGCACCAAACCACAGCCGACCGCGATCATCGGTCTCGATAGCTTCGACGAAGAAGGCGCGGGGCCGGCTCAGAATCTCTTTGATCTGATCCGGCGTCATTGTTGAGCCCGGTTTCATCTGGGTCGTGTCGATCGCAAGCAGGCCCCTGCTGCGCGTGCCGACTATCAGGGTGTTGTCAATCAAGGCGAGGCTGGTGAGCCGAAGAGGCGCGTGGCCTCGTGATTCAATGGTGAGCAGCGGATGATCCTCGGGCTTGATCTTGCGGACTGTGAGTGAGCCGTCACGCGCAGTCGCGCAATCAAAGATCTCTCCCTGCTCGCTGGTCATCAGCGCGCGACCGGCTTCAGGAGTGATGATGGCGGTCACCGTACTGTCCCGTGTGTCGGGGATAGGCTTGATCTCGCCGTTGATCAGCCGCGCCGCGCCGGCGTCGGTCCCCATCCACAAGACGCCATCACGGTCGAGATTGAGCGCCCGCACTCGAGCAGCCGCCGGTCCATCCGTCGCGATCTTTTGAATGCGCCGCCCGTCGTATTTGACAAGCCCGCCATCGGTCCCAAACCACATCATTCCGTTCGAGTCCTGGGCAATGGCTCGAACGTGATCCGACGGCAGCCCGTGAAACAAGGTGACCGCGCCCCATTGGTGGAGGCTTGAGGCCGAGTGCACTTGGCTGGCCGGCTGCGCAATTGAAGAAGACATCAGCAACAGTGCTGACAGCGCGGTGTGGCTTAGCTTCGAAGCCAGCCCCAATTCACCGCAGAGACGCAAAGGGCGCAGAGGCGACGACGCAGAGAGAACCTCTGCGCAACCTCCGCGTCCTCTGCGTCCTCTGCGTCTCTGCGGTGAACGGCCACTCATAACTATTGCTGGGATTCCCTGGGACCTTAGCTACCCATTATCCAGATATCGCTTGCGGTCGCGCTCGATCCAACTCTCCAACTCCGAAGCCGCCTTCTCAAGCTCATCGCTGTTGAGCAGCCCACGCCGCAGCGCTTCGAAGAACGCGCGAGTCCGAACGTTATAAGCCAGCTTGTCATAAGCCTCGTTCGGCGTGCCTTCAGGTGACGACGCGAACAATTTTTCGTAGAGCGTCGCCAAGCGGCTCTCGACTCCGCGAAGACTCAGACTGCACTTTCGCGCGATGGCCCAATTCGAAAGCCCCAGCGCTAGATAGTACAACGCCTCCGCCTCAAACTCGGTGAGCAGCGGGCGTTTGAAAGAGTCTTTGAACGCCGGGTCGATCATATCGGCGCCGTCTTCGAGCACGGCGGCGACGAAGCGAAGGAAGCGTGACTCGGGATTGTTCTTGTGTATGAAGCCGTATGCAGGAGGGGGCTGGACTGACTTGATGATCTTACGAATCTCGTTGATGTAGATCTCGTGCGGGAACTGCGTCCAGAAAATTATTCGCGCGGCGGGGAAGCTTCGCCAGATTGTGCGCGCGGCTTTCACACCTGAGAGCCGCGGCATTTGAATGTCGAACACACACAACTCCGGGCGCTGCTTCAGCGCGAGCTCGATTGCTTCTTCGCCGTCAGCGGCTTCGATGACAGGCGAATGCGCAGTGAACTCACGCTCGAGCAGCTCGCGCAGGTAGCGTCGTTGGGCGATGTTGTCTTCGGCAATCAGGATCGACATTTCACTTCTCGATTACCGCGTCTCCTTTAACGCGCAATTGCACTATCTCCTTTATGCTCTCGTCGTCAGCGTCCCCCTCTCCACCTTTGCTTACAAAATCCTCGTACTTGTCGCCGTAAAACCGTAGCGTGAACGACGAGTCGTCGACCTCTAGTCTGTATGGCGGATCTCCGGCGCCCAGGTAAATCGTCTGCGCTCGACTGAGCAGCATTCGAGGTTCGTACGGCGCCGGCCCAGGGCGCAACACTCGGTACGTGATCGACTGCCAATTAGAAGTACACCATGGATTCACGCTGGCCGTCACCACAAAGTAGTCTTTGTTTTCGTCTGGCCAAGAGAGCCCAAACTCGAACAGTCCGTGAGCGCTGTCGATCCTGTCATAATCGTTCTTCTCGTCCGCCAGCCACAGTCTCCACTCTTCATTCTCATACTTAAATAGGTACAACGATGTGTCTTCACCACAGCATATTCCGACCGTCGTGGTCACGGCGATCACGTCAAAATCATAGTGTGGTCGCGTCACCGTGATGCTTTCGATATCCCCGTAGTCGTATCCGCGGTCAACATAGTTAGCGTCGACAATGACACACCCTTCTTCGTTGTTGATGAGGTCAAGGTTACTCAAATCTACAATCGCTCTCGCCTGAAGTTGCTGCGTGCTCACCTGCCTTTTCTCGAAGCGCAGCCGGTTGGCTATGAGATCGCGCAACTGATGCTTAAGCGCTGTGAGTAATGGTTTCGCGGCCGCGGGTATGTCTGGGTCCATACTGTCAGTGTGGATTATCCGTAGACTAGCCACTGTGCCCGCGACCAGGCGAAGATCAACGTCATCCTCGGGCGAGAGCATTGATGGCTTCGCGTGCAGCACGCCACCGTCGGTCGTCGGATGTTGTGCGGAATTGCCGAACGCTCTCGCGAAGAACAAGAGACTGCTCGCCGTTATGGTTAGCACAATAGCCACGCGCTTGACACTTGATCGACGCATTGACATGAGGACGCCCTCCCTTTCGCCGCGAGTCTCAAAGCTGATGGAACAAGAATGACGGCAGGTTGGATGCTAAACCTGGATGTAGAGTCGATCAACGTGGTTAGCCACAGTGCTGGATCGCGTGGCTGCCTCCGAGAGTGACGTTGGTTCCCTCCTAACGTTGGCTCTCAGCCTGCGTCAATATCCACTAACTGTACGCGAGGAGTCATACAGATGAGACACTTTGTTGCGGCGCTTATGAGTCTTGTGCTGATCTCATGTTCCGAATTCAAGTCCAGGGTTGCTGTTGATCAAGAAGCCTCCCTTACAAAGACGAGCCAGCTCCCAGATCGCGACTTGAAACCTGACATGAACCGAGGCGACAGCAGCCAATCGCCTTCCTTGATCGGTCCCTACGCGCGGAGACCAGCTTCAGTCTCCCCCTACGAGATTAAGCAGTACATTGAGGAGCACCAGAAAGACGAATTCGTGAGCCTCGCCGAATACTGGAACCGCCTGGGGATCGACGTTGAAGAATGGGAGAAGTATGGAAGATGCGAGGCGTCTATCTTCGACCTAGCGCTTGGCCCAGGTGAAGGGACCAAAGTAATGCTTAGATTGTACGATCATTCCGGTTGGTCGATGGGGGGCACTCGTTATTTGCTCTTCAAGCCGACTTCAGCCGCTCACCACACAAAATGGAAACTTCTCGGCCATGTGGACTTTCAGGATCAACGGTACGAAGTGCCCGAACATCGCATCCTCAGTTCCGCGGCTGACCATTGGCTCGTGGTGACGATCCTGGCAGGCAGGGGCTCAGGGTATGGCCTCCATATTGATATTTGGTATGAGATCGCGGACAGCGGAATGAAAGACGTGCTGAGTTATCCCACCGGCAAGTTCTTGTCATGGGGAGATCCGTTTCCTGTGATCGAGGCGAGTTCTAAAGTCATTAGCGCGACGACGGAGTCTGATCGGACAAGGGTAGTGATCGAGTTCACGGCCTCTTATGTTTTGTATGGCGGTGCTCACCTTAACGAGAAGGTCGGGCTATGGGCAAAGACGCAGAGCGCCGTCTTTGTGAGAAGCTCCGGACAAGAACGCTTTAGCCTCGATGATCGCGAATCACAGTTATCGAATAAGGAACTCGATGCGGTTTACGATGGGGAAGGTCCATCAAATAGCGAGATTCTGCGCTACAACTTCGAAGACCTTGAGAGAATCGCCACCAGTACGAATGAAAAAGCGAAAGAGTGGCTTCGTTCGTACCTCAATGAGTGCAGAAACACTGGCGAACGAGAGCGATTGCTAAAGGCGTTGGCCCACTAGCCCAATCCCACGTTAGTTAGTTCTCAGTGTGGTTAGCCACACTTGAACTTCGTGGATCGCCGAGCGCCCCACTGTCCGTCGCCCCCTCAAACTCAAACGAGAAAGGCTGTATTCAATCAGCCGATGACCCGAGAGATGCCGACTCTTGACGGAGCGCTTACTGCGATCAAGCGAAGCTGCAGACCGCGACTTCTTTTGTTGTCGATCGCTGTCACGATGCTGCTGGCTCTGATCGTATGGAATGCGACCGCTGGCCGCCGCATCTGGAAGCCCGCGGAAGTGCCAGTCGCATTCTGGTCCTGGCGCTTTGAGACACCTTCAGAGACTGACGTGAACGAAGCCGTCCGGCAAACCGGCACAAAGAGCCTGTTCCTGCGAGCCGGTCAGATCGACTATGAGGCGGGAAAGCTGAGCCGAATTCGCCCTGTTACCGGGCCGATTCCCGGCAACATCGCAGTCCACCTCGTCTATAACGCCACTCGATCCTTTCTGAAGGAGTTTGAACAAATCAGCGCCAGCGCTGCGGGCAGCGCGGTCCTCGCCGCTTTCGATGACGACCTCGATCGCGCTTATACCAATCACGCAGAAGTTGTGGGGCTTCAACTCGATTTCGATGTTCCAACACGACTGCTCACGAACTATGCAGCGATCCTCAAGAACATCCGCGCGCGGCTGTCGAACGAAGTGCAACTCTCGATCACCGGTCTGCCCACATGGCTGGACTCGCCGACATTATTAGAGCCTCTGTCGAATTGTGACTTTTGGGTACCCCAGTGCTACGGGGCCCAAATACCCGAACGGCTCGACCAGCGGATCCCGATAACTACGCCCGAGCATGTGGCCCGGGCGGTTTCAAGGACTCGCGATCTCGGTCTGCCCTTCTATGCGGGGCTCGCCGCCTACGGCTACGCGATCCATTACTCACGAGAGGGCCTGCTGATTGGCCTTCGCGGCGATCTGGATCCGCTTCTGGTTGTCGCGAGCACCGACTTCGAGCTGAGCGACCAGACGCCTTTCTTTCTAAACGCAAATAAACCGGCAGACAAGAAGGCAGGGGAATGGCGATGCACATATCGAGCGCGGCGGGACGCGATGGTTGATGGAACCGTCATACGCGCCGGTGAATCGTTGCTGCTCGACCGGCCGACGGCGGCGGGCTTGCGCGCTTGCGCCCGCAAAGTTAGGGAGCAGGCCGGAACGCGGTTGCTTGGAATCTGCGTCTTTCGAATCCCTAACACAGGGGACTCAACGACGCTCACCCTGCCGGAAATCGCTTCCGCTCTGAGAGACGTCCGCGCTGGCTTCTCGCTCGAAGCCCGAGTCCATCAGCTTTCGCTCGAGGAACGTGACCAGCACAACGTCACCGCGGTCCTCGAACTAGAGAACAACGGAGCCGCGGCTTCGAGAGCGGGTGACGGCGCGCTGACAGTTTTTTTGCGCATCCCGGCCGGTTGCCTCGAGTCAGTCACGGTAGATCAATCCGCCTCGGTTGATACTGTGTTTGAATCCGGAGACGAAGCTATGCGCTGCGCAATGAAGCGTGCTAACGCAGTCAAGCTATCCGTCGGTTCCTGGCCGCCGGGCGCAAAGCTGACGGCAAGATTCGAAGCCAAAGGCGCGGCGCCCAATGACATCAGCTTACGGTACGCGGCCACACTTGATGATGGGTCCGTGATGGAAGGATCTCGAAGCCTGAAGATGGCCGGAACGCGATGATGAGATTGCGCGACAGAAAAAATGTCCAGAGGATGACGATCGGGCTGGTAGCCTGCATCGCTGCGGCGCTTGCGGTAGCCTTGAAGGTGAGCGGGTGCGGCTGGGATGTGGGAAGCGATCACTCGGTCAGGTTCAATCCGTATCGCACTGAAAAGGAGTTCGGCCGGTTGCCGCCCCTGCCTAAGTACGGGAGCGAGGATCAGAAAACGCTCTTCTCCTGGGATCGGGAAGTGGGGCCCGACAGCTATTCGGAGTCGCAGACCGAAACCGAGCAAACCGATAAGTTGTGGGACAAGGCAAACGAGGCCGAACGCGACGGACGACTTGGCGAAACGCGACGATTGCTCAGGGAATATCTGGATTGTACGCTGGCACAACGCTATGCGAGGTGGGACAGCCCGAAGGACGTCCAGAAGCGCCGCAACACAGCGATGGACAAGCTCGATGCGCTGGGCGAGGTTGATCACGGCGCGTCAGAGTCTGCCGTCAAAGCCTATTTGGCAGCGCGCTCGTGCTACGACGCTGGAGGTCAGCCGGGTGAGGTTCTGAACCGCCTGGAAGAGGCTCGCTCCGACAAAAGACTCCGGGACAACGTCGATTATCTGGAGGCCGCGATCCTCGGCGGCGCCGGCGGTGGTGGCGCCCGCGCTTTCGAGCAAGTCGCCGCCAGATATCCGCGCAGCGAGAAGCGCGAAGCCGCCCTTTTTATGGTCGCCCTTCTCACGATGAAGGCGAGCGAGGCCTATAGGCACGAGCACGACTCGAGCAGGCTGAAGGACCCGTCGTGCGATGACTGTCGAGACGATTCCTGGAGTCGTGCCGGCGCCGGATTCAAACGCGTTATGCGCGAATATCCACATGGCCGTTATTACTCCGATGCCCGAGGCTGGCTCGGTTATCTGTCGCTCATAGCCGGAGACAGGGTCGGGGCGCTTGTGGAGTATTACCGGATGCTCGGCGATCAGGATGAAGCCGGTCGAGTTGAAGCCCTGTTCTCACTCTCCCTCGTGAGGCACGAGGCCGATGATTCGGAAATGGAGCGAGTGGAGGCGGCGCTCGAGCACGAACCGGCGGCTGCGCTGGCTTATGCGTACCACAACATTTACAACTACGTGTTTCGATCGGTCTATGAGCGGTACTGGAGTGACGACAAGGAGGAAAGGGCCGAGAGAGGACAGCACGAGCTTAAGCGCACAGCTTCCTTTGCAACTCGAATGATGAATCGCTATCCGTCCTCGAGCGTCGGCGCCGGATTCGTTGTGCGCGTCGCCGAGGCGAACCTGGAGCTTGGCAAGGATTCGGACGCGGCAAGACTCGCCCGTCGAGCTGTCGGAATGGGAGCAAAGGGCGAAGTCCGGGCCGAAGCGTTGTGGGTCGCGGGCGTCGCCGAATTCCGCAATCATCAATATGCAACCGCCCGCCACGCGCTGACGACCTTGGTTTCTGAGAATCCGAACAACCGATATACCGAACGCGCGCGCCGGCAGCTCGCAATGCTAGCCGAAGACACCGGCGACATCGAAGGGGCTCTCGATCAGTACCTCGCTCTGGACTACCGCTACGACGTTGCATACTTCATCGACGTGTTGATGACTTCCGAACAACTTTCGGCGTTCATCGAGAACCGTACGTCGCTGGCCCATCGCGAGGAGATGCTCTACGCGCTTGGAGTTCGGTATCTGCGGGACCGGCGATGGAATGAGGCTCGATCTGCCTTTGGACGGTTGAGAACCCTCGGTCGACGGGTCGACGATAGCTATCTCTCAAAGCGTGACGAAGATCGAGGAAGCTACGACGACCGACGGCTGGAATCGCCAAAGGAAAGAGACTTCGATCCCAACATCAGAGGCATCAGGCTTCAATGGATTGATCAAGATTTGAGGACTGCAAATGATCTCGAAAGACTGGAGCGCCAGGTTGAAACTGCTCAGGGTGACGAAGCCAGGGCTGAAGCTCTTTATCAAGTCGCGAGCTACCAGTTCGAGCGGTCGCTGTTGTTTTACAATCCGCTTGAGTGGCACGGCCAACGCCATTACTTACTTGTCGATCTCGATGAGCGTGGAGCTTTCAGGCAACCAAACGAATCTCAAATCCTTTTCGATTACATGCAAAAGCACGATATGGCGGCGAACTCGCTGCCGATCTTCCTGGAAGTGGTGCGCCGCTTTCCAAACACTCGCGCGGCGCGAGACGCGCTATTCACCGCAGCCGTCTGTCACGAACGCCTGGCCGAATACAACGGCTACTGGCGAGAGATTTATTCAGAAGACGGACATGCCGGCGAGCGAATGGTCACCTATCGGGATGTCAGAGCCGCTTATCCCAAATACAGGTTCCCTCGCGGAACTTTTGGGTGGGAGCCCGCTACACGAACCGTGAACGGCCGGCCCGGCTGGATTCCACTGCCAACGCCGAGGCCGCGTCCCTCTCCATTGGCTCGGGCAATTCGGCTTGCGAACTCGTGGGTGAGTGAAGGCTTTAAGCTTCTCAATCGCGTCCTGACCGATCTTGAATACCTGTTGAAGCAGGCATGTCTTGCGGTCGTCGCCGCCCTCGGATGGGTTGCTCACTGGCTTTGGATACTGGCGATGATTGGCTGGTTGTGGTTTCTGTGGCGGCGCGCCGGCGAGGCGCGGACGCTTATGGAGGAAGCCCTCGCGCAATGCAGGCCTCGGCCCGTTGAGGAACGTGGCAACTCACATCTGGCGGTCAGCAACAACGTGGTTTCAGCTACTCTGGACAAGTACCTCGGTCACGATTTGAGAGACAGGTGGCTCGAGTCGGGTCGGGAGCTTACCTACAAGTTGCGCCAGGTTGCGGAACAACGACGCGGGCCTGCGCTCATCGCTCTCTACGCCGCAACGCACGGGTTGTTCGCCGTCTTGCTGCTTCGGTTGCTAGTGAACTGGTAGGCCGAATCGTGTTTGCATCGCGCAGGTCGGCGCTCGCGCAGAGAATCACGGGTCAATAGTTGACGGATAGGGCCATTTGCCTTCCCGCAGTTTCGTGGATGGAAACTTGCAACGACTGGCGTTGAAACTCACTTGCCAATACGTGCCAAGACCTCTCCTGGTTATCGCACTGGTCGCGCTCTGCCTGACGAACACTCACGCGCAGAAGCTTCGCGACATCCTCAGCGACAGCAAGACACTCTCGTATCGCGACTACACGGTTAGCATCTTGGTCAGCCGTGACGGCAAGTTGTCAACCGCCGCGGTTAAGAGAACGGGCCGCGTCATCGCGAGGTCAGTCAACGCAAACGGCCCATTCTCAGAAATCTTTGTCCATACGCGGATTGGATTTGTCTCATTGTTGGGAAAGCGCACCAACCAGTTGATCATCCAGCAATACTCAGGCGGCGCGCACTGCTGTCTTTCGTGGCGCATCTACGATCTCTATCCCAAGTTCCGGCTAATCTTCGACAGCGCTCGATATCCAATCGGAGACGCAATGGAAGACGCCGAGCTGATCGATGTGGATCACGACGGCCAACTTGAGTTTGTTCACCAGAGTAACCAGTTTGCGTACTTCGATGGGGCTTGTTTCACGTGCCTCTCGCTGCCCGACGTAGTTTTCAGATTTGACCGGCGGGCACAACGGTATCTACCGGCAAATCATGTTTTCAGAAGGTACGCGCTTCGGCAGGTGCCGTTTGATCTAGAGCAGCTTCGAAGGCGCGAAGACAACCCGTCAGAATACTGGGCGTACACACTGAATGTCGTGCTGCGGTATATCTATGCAGGGATGGAGAAACGCGCGTGGGCCTTTTTTGCCAAGACGTATGGCGGGCGATCGAACCGAGAACTCAAGAACAAGATTCGACTCAATCTACGAACGGATGGTATCTATAGATTCTTGTACGATAAGGGCGCCAAGCGCCCGCGACTTTGATCCCTACTTCCTAAACAACCGTTCAGGGTCTTCCGGGATCGCAATGAACGGTAGGTTGCGATACATCTCGCCTACGTCCAATCCATACCCCACCACAAAATGATTGGGGATCGTGAAACCGATGTACTTCGCATCGATTTGAATCTCGTGCCGGTCGGGTTTGTCCAACAACGCGGCGATCGCCAGCGAACTCACTTCGCGCGAGCGGAAAATGTTCGCCATGTAGTTCAACGTCAGCCCGGTGTCGATGATGTCCTCGACGATCAGCACGTCCTTGTTCGCGAGGCTCACGTCCAGGTCCTTGGTTATCCGCACCTCGCCCGAGGATTTGGTCGATGCGCCGTAGCTCGATATGCCGATGAAGTCTACCGAGAGCGGCAGGTCGATTGACCGCATCAAGTCCGAAAGAAACACACACGCGCCCTTGAGCACGCCCACAAGATGGAGGTTCTTGCCTGCGTAGTCGTGAGTGATCTGCTGACCCATCTCGAGCACACGCGTCTGCACGCGCTCGGCATCGATCAGGACCTTGAGGTTCGGATCGTGCATGAAAGATGTTCGTTCAGTAGCGCTCATCGGGGGCTCCTCGAAAGCGGATTTGAATTCGGTGCGCGTGCAATATACGAAAGCCTGAATGCGCTGTCAACGAGGGCATGATTCTCCTTTGTGACTTCGTGCCTTTGTGCCCTGGATCCCACTCCTCGGTCGACAATCCGTATCTCACAAACTAGAATCCAGGATCGTATGAGCGTCATCGATGAGCGAGCCAAACACGTCATCACTGAAAATGAGATTCGTCCTGCTGTTCCAGGTGACACCTTGCGCATCGACGAAGACGCGATGTTGACCCCGCTTGCACAGGACCTCGTCCGCGAGCGCGGCTTACAGATCGAAAGAGTTCGCCCGCGCAGGGCATCTCAAAAAAAGAGAATCGCATTGGGGGCAGACCACGGCGGCTTCGAGATGAAGGAACAGATCAAGAGCCTGCTTGCGGATCTCGGTCACGACTATCAAGACTTCGGGACGCATTCGACCGAAGCGGTCGACTATCCTGACTACGCGCATCTTGTCGCGCGAGCGGTCGCGGGCCGGGCGTGCGATCTCGGAATCATGGTTGATGGCGCGGGCATCGGCTCGTGCATGGTGGCGAACAAGGTAGCGGGGGTGCGCGCCGCTATGTGCTATGACGAAGCGTCGGCGCGAAACAGCCGTGAGCACAATGGAGCAAACGTGCTGACGCTGGGCGGCAAGATGATCTCCACGGATCGCATGCGCGAGATCGTTCGCGTGTGGCTCGCGACAGAATTGACAGAAGACCGTCATCGCCGCCGGGTCGAGAAAATTGACGCGGTCGAGCGAGAATACTTAAAACCCCAATCCAATTGATATAGGTCATATAAGTTCTATAGGTCCTATATTTCGCAAAGTCGCAATCTTGAACGCGACCGCCACCCCAGCGTTTGAGGATGCGGCTCACATACCTCTCAACGCTTTCCCTCGAGTCGAGGTAGATCATAATAGGAGCAAGGATGACAACGAATGCCGGGTGAGGTTGCTGACATAGCTCTGATGACCGACAGCCTTGGGTTGCGCGATAACTCTTCGAAGACTGCCGCATTGTCAACTGCCTCGGTCGTCGAACGCGTGAAAGCGGGAGACCCGGCGGCGTTTGAAGAGTTGATCGACTGTTATCAGCGCAAAGTTCTTTCAACCTCATGGCGGATGTTGGGTAATCGTGAAGACGCTCGGGATGCCGCCCAGGAAGTCTTCCTGCGAGTGCACAAGTATCTGAAAGCGTTTCGCTCCGACCAGGACTTCGCGGCGTGGTTGTATCGAATCATCGTCAACGTCTGCCGCGATCATATGCGGAAGCGAGCCAGCCGTCATCAGTTCCCTTCGTTTGAAAGTGAACGAGAGGCCGGGACACTTGGAACGCTGGCGAGCGACGAAGACGTCGAGGCAAACGCGATCAGATCGCAGCAGCGCGCTTTGATCGAGGAGGCTTTGGACACTCTCTCGACCAAAGAACGAGCGGCTCTTGTGCTTCGCGACCTCGAGGGATTGTCGACCGAAGAAGTTGCGCGCGTTCTCGGCTCGAGCCAGACCACCGTGCGAACGCAGATAAGCTCAGCCCGCGCGAAGATCAAACAGTATCGGGACCGCGTGCAGAATAGAACGCGGCGAGGGTGAAGAAATGAACTGCAGGCGCGTT
>WNFR01000922.1_pt1 | contig 49214 bp, 46 predicted proteins | sample 5400221 | NCBI WGS metagenome assembly WNFR01 (sample SAMN13153357, study PRJNA577476) | soil metagenome | isolation source: 40 cm soil under Madrone tree | place: USA:California | collected 2016-06-14 | reverse complement strand
CGGCACGAGTGATTTCAGTCCACGGCATGGTGCTCTCCCTCGAATCTTCGCAAATCCGATGGAATCACAGCCTGCTGAAATCACTCACTGCTTTTTGGGTCAGGCTCTGAGGAGGCGCAAAGCGCCGTCTCGAAGGATGAAGCCACGCCTCAGCCAAACAATCCCCGGTGATCCGAAAGGATCACGCGCGCGGCGTTGTGGCCGGGGGCGCCGGTGACGCCGCCGCCGGGATGGGCGCCGGAGCCGCAATGATAAAGCCCCTTCAACGGCCCGCGATAATCCGCGTGGCCCAGCATCGGCCGCGCCGAGAACAACTGGTTGAGCGTCAGCGCGCCGTGGAAGATGTCGCCACCAAGTAGTCCGAACTGGCGCTCCAGATCGAGCGGCGACAAGGCCTGTCGCCCGATCACGCGGGCCGCAAAGCCCGGCGCGTATTGGTCGACGGTCGCGATCATGAGATCGGCGACCTCGTCGCGATAATCGTCCCAAGATTTGCCGTCGGGGAGTTGCGGCGCGACGTGCTGGCAAAACAGGCTCGCGACGTGTTGGCCCGGGGGGCAAAGCGTGTCGTCGAGCGTCGAGGGGATCAGAACCTCGATCACCGGCGCGCGGCTCCAGCCATGCGCGCGCGCGTCCTGCCAGGCGCGATCCATATAGGATAGGTTAGGTGCGATGATGATGCCGGCGGTGAGATGATCGCCGGGGCCGGGCAATGCCGTGAACGAGGGCAAGGCGCTGAGCGCGACATTCATGCGGAAGGTGCCGGAGCCGTTGCGCCAATTCTGGATGCGCGCGAGAAAGGCCGAAGGCAGCGCCTCCGCCGGCAAGAGCCGCGTATACAAGAGTTTCGGGTTGACGCTCGAGGCGACATATTTGGCGCGCACGCTCGTGCCGTTGTCGAGCACGACGCCCACCGCGCGGCCGCGTTCGACGATCACCTCGCGCACGCCGGCATCACACTCGATCTCGGCGCGATGTTCGCGCGCGGCGCGCGCCATCGCTTGCGTGATCGCGCCCATGCCGCCGATGGCGTGGCCCCAGACGCCTTTTTTGCCGTTTACCTCGCCGAACGCGTGATGCAGCATGACATAGGCCGAGCCGGCGGCGTAGGGGCTCGCGTAATTGCCGACGATGGCGTCGAACCCGAACAGCGCTTTCACCAGATCGTTCTCGAAGGCGTCGTCCAGCATCTCGCCGGCCGAACGCGTGAACAGATCGAGCAGGCTGCGTTGTTGCTCTAGGCTAAGCCTTCGCAGGATGTTCGCGGTGCCGAGCGCGTTGAAGGTTTCGCGGATGGTGCCGGCGGAAAGCCCTTCCTTGAGGTTTGGTGGGGCGCGCAAGATGAATTGGCGCAGCACGTCGGCGATCCCTTCAAGTTCGCGCGTGAACGCATCGTATCGGACGGCGTCACGCGCGCTGAGCTTCATCAGGGATTGCTTGGTGCGGCCCTCGCCGGTCAGCAAATAATGGCCGTCGGGGGAGGGAAGAAAATTCTGAGCGCGGCGTTCGACGATCCGCAAGCCGTGATCGCTCAATTTCAAATCGGCGATGATTTTCGGGTTCAAGAGACTGACGGTGTAGGCGGCGACCGAGTTGCGAAAACCGGGGTGAAATTCCTCCGTCACCGCGGCGCCGCCCACCGCCTTGCGGCGCTCGACGACCTTTACGCGCAGGCCCGCCATCGCCAGATAGGCCGCGCAAGTGAGGCCGTTATGGCCCGCTCCGATGATGACGACGTCTGTCTCTGTCATGATTGCTTCAAGAAGTGGTGATTGCTTCGGAATCGTCATTCCGGGCTGGTGCGTCAGCACCAGACCCGGAATGGCGGTGACTATTACTTAGCGAAGATAGCGCCTAGATCACAGCTTCAACTGACAATTTCGGTTCCACGAACCCCGCATTGCTCGACGTCTTGCCATATGCTCCATTGCGCTCCGGCGCGCCATCTTCGTCGGATTTCCGCCGACTTCCAGCCGGAGCTTGCATGACTTTACGCGATCCGTCCGCCGTCACGGACCAGAAGTCCTTGAACCGAAACCGGCTGGTGCTGGTCGTCTATACCGCCGCAATCTTTACCAGCGCGCTTTTGTTGTTTTCGGTGCAGCCCTTGTTCACCAAGATGGTGCTGCCGCGGCTCGGCGGTTCGCCGGCGGTGTGGTCGGTGGCGATGGTGTTCTTCCAGTCGCTGTTGCTCGGCGGTTATGCCTATGCGCATTATTTGATGCAAATCCGCAACCGCGCGATTCCGGTGGCGGTGCATCTTGCGCTGCTGGCGGTCGCATTCCTGACGCTGCCGCTGTCGATCGCGAGCGGGTGGGGCGAGCCGCCGACCTCCGGCTATGCATTCTGGCTGCTCGGCCTGTTCGCGGTCTCGATCGGCTTGCCGTTCTTCGCGCTTGCGGCCAATAACCCGCTGTTGCAGGCTTGGTTCGTGCGCACCGGCCATCCGGACGGCCCCGATCCGTATTTCCTCTATGCCTCGTCGAATATCGGCAGCTTTCTCGCGCTGCTGTCCTATCCGGTGCTGCTGGAGCCGATGTTCAGCTTACGCACCCAAAACCTGATCTGGACTGGCCTCTACGGGGTGCTGATCGTTCTGATCGCGGCTTGCGGCGTGGTGTTGCTGCGTTCGCCGGCGAAGGCCGCGGTCGAGATGCTGGCCAACGACACCGACGCCCCGGCGCCACCCTGGATGTTGCGCGCCCGCTGGATCTTTCTCGCCGCGGTGCCGTCAGGCCTTTTGATCGCGGTCACCGCGCATATTTCCACCGACGTCGCCGCCGCGCCGCTGTTGTGGGTGCTGCCGCTCTCGCTCTATCTCTTGACCTGGGTGCTGGTGTTCCAGTCCCGCCCTTTGTTGCCGCACAAATGGATGCTGAGGGCGCAGCCGCTCGCGATCGCGGGCGTGATCGTGCTGCTCGGGGTCGGCGGTGAGCAGAATTTGTTACTCACGCTCGGCGGCCATCAGCTTTGCTTCTTCGTCATCGCGATGGCCTGCCATGGCGAGTTGGCGCGCACCCGCCCGGCGGCGAAATATCTCACCGGCTTCTATGTCGCGCTGTCGTTCGGCGGCATGGTCGGCGGATTGTTTGCCGGCCTCATCGCGCCGTTCACGTTTTCATGGGTCGCGGAATACCCGATTTTACTGGCGCTCGCGGCGTTGTGCCGCCCGGCGGACGGCAGCGAGCGCTTTCCGCGCTGGAGCCGATGGTACTGGCCGTTTCTCGGCCTGCTTGCGGTGGCACTGATCGCGCCGGCCTGGTCCGACGGCAAAATCACGACGCAAGCGATGACCTGGATGATGACTTGGCTCGGCCACCACCGGGTCTGGGTGATCGGCGCCGTCGGCGTGCTCTCGGCGTTGCTGGCGCTCGGATTGAACGCAAACCGCTGGAAGATATTCGCGACCGTGGCGGTGGCCCTGGTGCTGATCCGCGCCTACCCGTCCGATGACGGGCGGGTGGAAACCGTGCGCAGTTTTTTCGGCGTCCACAAGATCCTGGTGACGCCGCACGGCCAGTATCACGTGCTGATGCACGGCACCACGATTCACGGCGCGCAGAAATTCCAGAACAATGACGGCACGCCGATCGAGGGGCGGCCCGAGCCGATCACCTATTACCACAAGGATGGCGGCATCGGGGAGGCGATCGCCGCGGTGCGCGCGCGTAAAGGTTCGCCGCTGCGCGTCGCGGTGATCGGTCTCGGCTCCGGCACGCTCACTTGCGCCGCCGAGCCGGGCGAAACCTGGAAATTCTTCGAGATCGATCAATCGATGGTCGATACCGCCCGCGACCCGAAATATTTCACCTACATCCGGAACTGCGCGCCGGACTTGAAGCCGGTGATCGGCGACGCGCGGCTGACCTTTGCCAAGGAGCCGGACGGCATTTACGATTTGATCATCGTCGATGCGTATTCCTCGGACGCGATCCCGATCCACCTTGCCACCGAAGAGGCGATGGAAATCTACAAGGACAAGCTCGCCCCGCAAGGCGCGGTGGCGATGCATGTCTCGAACCGGCATTTGGAATTGTCGAGCGTCGTCGTCGGCATCGCCGACGCCAACGATCTCAAAAGCTGGGTATTTAGCGAGGACTCCGGCCGCGACAGCGAATATATTTTCTCGACCTCGGTGGTGGTCTCCGCGCGCGAAGAGGCCGATGTCGGCAAGCTCGCGGCGTCGGAGCGGTGGGCGCTGACCGAGGCCGACGAGAATCAGCGGGTCTGGACCGACGATTATTCCAACGTGCTCGGCGCGGTCTGGCGGCGGCTGCGGGACGGCGAGCAATAGAGCGTTTTCAAGCGAAAGCCTGCCCCGGACGCGATCCGGGGTGGATACCGGTTCGCGTCAAGAAAACGCGTCAAAACAAATAAATGGAGCCTCGGTTCCGATTCAATCGGAACGGAAAAGGCTCTAGCGGTATCGGCGTCGGGCAGAATTGTGTATTTCAATTTTCCAAGGCATATAGCGTTTTCGAGCGAAGTGGATACCGGTTCGCGTCAAGAAAACGCGTCAAAACAAAGAAGTAGAGCCTCCGTTCCGATTCAATCGGAACGGAAAAGGCTCTAGTTGAAAAAAAAGAATCGTTTGGAAACGTCGAAATGCGTACCGCACTGACCGTCGCCGCTTCGGCCCTGCTGGTGATTGCTTTAACCAGCCACGCTGAAGCCAATAAAATCTGCATATCCAAGGCCACCGAAGCGCTGCCGCGCATCGCAGGTCTCGTGGTGAAGGCGTCGCGGACGCGTCCGGTGTCGTCCGCGGTCCTGGCGACGTGGAAAGGCCAGAGCCGGCCGATCATGGTGGACGTGGACGTCGCCACCCCCGGCGCGGAAGAAACCTATTCGTACATGTGCGTGATCACGCAAGGCTCGGCCTTCGTGCAGCGCACGAAGTTTTAAGCGGAAAGCTCAACCCATTTTGCCGCGGCTTCATTCTTCGAGACGCGGCCAAGAGGCCGCTCCTCAGAATGAGGTCTTTGAGCGCGTTGCGCCTCCCCGGGAATGACCGTTCAACCCCTCATGGTGAGGAGCGCGGCAACGCCGCGCGTCTCGAACCATGAGGCCGATCAGTGGATCAGTGAAACGCTTCAGTTGAACAGCCCGCGCGATTGGTAATAGGGCCGGGGCGCATATTGCGGCGCGTAGGTGCCGCGGTTGTCGTAATATTGCTGCTGTTGCGGATTGACCTGCGCGTCGTAGACACGGCGGCGCGGCGCCGGATAGCGTTGTTCGGTCGAACTGTCGTCCGCGGGGTAGATGTAACCGTCATCGGCTCGCACCTGCGGCGCGATCTGGCGAGGCGGCGCGAGCACGACCGGATCGCCGACAGCATCATATTGCGTAACATAGGGATCGGCCGCGTCGCGGCGCGCCACCGCGGTGGCGGCGCGAGGCCGCGGGTTGCGCGCGAGCGCGATCTGGGACGAGCCGGTCAGCGTCACGGTGGTGTTGAGCACGCCTTGTTGCTGAACCAGCGCGTAAAGCTTGGCGGCGTTGGCGCGCGACAGCCGCACGCAGCCGTGGGAAGCCGGGGTGCCGAGGCGGCCTTCGGAATCGGTGCCGTGAATGGCATGACCGATCTTGGTGAAGAAAATCGAGTGCGGCATCGGCGCGTCGTCAAATTCCTTGGAGTAGTGGTCCTCCTCCATGCGGAAAGTGCGGAAGCTGCCGCTCGGCGTCTCACGTGACGGAATCCCCGTCGAGACCGGCCATTGGTAGCGCTCGACGCCGTCAACCGCCACCGTCATTTGCTGTTCATTCTTGTCGATGGTGATGGCGACGTTGGCTTGCGCGGCGCCGGGGGCGAACAGCGCGACGCCCGCAAGAGCAACAAGAAAGGAACGCATTTTAGTTATCCTTCGACTGATCCCCGACCGCGGTGCCGCTCCTTAACCTCGCCTGCATCCTATATGCCTGAATTCCGGCTTTGGTTCCAGCGGCTCGTTGCACATGGTTGACGTGCAGACAGGCGCCATCAAGGCGGGGCTAAGCTGGGATGCCGTGTCGCCGCCATTCTTGAATCTGCCACGACTACGCAACCTTTCTGTCGTAGCGGCGTTACAGATTTGCTATTGTCTTGCCCAAGATCGTCTTTGTCGGTCTCAATTCTTCAGCCGGTATCCGGTCTTGAAGATCCACCACACCACGACCATGCAGAGCGCGAGGAACGTCATCGTCATGCCGACGCTCAATGCGACGCTGACGTCGGCGATTTCGTAGAAGCTCCAGCGGAAGCCGCTGATCAGATAGACCACGGGATTGAGCAGGGTGATCGTGCGCCAGCCCGAAGGCAGCATGCTCACCGAATAAAAGCTGCCGCCGAGAAACGTCAGCGGCGTGACCACCAGCATCGGGATCATCTGCAATTTCTCGAAACCGTCGGCCCAGATGCCGATGATGAAGCCGAACAGGCTGAAGGTCACGGCCGTGAGCACCAGAAAGGTCAGCATCCACCAGGGATGATGGATGTGCAGCGGCACGAACAGGCTGGCGGTGGCCAGGATGATCAGGCCGAGGATGATCGATTTTGTCGCGGCCGCCCCGACATAGCCGAGCACGATCTCGAAATAGGAGACCGGCGCCGATAATATCTCGTAGATCGTGCCGACGAATTTCGGGAAATAAATCCCGAACGAGGCGTTGGCGATGCTTTGGGTCAGCACCGACAGCATCACCAGTCCGGGCACGATGAAAGTGCCGTAGCTGACGCCTTCGATTTGGGTGATGCGCGAGCCGATCGCAGCCCCGAACACCACGAAATAGAGCGAGGTCGAAACCACGGGCGAAACGATGCTCTGCAGCAGCGTGCGCCAGGTTCGCCGCATTTCGAACAAATAGATCGCGCGTACCGCCCGCAGATTCATGGCGATTTCACCAGGCTGACGAAGATGTCTTCCAGCGAGCTCTGGGTGGTATCGAGATCGGAGAACTTGATGCCCGCGGCGCGGAGATCGCCGAGCAGGCTGGTGATCCCGGTGCGTTCGACCTTGGTGTCGTAGGTGTAGGTCAGCTCGTCGCCCTCGTCGGAGAGTTCGAGGTGGTAAGGTGCGAGCGCCGGCGGGATCGTCTCGATCTTGCCTTGCAGATGCAGTTTCAGTCGTTTCTTGCCGAGTTTTTGCATCAGGTCTGCCTTGTCCTCGACCAAAATGATTTCGCCGTTGTTGATGACGCCGATGCGGTCGGCCATCTGCTCGGCCTCTGCAATGTAGTGGGTGGTGAGGATGATGGTGACGCCCGACGCCTGCAGCCGTCGCACCACCTCCCACATGCCCTTGCGCAATTCGACGTCGACGCCCGCGGTCGGTTCGTCGAGAAACAAGATCTGCGGCTCGTGCGCCAGCGCTTTCGCGATCATCACCCGGCGCTTCATGCCGCCGGAGAGCGTCATGATCTTGGCGTCCTTCTTGTCCCACAGCGAAAGGTCCTTGAGCACGCTTTCGATATGAGTTGGATTTTTCGGCTTACCGAACAGGCCGCGGCTGAAGCTCACGGTCGCCCACACCGATTCGAACGCGTCGGTGTGCAATTCCTGCGGCACCAGGCCGATCGCCGCGCGCGCGGCGCGATAGTCCTTGTTGATATCGTGACCGTCGACGATCACGCGGCCTTCGCTCAAATTGGCGATGCCGCAAATGATGCTGATCAGCGTGGTCTTGCCGGCACCGTTCGGGCCCAGCAGCGCAAAAATCTCGCCGCGGCGTATCTCCAGATTGACAAGATTGAGTGCCTTGAAACCGGAGCCATAAGTCTTCGACAGGTTGGAGACGGAAATGATGGCGGACATGGTTGGGCGATCTGAACCGGGAATAAGGGAAAGCACGGTAATGCGGTCCGCCTGATGGGCAGGCGAGGGGCGAGCATCCACAGATAGGAAGCCGTTCGGCATTGCGCAATCGCGCGCAAGCCGGGCTGTGGATTCTACCTAAGAATCAATGTTTACCTGAAGAATCAATGTTTACCTGAAATAATCGATCACGACGTGCAGGTCGGCTTGCGAGACGGGAGCCCCGTTCAAGCCGGCGTCGATGACGCGCCGACAGGCTTCGACGGTGGCATGGTCGCCGAGGTCGTTGGCCGCCTCGAGCACGAGCCAGGCCGTATCCAAAGATTTCTCCGGCGTCCGCTGCTCGGAAGCGGGGAGCCGTTCTTGTACGGAGATGCCGGGTGACATTGCGTTCATTGCCGATTTCCGCCAGCCGTCATCACGCCGGGCGCTTCAATGCCATCTCAAGGGGAGAGCGCCTGACGTCCGGAATGGGATCGCCGGCATTCTTGCGCGTTTGATAGAATTTCAGCACGCTCCGGGACGTCTCCGCGTTGACGCGAGCGTACTCGGCTTCCGTCTCCTTCAATTCCTGCGCGGTGATGCGGTGATCCTTGGCGCCAAGGAAGAGCAACGACATCGTCGTCGCCCATGAGAAGTCCATCGCTTTGGTGAGAACCAGCAGCATTTCCCGGTTCTTGTCGAGCAAGGCACGCTCGATCACGTCGCTCGGCAGCGAGCACAGCAGAGAGAGCCCGATCGTGACTTCATCGAATTTATGGGCTTGAGCGTAGCCGACGATGCCGTTCTCGTTCAAATTACCCAGCTGGTATTGCTGCGTCACGAGCCGCTTTGCCACGAAATAGCTTCGCGATCCCGGGCCGAATTTCGACTGCAGTTCGCCCGTGACCTCGGTCACCGACGACTGAATCTGGTCGCCCATCTCGGGGCGTTCGCGCTCGAGCCGCTTTCTCACATCGTCGGACGCTTTCGCGATCAATTGCTGGAACAAATGCCGGGAGATGTCCTGACGCAGGCCGAGTTGTTCGGCGAGTATCGAATCGCCTTCGGCCCGCTTGATCATGTGCAGAAAGCCGAAATCCGAGAACCGTGCGCCCTTGTTGTTGGCGACGGTGTTGACGACGTCCCAATTACCGCGCGCCACCAACACGTCCGTGACGGCCTCGCCGAGCGACTTTCGTTCCGAGATCGCGAGCAAATGCGGTTGGTCTTTGGTCTTGGCGGTGGCAACCAGCGTGTCGTCGTCGAGCCGCTCGGACTCTCGCAGCACTGGGCCGGCGACGTCGATCGAATCGTCGAAGGCGAGTTTCTGGATGATGTTGATCGGCGCACCATTGAAGCGGGCCATCCGCTTGGCGAGCTGCGCGCGGGCCGCGACTTCGATCTCGTCCGCGAGCCGTCCGATCACCTCGCCGAAAGTCCGTATTTCGTCATCGCTGTACCGGCCGGCGATCAACAGGTCGGTCGCGTGCCACAGCGCCCGCGTACGGCTTTCGGCCGTCCCACGCGAAATCGCTTCGTCGAGATCCCGCAAGAAGGATTTGACCTCACTCATTTTGAAAATGACCTTACAATCGCAAACGTTACGTTTGAACGTAGCCCCCACATGCGAGTTTTCAGTAAAGATGCAGGATAAGCGGCGACTTTAGGAATTCGCTAAAATACGTGGGAGTTTCAGATGCCGCTTTTTCCGGCAGAATCGCCCGGGCGGTATCATTTTCCGGATCATTGCGCGGCGCTTATACCCGCTCGACGAAACTATCGACCACTTTCTTCTCGCCGGCCTTCTCAAACGCGATGGTGAGCTTGTTGCCGTCGGTCCTTACCACCTGGCCGTAGCCGAATTTCTGGTGAAAAACGCGATCGCCGGGCGAAAATTCCGATGGGGTGCCGGTGGATTTGGCGATCAGCTCGCCTTCGATGGTCATCGGCGTGCGTTTGCGCGCGAAACCGCCGCTGGTATCGCCGCGCGATCCGGAAAAAGGCGACTGGCTTTCGTTGAAACCGAAGCCCGCTTGTCCATTGCGGCCGCCTTGGCCACGTGCGCGGTTGGCCTGCGCGCGTTGCCAGCCCGGCGTCGCATAGCTCGAGCCGAACGATTCCACATTGTCGAAGCGCGACGGGCCGTAACCGCCGGCGCTGCCCCAACCCGAGCCGCCCTTGGATTCCGTGATCTCGACATTGTGCGCCGGCAGCTCGTCGAGAAAGCGCGACGGGATCGTCGTCGACCAGGTGCCGTGAATCCGCCGGTTGGTGGCGAAGTATAATTTGGCGCGGCGGCGCGCGCGCGTCAGCCCGACATGGGCGAGGCGACGCTCTTCTTCGAGGCCGGCGCGGCCCTGTTCGTCGAGCGTGCGCTGGCTCGGAAACAGCCCTTCCTCCCAGCCGGGGAGAAAGACGTTGTCGAACTCAAGGCCTTTCGCGGAATGCAACGTCATCAGCGACACCGCGTCGTCTTCCGTGCCGCCGTCGCGGTCCATCACCAGTGAGATGTGTTCGAGGAAGCCCTGAAGATTTTCGAACTCCTCCATCGAGCGCACCAGCTCTTTGAGGTTTTCGAGCCGGCCGGCGGCGTCGGCCGAGCGATCCTTCTGCCACATCTCGGTGTAGCCGCTCTCGTCGAGCACGATCTCGGCCAATTCGGTGTGCGAGGTCACCTCGCGTTGCGCGCGCCAACGATCGAAGCTGACGAGGAGGCCGCGCAAGGCGCCGCGCGCCTTCGGCTTCAGCTCGTCGGTTTCGACGACGGCGCGGGCGGCCTCGGAGAGCGGAATCCGGCGCTTGCGGGCATGGTCGTGCAGCATCTGCACGGTGGCATCGCCAAGCCCGCGCTTGGGCACGTTGACGATGCGCTCGAAGGCGAGATCGTCGGCCGGTGAATTGATCACGCGCAAATACGCCAGCGCGTCGCGGATTTCGGCGCGCTCGTAGAATCTCGGCCCGCCGATCACGCGGTAGGGCAGGCCGAGGGTGACGAATCGATCTTCGAATTCGCGCATCTGGAACGAGGCCCGCACCAGGATCGCGACCTCGTTGAGCCTTTCGCCGGCGCGCTGCAGCTCTTCGATCTCCTCGCCGATGGCGCGGGCTTCTTCTTCCGAATCCCAGGCGCCGGTGACGGTGACCTTTTCGCCATCGACGTCTTCGGTGCGCAGCGTCTTGCCGAGCCGGCCTTCATTATGCGCGATCAGATGCGAGGCGGCCGCGAGGATGTGGCCGGTGGAGCGATAATTGCGCTCCAGCCGGATGACCTTGGCGCCGGGGAAATCATGTTCGAAGCGCAGGATGTTGTCGACCTCCGCGCCGCGCCAGCCATAGATCGACTGATCGTCGTCGCCGACGCAGCAGATGTTTTTGGGGGGTGTCTTCTCCCTCTCCCCGTCCTTCACGGGGAGAGGGTTGGGGTGAGGGGCTCTCTCCAGGGGCTCAGCCGATGGAGAGTCCCCCTCACCCGGCGCGCTTTGCGCCGTAGCCGTGGCATCGCCACGGCGTTCTTCCTCAAGAACGTCGGCCGAAGGCCGACTATGCTCTCCCCGCAAGCGGGGCGAGGGCGAGGTGGCCGAAGAGGGCGCCTGCGCCAACAGCCGCAGCCAGAGATATTGCGCGACGTTGGTGTCTTGATACTCGTCCACCAGAATGAATTTGAAGCGGCTCTGATATTGCCGGAGCACGTCGGGATGTTCGCGAAACAGCCGGATGTTCTCCAACAACAAATCGCCGAAATCGGCGGCGTTGAGAATCTTCAGCCGTTCCTGGTAACTCGCATAGAGCTTGCCGCCCTTGCCGTTGGCGAACACCGCGGCTTCGCCGGACGGCACTTGCGAGGGGCTCAGCCCTCGGTTCTTCCAGCCGTCGATCAGGCCGGCGAGCATCCGCGCCGGCCAGCGTTTGTCGTCGATGCTCTCGGCCTGCAACAGTTGCTTCAAGAGGCGAATTTGATCGTCGACATCGAGCACGGTGAAATTGGATTTCAACTGCACCAGTTCGGCGTGAGTGCGCAGGATGCGACCGCCGATCGAATGAAACGTGCCGAGCCACGGCATGCCTTCCACCGCCTGACCGAGCATCTGGCCGAGGCGCAGTTTCATCTCGCGCGCCGCCTTGTTGGTGAAGGTGACGGAGAGGATTTCGCCGGGCCAGGCCCGCCCGGTGCTCAAGATGTGGGCGATGCGGCAGGTCAACACGCGGGTTTTGCCGGTGCCGGCGCCGGCCAAGACCAACACCGGCCCCTCCAGCGTCTCCACCGCCTCGCGCTGCTCGGGATTGAGGCCGGAGAGATATTGCGGGGACGCGGCCGCGCGCGCGCGCGCGGCGATGCCGCCGGCTGCGGGCTGGTGATCGGGGACGCCGGGATGGGTCAGTCTGTTCGGCTCGGTCATGCGAATCGTCTTCCGCCCACGATGGCACCGCGGGGCCGTGAAGGGGAGCCTTCATAGCAGGATGGCAAGGATATCAGGATTACGAGCCATATAGGACCTTGGCGCCGGTTTTGACGGGAGTTTTCCCGTCACGACGGGGCACGGTGTTTGGCCGATCAGTCGCAATTTTGTTCCTTCGAAACCGGCATTTTCGTAGATTCCCGGCCCGGAACCCGCCGGAACTTTTGTTCCCAGGCTGGATTGATTTTGCAGCCGATGCGCGGGGCGATTATCGCCGCGCTGATCTGGAAACAGAATGTGGAAAGGTCGGTGTCATGTTGGGTTGGGTGGTTACGTTTCTGATTATCGCGTTGGTCGCGGGCATCCTGGGCTTCGGGGGAATTGCCGGCGTCTCCATCGAAATCGCCAAGATCATCTTCTTCATCGCGGTCGTGCTGTTCCTGGTCTCGGCCGTGGTCGGTCTGGCGCGCGGACGCACCCGCATTTAGTCGAAGGAGCCGATGCGTCGAGTGGCCAGCGCGCGGCCTAACGCGCGCTGGCTGCCGAATATGCGACGTGGCGAGCGATCAAGTCAGCCAATTGCTTCGCGTGGGTGGTGATCATGAAGTGCGCTGCGCCTGCAATCGTGGCAACCGCAGCGTCAGGTATGCACTGGCCCAACAGCTCGTTCGCGCGTTTTGCCGCCGGGTGGCTGGCTTCACCCCACACCACGAGGGTGGGAGTGGCGACGCTCGCAAGCAAAGCGGACGTAAGGCAGAAGCCGTAGGCACTGGCCCAGTCCAGCAGGTTGACCGGGGTCGTTTCGACCGCGTATTCGCGGACGCGTTGGGGCCACCCGGTGAAAGTACCCGCGCCGCCATAGAAATCGATCATCTGTTCGATCGCATTGGTTTCTCCGGCGTGGAACGCATCGAAATAGGCGCCAGTCATTTTCCGAAATGCACAATAGGGCAGCATCTCTCCGATGTGATGCAATATTTCCGGGGCGGGCGCCTCGAGTATCGTCAGACTCAGCAGAGCTTCCCGCTTCCTCAGCGCGACCGCGAGCGCAGTCAGCCCGCCGAAGGAATGGCCGACCAGATGCACCGGGCACGCCGCGCGCCGAATGACGGCTTCAATCGCCTCGGCCTCGTGGGAGATATCGGCATCCCCGACGGTGCGGCGCTCGGCCGTACCGCCGTATCCGAGCAGACTCGTCGTCACACACCGAAATCTGTCCGGCCAATGAGCCACGATCGGCCGCCAGGCGGCGCCGGTGCTGCAGGATCCCGGCACCAGCACGACCGTCGGACCCTTTCCCGTCTCGTCATAGTCGATGCGTCCGCGCACGTCTTCGATCATGGTGCGAAGGTTTCCCGAGATGAAGACGCTATCAGCGCTTGATGATCGCGATTTCGAGGTATTCGCTCGGAACGATCATGGTGCCGTCTTCAGCGCGATTCATCCGGGCAATGAGCGCAAGCAGGTCGTTTCTCAATCCTTGCTGGTTCGTGGCGTCGAGCGCCGCAAAGGCCTTGAGCATTGGGCCGTAGTAGTTCCTGAAGACGTCGAGGAAATGCTCGGGCGAACGGTAGCGAAAGTTGAAATTGAGCCGCTCGGCCTTGATCGAGACGGCTGAAGCTCCAAACATTTCCTTGATGCGCGCCTCGGTCCCCCACAGCGCGGGCGATTTCGCACCGGCTGGCGGCGGTAGGTACTTGCCGAGTGTCTTGAAGAGTTGCCCGATAAAGCCCTCCGGTGTCCAGTTGGCCAGGCCGATCTTGCCGCCGCTCTTGCACACCCTGAGTAGCTCCGCCGCCGCTTTGTCCTGGTTAGGCGTAAACATGACGCCGAAGGTCGAGACAACTGCGTCGAAACTGGCATTGGCAAAAGGCAGCGCTTCTGCGTCCGCCTCCTTGAACTCGACTGATAAACCCTCGGCCGCGGCGCGGAGCCGGCCGCGCTCGAGCAGGCTCGGAACATAGTCGGTGGAGACGACGTCGCACCAGCGACGTGCCGCAGCGAGGGTGATATTGCCGTTGCCGGCGGCGACGTCGAGAACCTTCTGTCCGGAGTGAATATCGAGGGCTTCGCAAAGCTGCTCGCCGACGATCTGAAGCGTGGTGCCAACGACGGCATAATCGCCGGAGGACCATGCGCCTTGCTGACGAGCCTTCAGCGCCTCGAGGTCGAGTTGGCCGGGCCTGTGGTTTTCGGCGGCGGATGACATGGTCATGATTGTTCTTCCTTCGAAGTTCGCGGGTTTTGAACCTTGACGTGGCCGGGGCTTAGGCCGGAACCCGGGTGGCGCCTATCCAATTTGCGACACGACTATCCCGATCGCGAACTTTTTCGCCGCAATCCGTGTTAAAGATCCGGGTTTCGGAGTTTCTGAAATGATTGCAGGCCAGAACATATTGTCGGGTACATCACTATTGCCGCGCAGCGTCCGGCGCGCGTTCGATGCGATGCATGTGAATGTCGAGCGCGACTGGAATCTGACTGAACTGGCCGACATCGCCGGTGTTTCCGGCAGGACACTGCAGCGGCAATTTCTGGCCTTTCTTGGTAAAGCGCCCCGCGCTGTGCTGTGCGATATCAGGTTCGAACGGGCGCGGCGTGAGCTGCTCCAGGGCTTGGCCGGCGCCAAGGTAATGGATGTCGCGCTGCGGTGTGGCTTTCCCCATTGCGGGCGGTTTTCCGTCGAGTATCGCCGGCGTTACGGCGAGACACCGTCGCAGACCTTAAAGCGGCAAGTCGTGTTCATCGCCGCTCTCGCCTCGATGCCTTCATTCCTCGCATCGCCTCGCGATCGGCCGACGGTTACCTTTAGCCCGATCGAGGTATGTTCGGAAAATCTCGAGATCGCACGCAGTATTGCCGACGACCTTGCCACCGCGCTGACGCGCGCCGGGATTTCCGTCGCGAGCGAGCCACGATCGGCGCGCTATGGTCTGATCGGCACGGTACGAGGATTGGGCACGCGGACGCGCCTGATGTTTCGGCTGATCGACAACGAAAGCGGCCGTCAGCTCTGGGCGCACCGCTCCGACGGCATTCTTGGCGAAGATTCTGCTCCCACGGAACATCTCGCCACAAAAATTGCCGCGGCACTTCAACCGTGTCTGCGTCTTGCCGAGATTGATCGCGCGTTGCGAAAGCCATACACCGACCTCTGCCCCCACGACCTCGCTCTCAGGGCCATGCCGGGCGTTCTGTCTCTCGATGCCGATGGAAATTCACGCGCGCTCGAATTGCTGGAGCGCGCGATGGAGCGGGACCCCAACCAGGCGCTTGCGACGGCGCTGGCGGCCTGGGCCCACGTTCAGCGCGTTGTCTATCATTTCACCACCGCGCCGCAGCAGGAGCGGGCTCGAAGCATCGAACTCGCGCAAAAGGCGCGGGCACTTTCCGGCGACGCCACCGTGCTTGCGGTGCTCGGCAACGCCCTGACCTTGCTCTACGACCTCGATACCGCCGACCTCGTGATTCGCAAGGCGCTCTCGGTCGACGGCGGATCGGCCTGGGCGTGGAGCCGCAGTGGATGGATCGATGTCTATCGAGGAAACCCCGAATCCGCCATCGAACGTTTCAAGATCGCGCTCGATCTTGCGCCGCACGACTCCCTCGCGTTCAACAGTTTTGTCGGAATCGGCTGTGCGCATTTCAAGGCCGGCAATTATGTCGAAGCGGCAAGCTGGCAGGAGCGGGCGCTGATCGAACATCCCTCGGCGATCTGGGTGCATAGAACCCTGTGCCCCGCCTATGTGCTCGGCGGCGCCAAGCCAGAGGCCCGCCGAAGTCTCGGCGCTCTGCGGCAACACTATCCGGAACTCACCGTGTCGGAGGTGCAGCGAGGCATGCCGCCGCTGCCGCAAACCTACTGCAATCTTGTTGTCGATGCGCTATACGACGCCGGCCTCCCGGCGTAGGCCCGCAAGGCTATTTCGAGGGGATCGCCACTCTGCGGCCGATGCCTTCAGGGCGAGCGATGCCGGAATGCGCCTTCGCCAAGGCCTGAATCCGAGCGCGAATATCCGGCGGAAACGGCGCGGTCTTTCGCTGGCCCATGTCGATATGGATGGTCATGTTTTCCGAGGTGGCCGACAGCCAGCCCTCGGTGGCGTGGCGCAACTCTTCAAACGTATGCAGCCGCTTGTCGTCCGCCGCCACCAGCAAAATCGAAACCTGCACCGGATCGCCGAGGTGAATCTCGCGCAAATAGCGCACATGGCATTCGGCGGTGAAGGTCGAGCCGTCGCGCTCCTGCCGGTAGGCGGGGCCGATCCCGAGCTTGAGCCATAATTCGTCGATGGCGCGGTCGAACATCACGTTGTAATAGGCCATGTTGAGATGGCCGTTATAGTCGATCCATGGCGGCTCGATTCTCATCACCGAGGCGAGAAACGGCACAGGTCGAAGCAGCGCCTCGTCGATCGCCGCATCGCTCGTCATGGACCCGTCCCCGGTTGCTCGATTCCGATCTCTTGACCCACTATATATCCTTTGCAACGGTCGGTCTTAAAGCCGGGAGGAGATCGTCGTCTTGGGTATAACCGTCACCAATCATGTGAAGCGCCCCGAACCGCAGGCGCTTGCAAGCGCCGTGGAGGCGCTTGCGGCCCGGTTCGGCAACCGGCTGATCACCTCGCAAGCGGTGCGCGACCAGCACGCGCACACCACGACATGGCTGGCGCCGCAGCCGCCCGACGCGGTGGTGATGGCGCAGGAGACCGCGGACATTCAGGACGTGGTGCGGATTTGCGCCCGCCATCGCGTTCCCGTGATCGCGTTCGGCACCGGCACCTCGCTGGAGGGCCAGGTCAACGCGCCGGCGGGCGGGGTTTGCATCGACTTGCGCGACATGAACCGGGTGCTGGAAGTCCACGCCGAGGACCTCGACTGCGTGATCCAGCCGGGCGTCACCCGAAAAGCTCTCAACGAATATCTGCGCGACCAGGGCCTGTTCTTTCCGATCGACCCCGGCGCCGACGCCTCGCTCGGCGGCATGGCCTCGACGCGGGCGTCCGGCACCAACGCGGTGCGCTACGGTACCATGCGCGACAACGTGCTGGCGCTCAAAGTGGTGCGCGGCGACGGCGAAATCATCTCGACCGGCACGCGCGCGAAGAAATCCGCCGCCGGCTACGACCTGACGCATCTCTTTATTGGCGCCGAAGGCACGCTCGGCATCATCGCGGAACTCACCATCCGCTTGCGTGGCATTCCCGAAACCATCGCGGCGGCGGCGTGTTCGTTCGAGAGCGTCCGCGGCGCCTGCCAGGCGACGATCCTTGCGATCCAGACCGGCATTCCGGTGGCGCGCATCGAACTGCTCAACGCCGCGCAAGTGCGCGCCTGCAATGCCTATTCGAAATTGTCGTTGCCGGAGACGCCGCTGTTGCTGCTCGAATTTCACGGCAGCGCCAACGACGTCGCCGAGCAATCGAAGAATTTCGGCGAGATCGCGAAGGAATGCGGCGGCGGCGATTTCACCTGGACCACGCGCCCCGAGGACCGCACCAAGCTTTGGCAGGCGCGGCACGACGCTTATTGGGCGGTGAAGGCGCTTCGACCGGGCTCGGGCGTGGTCGCGACCGACGTCTGCGTGCCGATCTCGCGGCTCGCCGATTGCGTGACCGAAACCGAAGCCGATTTGATTCGCCTCAGGCTCACCTCGCCGATCGTGGGCCATGTCGGCGACGGCAATTTCCATTGCTCGCTGGTCTGCGACGTCGAGGACCGCGACGAGATGGCGCGTGGCGAGGACTTCATGCATCGCCTGGTCGAACGCGCGCAGGCGATGGGCGGCACCTGCACCGGCGAGCACGGCATCGGGCAGGGCAAGCAGAAATACCTCAAGGCCGAACTCGGGGAGGAAGCGATCGAGGCGATGCGCGCGGTGAAGACGGCGCTCGATCCGCAGAATATTTTCAATCCGGGAAAGATATTGCCGGCGTAGATAAGTGGGTGACGGCTACATTTGCCGGATTTAGGGTATGGCGATGTGGTGGTTCAATAAGGTCAAGCGCACGGAAATCTGGGACGAAGACATCCGGTGGCCGATTGGCGATATTGAAGCGGCGCACAGGATACTCGGCATCTGCCGCGCCGCCTCCGACAGTGCGGAAGAAGTAGCCGGCTTTGCTGGCCGCCCGGATGACGAGAAGCACCAACACGAGGCCGAGCGCTATACGCGCGCCGCCAAGACCGCCATGGAGATCGCCATCAAGATGTCCGATGACCTGTTGCGCGATTCTTCCGTGTGCCAGATCGTCAAATTGTGCATCAACGCCAACGATTTGAAGACGGCGCGGATACTCTTTCGCGCGATTCATGCAGTATCGATTAGAGACGATTTGCTGAACGACCATCCGGTACTTCGGCAGTAGCCGCTATATCTGAAAAAAGGCCTCTAATTGCGTTCCATGTCGGCCGGTTCCGTCTCCACAATCGCGCTCTCACTTCGACGCAAGAAAACCACGCGCGGGCGCACTCCCGCCGCAAGCGGCGGATAGCGTCTCACCTCTGCCACCGACAGAGGGGATTAATGTGGACGCGAAAGTAACGGCGGCGGCCGCTCGTCGATTCGACGATGTGATCACGAGCGCGTCGAACTTGAGAGACATTGTCGGGCCTGCGAACAAATGGTTCACCGCCAAGGTTCTCCCCAAGCTCGATCGCCAGTGCCGCGACTTCATCGCGGCCTCGCCCTTTGTCGTGGTCGGCTCGACCGATCCGCTCGGCATGGTCGATCTGTCGCCGAAGGGCGATCGCGCCGGATTCGTCAAGTCGCTCGATGCCGCGACGCTCGCCATTCCGGATCGCCGCGGCAACCGCCGCGTCGATACGTTCCATAATCTGCTGCAAAATCCCGGCGTCGGTTTGATCTTCTTCGTGCCGGGCAAGCGCGATACGCTGCGCGTCGGTGGCCGGGCCATGATCGTTCGCGATTTGAACATCAGGAACGCGCTCGCCGACGATGACCGGGTGCCGGAACTCGCGATGATCGTGACGGTGGAGCGGGCCTTCTTCCATTGCGGCAAGTGCATCACGCGCTCGAAGCTGTGGGACACCGCGCGGGCGTAAGCGGACGCGTCGCCCGACGTTGCATCGTCGACCTCTTCTGAAGCATCATCGGCAATCCATTCTCGGGCCGCAAGGTCACTTGCAGCTTGGGCCACACTTTGTGTCCTGGCTTCAGCTCAAATGCGAAGTGTTTCACGATTCCGGCAAGCACGATCGTCGCCTCTTGCAGCGCAAAGGTGGAGCCGATGCATTTGCGTGGGCCGACGCCAAACGGCAGATAAGCGAACCGGTCGATCTTCGCGCGCGCGGGTCCCAGAAAGCGCCTGGGATCGAAGGCGTCGGGGCGGTCCCACAGCAGGCGGTGCCGATGCAGCACGTAAGGCGAGATCACGATCAGCGATCCGGGCTTAACCTGCTCGCCATTCAACGCATCGCACCCGAGCGCGACGCGGCTGATCGCGGCGATCGGCGGATAAAGCCGGATCGCCTCCTCGATCGCCGCGCGCGTTTCCACTAGGCGATCGGCAAGCCCGGCAATGGGTCCATCGAGCTCACGATCGGCTTCCGCCTCAACCCGTTCGCGCCATTGCGGCGATTGCGACAGCAAGAACAGCGTCCAGCTCAGCGTATTCGCCGTGGTCTCATGGCCGGCCGCGATGAAGGTCAAAATGTTCGACCGCACTTCGGCTTCCATGATCGACTCGTCGCGCGCATCGTCATGCGCCTGTAAAAGGTGCGTCAGAAGGTCGTTGGGCGCCCTCGTCGGGTGCTCGGCCAGCGTCCGGCGGCGGGCGTCGATCACCCGATCGATTTCCGCCTCGAAGAATTGGAGTGTCGCGCGCACGCGGAAGCGGCTGAGCCGCGGCACGAAGTCGGGCACGCCGAGAATGTCCAGCGGGCTGATTTTTCCGATCGTATTGAAATACGTCACCATCGCGCGCCGTATCGATTCCGCGTCGGAGCCAAACCCGTCGGAGAAGATGGTGCGTTCGAGCACTTCGAGCGTCACCCGCGCCATCTCGGCCGCGACGTCGATCATCGCGCCGTCCCCGAGCCCCTCCCAGCGCTCGATCAAGGCTCGCGCGGCGCTCAGCATCGCGGGCGTGAAATCGATCACGGTCTTGCGCGCGAACATCGGGGCGAGCACGCGTCGTTGCAGCCGCCATTGCTCGCCCTCGGCGCTCAACAGGCCGTCGCTCAGCCCTGCCGACAACACCCGGCGTTGCAGATGATCCTTGCGATAATTGGCGGCGTTGTCGAGCAGGACGCGGCGGATCGCGGCGGGCTCGTGCACCAAAAGCACGTGACCGATCGGCAAGCCGCCGGCCACAATCGGCCGTTCGAAATGCGCCGCCGCCCAGCATTCCAGGGGATTGCGTTTGAGGGTGCGAAGCAGCGCCAGCGGCCGCAGTGGGCGGGCCTGCGGCTGCGGCGCGGGCGGACAATACGCGCATTCAGCGGTTGATTGGTCGCTCTGTTCGGGCGCGTCAATCATGGCGATAGGAAAAACGCTCGTTTCTGGTTGTGGTTCCTTGTCGCTTTCAGGCAAGAATGCGCCCACACGCTGTCATTCCGGGGTGGTCCGAAAAGACCAGACTAAGATGTGCAATTGCACATCTGAGAATCTCGAGATGAGTCCTCTTCATCTCTAGGGTCCGGGTTCGATGCTTCGCATCGCCCCGGAATGACGGTCTTACTGACGTCGAAAATCAAAGGACCCCGATGCGGCTTCCCTTCTTTTACGGCTGGATCATCGTCGCGGTGACCTTCGTCACCATGGCGATCGGGGTGAATGCCCGCACCGCGTTTTCGTTGTTCTTTCCACCCATCATTGACGAATTCGGCTGGGAACGCGGCGTCACCGCCGGCGCGTTCTCGTTCGGCTTTTTGGTGTCAGCCGCGGTGAGTCCCTTGATCGGGCGCTTGATGGACCGCGCCGGGCCGCGCGCGGTGATGGAGCTTGGCGTCGCGCTGATGGCGGGTGGGTTGTTGCTGGCGCCGTTGACGACGCAGCCGTGGCATCTTTACGCGACAATCGGCGTCATGGTCGGATCGGGAAGCGTCTGTCTCGGCTATTCCGGTCAATCGTTGTTTCTGCCCAATTGGTTCATTCGCCGGCGCGGGCTCGCGATCGGGCTTGCTTTTGCCGGCGTCGGCCTCGGCTCGATGACGTTGCTGCCGTGGGTGCAGGCCATGATCGAAGCGACCGGCTGGCGCACGGCGTGTACCGCGATGGGCATTTTGATTCTCGTCGTGCTCGCGCCGATCAATCTGTTGCTGCGAAAGCGCCCGCAGGACTTGGGGCTGGAGCCGGACGGCGACGCGGCGCCTTCAAAAACCTCAAAGCCGGTCTCGAACGTGGTGGATATCAAATGGGCCGGCACCGACTGGACGTTGCCGCGCGCGGTTCGCACCGCGCGTTTCTGGTGGCTCGCGCTGGGTTATTTCTGCGGATTGTACATCTGGTACGCGGTTCAAGTGCACCAGACCAAATACCTGCTCGACATCGGCTTTAGTCCTCATGTCGCGGTCTGGGCGTTGGGCGCGGTGAGCCTGCTCGGCATTCCCGGGCAGATTTGGCTCGGGCATCTTTCCGACCATTTCGGACGCGAATGGATATGGACCGCGAGCTGTGTCGGCTTTGCGATCTGTTTCGCAGCCTTGATCGCGCTTTCGCATCTCCCGACGTTGGTGCTGGTTACCATCATGGTTCTGGCGCAGGGCGCGCTCGGTTACGGCCTCACTTCGGTGATGGGCGCGATCGTGCTCGAGATCTTTCAAGGCAAGCATTACGGCAGCATTTTCGGCACCGTGATGCTCGCAGCACTTGCTGGCGGCGCGGCGGGCCCCTGGGTCACCGGCGCGGTGCACGATCTCACCGGAAGCTATGCGATGGCCTTCATGATCGGCATCTTCGCGAGTGGCTTGTCGGCGGTCGCGATCTGGATGGCGTCTCCCGGCAAAATCCGTGCCGTCGTGGGTCAGTTGCACCGGGTGGGGGATTAGGGCCGGCTAGATATGACCGCGCCAAAAAAGAAAGAACGACGGCGCGAATGCCGGGCGACCCATTCCAGAGGCGGCGCCGCTGTGACTTCGCCATAGTTGCCTCTATATATGGCGTGGCGTCACCGCGAAGGGGCGTGCCAGAGCATGATCCGGACCCGAAGGGCCGCGTTAGCGCAAGGTGGGAACCGGCTTTTCGAAAAGATCATGCTCAAACACAAAATGAGATCATGATGCGATTCATTCCAATCGCCTCATGATCGAGGAGAGACACCGTGCAGACGACGCTGCTCGGATTGGCGATTGCGTTCATCATTGCGTTGATCGCCGCGTTGATCGGGCCGTACTTCATCGACTGGAATCAGTTCCGGCCGCAATTCGAGGCCGAGGCGACGCGCGTGATCGGCTCGCCGGTGCGCGTCGGCGGCGCATTCGACGCGCGGCTGTTGCCGACGCCGTCGCTGCGGCTGGGCACGGTGACGGTCGGCGGCGCCAACGATCTCGGCAAGGTTCGCGCCGACAAGCTCGACGTCGAGTTCAGCCTCGGCTCGCTGATGCGCGGGGAGTGGCGCGCGAACGAACTCACGATCAACGGCATGGCGCTCGATCTCGGGCTCGATTCGAAAGGCCAGATCGACTGGCCGGCATCGAGCGGAAAGTTCAATCTGGGCACGCTCGCGGTCGACCGTTTGAACCTCACCGGCCGTATCGCGCTGCACGACGCCGCGAGTCGCGCGACGCTCGAACTCAACAACATCGCGTTCAGCGGGGATGTGCGTGCGCTCGCCGGCTCCATACGCGGCGACGGCAACCTCACGCTTTCGGGCGCGCGCTATCCGTTCCGCGTCTCGTCCGGTCAAAGCGCCGACGGCGCCGGCACCCGCGTTCATCTCAACATCGATCCCGGCGCGCGTGCTTTGTCTGCCGAGGTCGACGGCGTGTTGTCCTTCGAGGCACGGGGGCCGCGTTTTGACGGCTCGATGGTGCTGGCCGTGCCGGCGGGCCTCAAGGCCTTGGGGAACGTTCCGATCACGCCGTGGCGGATCTCGGCCAAGGTCAAGGCCGACCCAAGTGCCGCGAAATTCGATTCTGTCGAAGCCAGCTACGGCGCTGAGGAAAGCGCGTTGAAAGTCGCGGGCACAGCCGACATGCGCTTCGGTGCCGCGCCGCTTCTTCACGCGGCCTTGTCGGCGCGCCAGCTTGATCTCGATCGATTTGCCGGCAAAGACGGCACCGCCGCCGATCCGATTCCGTTGTTGCCCGGCTTGCGCGCGCTGATGGCGGGAATCCCGCAGGCCCCGCTTCCCGCGCAACTCGAATTCAGTTTCGAGCAAATCATTTTGGGCGGGCGGCCGTTGCAAAATCTCGCCGCCGATCTCCGCGCCGATGCCAAATCCTGGAGCATCGATCGGCTCGATCTGCAAGCGCCCGGCGCGACCCACGTGGCGCTGAGCCGCGCGAACGCGGCGGATAATCTTGCTGCCGGCATTAGCGGCGCGCTCAGCGTGGAATCGGCCGATCCCGATATGCTGGCGGCCTGGTTACAGGGCCGCCGCGAGATCGTCTATCGCAACCAGAAGCCGTTGCGGCTTCGCGGCGATGTCGGTGTAACCGCGGATCGCGTATCGATCGAGGCCATGAAGGCCGAGATCGACGGCGGTGCCGTCGAGGGGCGGCTTGCGCTCTCCAATCTGCCGGGAAAGGGCGGCACCCGGTTCGAGGCCGAGCTGAAGGCCGAACGTCTCGACCTCGATGCCGCCACGGCCTTCGTGCATTCGCTGGCGGGCCCACAAGCCGACTGGCCCGACGAGGCGCAGCTGTCGCTCGAGAGCGGCAGTGCCACATCGGCCGGCCAGGAATTGCGGTCGCTGTTCGCCAAGGTTGGCTACAGCCCGAAGGAGATCGTCATCGAGGGCTTGAAGATCGGTCAGCCTGGTAACGCGATGTTGGAGGGCGGGGGCAATTTCGATCGCGTCAATTTGCTTGGGAAGCTGGCGCTGAATTCGACCACGGCATCGCTCGGCCAGCTTGCCGGACTGATTGCACCGTTTGCGCCATCGTTTGCCTCGCGGCTCAATGCGTTGGGACCCGATACCGGCCCCGTGCGTGCAAAGCTGACGCTCGATCTCACAAGGAATAAAGCAGCCACTGGCCCCGTCGTGTTCGGTGAACTCGACCTTGATGCCCCGCAGCTTACGGGCAATGTCGTTGTTACGGTAAAGCCTGCATTCGAAGCGCTGCGCGGGATCGATCTCGATGTGCTTTCACGTAGCGAAGTCAGCATCGGATCGAAATTATCTGTGGAGCACGCCGGCTCGTTGCTGATGCTGCTGGGGCTCGATCGCGCCGTTGCCGCGGGCGAGGGCCCGGCACAATTTGAGGGATCGGCCACCGGCGCGTGGCGGGCGCCGCTTCAACTGAAGGCGAAACTGTCGGGGACCGGGCTCGAGGCCGACGCGCAGGGCAGCGCCGAACCCTGGAACTCGGAGCCCAAGGTGAGCGCCAACCTGAAAGTCCGTAGCGCCAATCTCGCGCCGTTGTTCGGTCTCAAGCCATCGGATGTATCAGCGCAAAACGTCAGCCTGTCCTCGCAGGTGTCGCTCAAGGGCGGCCGGCTGACTTTTGAGGACATGGACAGCGCGATATCGGGCACGCGGTTGCGCGGCCGGATCGCGCTCACCCTCGACGATGAAAGAAATGTCGAGGGCGAGATCGGTCTCGACGCGCTCGAGCTTGCGCCGGCATTCGCGCTCGCCGTTGGCGCGGCGGGGCACGAGGCCGCCGAACCGCTTGGTGGCGGGTGGTGGAAGGGCTGGCGCGGCCGTGTCGGCTTTCAGGCGCTGCGCGGCGCGTTGCCGGGCGGTGCCGAATTGCGCCCCGTCAGCGGCGCTCTCAAGAATGACGGCCAATCGCTGACATTCGAGTCCATCAAGGGCGGCATCGGCGGCGGCGAGGCGAGCGCCGATGTCGACGTCAAACCGGGCGCGAATGGAATCGCGGTCAATGCGCGCGTCGAGCTTACGGGTGTCGATGGCACCGCGTTGCGCTATCGCGGGTTGACGATGCCGGCGGGCCGCGCGTCGCTGCAGATGACGCTCGCGAGCCAGGGCCGCAGCGCCTCGGCGCTCACGGGCGCGTTGTCGGGGAACGGAATCGTGACGCTCCAATCCGCAAGCGTTGCCGGGCTCGATCCGCGCGCCTTCGACGCCGCCATTCGCGCCAGCGACAGCGGGCAGGCGACCGACGACGTGAAGCTGCGGCGGATCGTGGAGCCCGTGCTGTCCGCGGGCGCGCTGTCGGTCGCTTCGGCGCAAATTCCATTCACGATCGGCGACGGCCGGCTTCGCGTCGGCGCGAGCACGCTCGATGCCGAAGGCGCCCGCGCCATCGTCTCGGGCGGTTATGATATTCCCGCCGACCAGGCCGATATCCGCGTCACCATCGCTTCGACCGCCGCCGGGACGGCGACCAGACTTCCGGAAATTCAGTTGTTCGCCGTCGGCTCGCCGGATCGGCTCGACCGCACGGTGGACGTCGCGGCGCTGTCGTCATGGCTCGCGGTGAGGGCGATCGATCGCGAAACCCGCCGGCTGGATTCGATCGAGCGCGGCGAACCGCCACCGCTCGCCGCCACGCTGCCTTCATCCGGCGCGTCGGATGCGGTCCCATCCGAGCAGCCGTCTTCCGCCCTTCCCGGTCGGGATCTGCGTCGCGTTCCCGCCAAGCCCAAGGTCGGCGGCGTTCCGCGTCCGCCGGCTCCGTCGCCTCCTTCAAGCGCGCCGGTCGTGACCCAGCAGCTGGCGCCGCTGCCGCCGCCGATCGAGGTCCGTCCCGCGCCCGGCGGTGTCCGCCCGCCGAAGCCGCGGCAGCCCCTTGTGCTGACGCCGCCGGTGGCGAGCCCGCCGCCGTCGGCGTTCTAGTGAAGGATCTTTGGCCGGCGCTCGGGTGGCGCGACGAAGGGAGCCATCGCAGACATCGTCCAGCCACAAATGCGCTTACGGAATGTTTCAGGCAAAACGGGGTTTACCTGTCGGGGGCTGGAAACGTGGCATCGCCCACATCAAAGCAGGAGGCACGTATGGTTGTGATCAGGTTAGTGACGCTGGCGGTGTTTTCGATGACGCTGATCGTGGCGTCCCCGGTCATTCCGGCGCTTGCCGACGGAGGAGGGCCAGATCGTTATAGTTCTCCTTCTTCCTCTTCTTCCTCTTCTTCCACGTCCAAAGCCACGCAGACGGACCATAAGACCAAGAAGAAAGCCGACAAGCAGTCGAGCCTCGACGACCCCGCCTTTGTCCAGGGTTACCGCGCGGCCTATGCGACGATCTACGATCGCCACGATTATGCGGCGGCCGTCGAGCAGCTCAAGGCGCTCGGCCACGACGACAACGCCGATGTGGCCAACCTGATCGGTTACTCCTATCGCAAGCTCGGCGACTACAAGCTTTCGCAAGTCTGGTATGAGCGCGCGCTGAAGACAGACCCGAACCATGTGCTGACATGGCAGTATTACGGTCTGTGGCAGATCGAGCAGGGCAACCGCGATCAAGCGCAGTATCATCTGAACCGGATTGCGGCGATTTGCGGGACCGGCTGTGCGCAATATCGTTCGTTGGCGGCTGCGCTCGACCAGGCACCCGGTACCGGCCTCGTTTATTGAGGCTTACGATGAACTGGAGCGTTTTCCAGCGAAAGCCTGTCCCGCACTTGATGCGGGATGGATGCCGGTTCGCGTCAAGAAAACGCGTCAAGACAAAGAAGTAGAGCCTCCGTTCCGATTCAATCGGAACGGAAAAGGCTCTAGAGGGGCGCGTCACTTCGCGAAAAGCGCCCGCCTCATCCCTCCAGGGACACCGGCTTTTTTGTATCCGGCGCGGCGGCAAGCGCGCGGGTTCGAAAGTAATCGAGGACAAAGAGGCGGATGGCGGAAGACAGATTGCCTTGCTGGCGGTTGCTGTCGATTTCGCCGACCAGTTCGGACAGCGTCATGTTCCGCAAGCCGGAGATTTCCTTCATGCCGTTCCAGAACGCCTCTTCGAGGCTCACGCTGGTCTTGTGACCCGCGACCACGATCGATCGCTTCACCACCGGTGATTTCATGGCAGATCCTCGCCATCGATCCGATGTTGATCCAATCGTTTGTCGGCGTGCTCGGCGCGCAATTTGTCGAGCGCGCGTTCGGATTTGGTTCGGCCAAAGCGCGTTCGGTTGGCTTGCGCCTGTTGCTCCGACTGACCTCGTTCGGCGCGCTTCTTGAACCGCTTCAGGTTGATCACATCCCCCATGCCGGGCTCCACCATGCTGATAATGGAGGGCAGGAGGCCGATCTCACGAGCACGCTCTCAATCGCCATTGCGTCGGTTGCAAAACCGGTACTCAATTTTGCGGAACGTCCGCTGGTCGGCTCGGTCATTATGAATTCCCCGTAATCGCCTTCTGATAGCATCAAAAAAAATGTCGCGCTCTGTAAAAAGACACTTTTGCTCACTACCACGTGCGAGCGCAACGATAATAGCCAATCGGTGTCGGTGTCAGGCGCTGCGGCTTGAGCGGTTTTCCTGCTCCCGTAATTTCACGGGGGGCGGCGCTCAGCCGGGCCGGATCATTTTGTCCGGTTGCACCAGCCGGTCAAATTCATCAGATGAAACAAAGCCCAGCCGCACAGCCTCTTCTTTCAAGGTCGTTCCGCGGGCATGTGCGGATTTGGCGACCTTCGCAGCATTATCGTAGCCGATCCTGGGCGCCAGCGCCGTCACCAGCATCAGCGAGCGCTCCATCAATTCCCGAATGCGTTTTTCGTTGGCACGTATTCCGTGAACGCAATGTTCGGTAAACGACAAAGTCACGTCGGCGAGCAACTCGATGGAATGTAACATACAGTATGTCAATACCGGCTTGTAAACGTTCAGCTCGAAATGGCCCTGGCTGCCCGCGACTGTGATCGCCGTGTGGTTGCCGAATACTTGACAGCACACCATCGTCATCGCTTCGCACTGTGTCGGATTGACCTTGCCCGGCATGATCGAGGAGCCCGGCTCGTTTTCAGGCAGAATCAATTCGCCGAGCCCGGAGCGCGGACCCGATCCCAACAGGCGAATGTCGTTTGCGATTTTGAACAGGCCGGTCGCCGCCGAATTGATGGCGCCGTGCACGAACACGTAGGCGTCGTTGGAGGCCAGCGCCTCGAATTTGTTGGCGGCGCTGGTGAAGGGGAGCCTGGTGAGGATCGCGACGCGCTTTGCAAACAGGCGCGCGAATCGCGGCTTCGAATTCAGGCCGGTCCCCACCGCGGTGCCGCCCTGCGCCAACGGGTATAGATCCTTGAGCGCCACGCGAAGCCGGGCGATGCCGCTCTCCACTTGCGCGGCGTAGCCGGAAAATTCCTGGCCCAGCGTCAGCGGCGTCGCGTCCTGGGTGTGGGTTCGGCCGATCTTGACGATATGCGCGAAGGCCTTTTCCTTCTTGCGCAGTTCGCGGCGAAGCGCGTCGAGCGCCGGAAGAAGATCGGTGACGATGCCCATCGCCGCCGCGATGTGCATCGCGGTCGGAAATGAGTCGTTCGACGACTGGCTCAAATTGACATGATCGTTGGGGTGAACCGGCTGTTTGGCGCCGAGCTTGCCGCCGAGCAATTCGTTGGCGCGATTGGCGATCACCTCATTGAGGTTCATGTTGGTTTGCGTGCCGGAGCCGGTCTGCCAGACCACCAGCGGAAAATGGTCGTCAAGCTTGGCCTCGATCACCTCGCGCGCGGCGCGAACGATGGCGCGGGCGCGCCGCTGGTCGAGCAGTCCAAGCTCGCGATTGGTTTCGGCCGCGGCCAATTTGACGATGCCGAGGGCGTGAACGATCGGCAGCGGCATCCGATCGTGCCCAATGCGAAAATTCCGCCGCGACCGTTCCGTCTGCGCGCCCCAATATCGGTCGGCGGGGACGTCGATCGGGCCGAAGCTGTCGGTTTCGGTACGGGCGGGATGGGGTCGCGATGACGGTGTCGATCGAGCCATGATCATGTCCGTTGCCGAATGTCGCTTGTTAAACCAAGCTCGCACAGGCCCGGCTTCGCGCTCGTTCATTCTACACGAGGTTGCGTGGATTTCTTGCGCGACGATTACTTCTTGCGGAAGCGATCCAGCCGCACGACTTCGGCGCCCTCGCTCGGTTTGGCCGGCTCTTCCGGATTTTCGGCTGCCGCAGCAGGAACGGTCAGCGCCGCGGGGGCAGGTACGGCCGGAAGGTTGGCCATCGGGGTTTCGGCCGCGGCATCGGAGGGGTCGAACTGCAGGCCGAACTGGACCGACGGATCGAAGAAGCTCTTGATGGCGTTGAAAGGCACCACCAGACGCTCCGGGATTCCGCCGAACGACAAGCCGACTTCGAAGCGATCCTCCGTCACCGTCAGGTCCCAGAACTGGTGCTGGAGGATGACCGTCATTTCTTGCGGATATTGCGCCAGCAGCCGCGGCGACAGTTTCACGCCTTCGGCGGTCGACAAAAAGGTGATGAAAAAATGATGCTCCCCGGGCAGACCGTGCTCGGCGGCTTCCACCAATACGCGGCGCAGCACGCCGCGCAGCGCGTCGCGCGCCAGAACGTCGTATCGGATGTGATCGGTCGCCATTATCGGTCCTGTCGCTTTATCGGTACTGTCACTCGCAAAATCCCCGCGCGGGTCGGCAGCGGATTTTTTGGCCCGACTCGCTATCCGCCCATGCGCCTAGCGGAGCTTAACCCACTAGGACTTTAGACTTGGTTTTTCAAACCGCTTACGCGGCCTGAGCAACCGGAGCATAGTTGTCGTTTGCAACTATTGCATAGCCCGATAACGGCGGAACCATACCGAGAAAAAACACGTCCTTTACGCCCTCGTCGATCCTGTTTCGCCCCCGCCGAAACCCGCTTTAGCGGCGACGGGCTTGGGTGGAGGCGCCGGGTACTGCCCCCGGGTCCGAATGGTTTATTGCGACGGCAATTTATTTCCATAGCCGGCGAACCGGCACTCCCAATATAGGCTTTCAAAGCTTAGAAAAATAGTACCTGCGACGGCCGATCTCGGCCTGGAACCCGGCCGCCGGGATGCGCTTGATTCCAGGGTATAATGGGGCTGCATCGGCGCATTGCGGCTGTCGTAGGCCGGCTAAATCGGTAAAATTGCCGCATGAACCAGTACCACGACCTGCTCGAACGGATTCTCTCGGACGGCGCGGAAAAGCACGACCGCACCGGCACCGGCACGCTGTCGATCTTCGGCCATCAGATGCGCTTCAACCTGGGGGCCGGTTTCCCGATGCTGACCACCAAGCGCCTGCCGCTCAAGGCGATCGTGCACGAGCTGTTGTGGTTTCTCAAAGGCGACACCAACGTCAAATACCTTCACGACCACGGCGTGACGATCTGGGACGAGTGGGCCGACGCCAATGGCGATCTCGGTCCGGTCTACGGCTCGCAATGGCGGTCCTGGCCGGCGCCGGACGGGCGCAGCATCGACCAGATTTCCAACGTCGTTGAGATGATAAAGCGCAATCCGGATTCGCGGCGGCTGATCGTGAGCGCGTGGAATCCGGCCGACGTCGACAAGATGGCGTTGCCGCCGTGTCATTGCCTGTTTCAGTTCTACGTCGCAGGCGGCAAATTGTCGTGCCAGCTCTATCAACGCTCGGCGGACGTTTTTCTCGGCGTGCCGTTCAACATCGCCTCCTATGCGTTGCTGACGATGATGGTCGCGCAGGTGACCGGCTTAAAGCCCGGCGATTTCGTGCACTCGCTCGGCGACGCGCACCTTTATTCGAATCACCTCGATCAGGCCCGCCTGCAACTGACGCGGCCGACGCGCCCGCTGCCGGTGATGAAGATCAATCCCGCCGTGAAGGACATCTTCGCGTTCCGCTTTGAGGACTTTGTGCTCGAGGGTTACGACCCGCACCCGCACATCAAGGCCGCGGTCGCGGTGTGAGCGATTGATGTCCCTCCATATCCGCCGCGCGCGTCCCGATGAAGCGGGACTGGTCCTGTCGCTTGTTCGCGAATTGGCCGACTACGAGAAGCTGCTTCACGAAGTCGAGGCGACCGAAGCCGCGATCGGCGCGGCGCTGTTTTGCGACAATCCGCGGCTGTTTTGCGAGATCGCCGAATGGAACGGTGAAGTGGCCGGCTTCGCGGTCTGGTTCATCAATTTTTCGACCTTCAGCGGCCGTTCCGGCATCTATCTGGAGGACCTGTTCGTTCGCCCCGCCCAGCGCGGCAAGGGCATCGGCAAGGCGCTTCTGGCCAACCTTGCGAAGCAGTGCGTGACGAACGGCTGGTCGCGGTTGCAATGGTCGGTGCTCGACTGGAACACGCCCTCGATCGAGTTCTACAAATCGCTTGGCGCGGTCTTGATGGACGAGTGGACGGGGTGCCGGGTCGGTGGTCCGGCGTTGAAGGCGCTCGCGGAAGGCGCGCCCTGATGGAAATCGTTTTGATCGTCGCGGTCGCCGACAATGGCGTGATCGGCGCCGCTGGTGCCATTCCGTGGCGTCTGAAATCCGACATGGCCCGTTTCAAGGCGATGACGATGGGCAAGCCCGTCGTGATGGGGCGCAAGACTTTCCTGTCGCTGCGGCGGCCGCTTCCGGGACGGACCAACATCGTTCTCACGCGCGATGGGAATTTTCGCACGCCGGGCGTGGTGGTGACGACGTCGTTCGCGGAGGCGCGGGCGCTCGCCCGTGCCGACGCGTTGCGGCGTTCGGCAGGCGAAATCGCCGTAATCGGCGGGGCGGAGATTTACGCGCAGTGGATGGACGTCGCCGACCGTCTGGAAGTGACAGAAGTGCATGCCCGGCCCGAGGGCGACACCCGTTTGGCCGCGATCGACACGGCCAATTGGGAAGAGGTCGCGCGCATGCGGCATTCGGCCTCTGCGGACAACAGCGCGGACTTCTCCTATGTGACATATCGCCGTCGAAAGCCGCATTAACCAAAACATCTGGCCGCAAAATCGTTGCCCACTTTGCGGAATACGCGCTTAGGCGATGTTTACATTGACATTTCATGGCTCAAGCATAGCTCCTTCGAAGGAGAAGCTTGCGTTGTAAGGCCAGAAGCCGTCCCCTATAACGCCGTGTAAGATATTGCGAGGCCGGGCGTCTTTGCCTCAGGGCGTCTTGGCCCTTTTGCCCGCGAAGGAGACTGTCGATGCCGTGGAAGAATCAAGGCGGAGGCCCGTGGGGTTCTGGTCCGAAAGGGCCCTGGGGCTCCGGCCCGCAATCGACGGGACCAAGGCCGCCCGACCTCGAAGACCTTCTGCGCCGCGGCCAGGACCGGCTGCAGCAACTGCTCCCGGGTGGGCATTTTTCCGGCATGGGCATCGCGCTGGTCGTGATCGGCGCGTTGGCGATCTGGGGATTGTCCGGATTTTTCCGCGTGCAGTCCGAAGAGCTCGGTGTCGTGCTGCGCTTCGGCAAACATGTCCGCACCGTGCAGCCGGGCCTGAACTATCACCTGCCATATCCGGTCGAGACCGTGCTGCTGCCGAAGGCGCTGCGCGTCTCCACCATCTCGATCGGCATGACGCTGATCGACGATCCGGGCCGGCGCGGCAGGACGATGCGCGACGTGCCGGAGGAAAGCTTGATGCTGACCGGCGACGAGAACATCGTCGATGTCGATTTCACCGTGTTGTGGCGGATCAAGCCCGACGGCGTCGGCAATTATCTCTTCAACATCCAGAATCCGGAAGGGACCGTGAAGGCGGTCGCCGAAAGCGCGATGCGTGAGGTGGTCGGTAAATCCAACATCCAGCCGATCCTTACCGGCGCCCGCACCACCACCGAAGCCAACGTCCAGGAACTGATGCAGAAGACGCTCGACAGCTACGGTTCGGGCATCCAGGTGCAGCAGGTGCAGATGCAGAAGGTCGATCCGCCGGCGCAGGTGATCGACGCCTTCCGCGACGTGCAGGCGGCGCGCGCCGATCTCGAGCGCTTGCAGAACGAAGCACAGACCTACGCCAACCGCGTCGTTCCCGACGCGCGCGGACGCGCCGCGCAAATATTGCAGGTCGCCGAAGGCTACAAGCAGCAGGCGATCGCCGAAGCCAAGGGCCAGAGCGCGCGGTTCTTGAAAGTCTACGACGAATACAAGAAGGCGCCCGACGTGACGCGGCAACGCATCTATCTGGAGACGATGGAGCGGATTCTCGGCGGCGCCGAGAAGCTCGTCTATGACGGCGCGTCGCAGGGTGTCATGCCTTATCTGCCGCTGGGCGAGTTGACGCCGCACCGGACGGCGCCGGCGACGACGGGTCAACAACAGCCGAGCGGAGCCACACGATGAGATCCCCCGTTACAGGTATTGTCGCGCTGTTCGTGCTGCTCGCCGTCGTGATCGTCGGCTACAGCTCGGTCTTCACCGTGGTGCAGACCGAACAGGTGCTGGTGGTGCGGCTCGGCGAGCCGGTCCGCGTCGTCATCGATCCGGGCCTGAATTTCAAGGCGCCCTTCATCGACACCGTGATTTCAATCGACAAGCGGATTCTCGACCTCGAAAATCCGTCGCAGGAAGTGATCGCCTCCGACCAGAAACGGCTGGTGGTCGACGCCTTCGCCCGCTACCGCATCAAGAATGCGCTGCGGTTCTATCAAAGCGTCGGCACCATCCAAGCCGCCAACATCCAGTTGACGACGCTGCTCAACGCCTCGCTGCGCCGCGTGCTCGGCGAGGTGACTTTCATCCAGGTGGTGCGCGACGAGCGCGAAGCGTTGATGGCGCGAATCCGTGACCAGCTCGACAAGGAAGCCGACGGCTACGGCATCCAGGTGGTTGACGTGCGGATCAGGCGGGCGGATTTGCCCGAGCAGAACAGCCAGGCCGTCTACCAGCGCATGCAGACCGAGCGGCAGCGCGAAGCCGCCGAATTCCGCGCGCAAGGAGGCCAGAAGGCGCAGGAGATCAGGTCCAGCGCCGATCGCGAAGCGACCGTCATCATTGCCGAAGCCAATTCCACCGCCGAGCAGGTGCGCGGCGCGGGCGACGGCGAGCGCAATCGGTTGTTCGCCGAGGCCTATGGCAAGGATCCGGACTTCTTCGCCTTCTATCGCTCGATGACGGCGTATGAGAACGGGCTGAAGGGCAACGACACCCGCTTCCTGCTGCACCCGGACTCCGACTTCTTCAAGTTCTTCGGCAATTCCTCAGGCAAGCCGCCTGCGACATCCGCGGCGCCGGCGGCGCCGAAGCCGTAAAAGCAGGCGCGATCGGTGAAACGATGGCTTTCCTGAGGGCGTCTGCTCCGTCCAGGGGTGGAAAGCCGGTTGGCTGACGAATGGCTGGTTCGTCGGGGCGTAAGTCAAAACAAGATCGAGCCTGGGGGAGGTTTTCAATCCGATGAGGTCCATAGCGTTCGCCGACTTCCTCATCGGGGTGGGTATTCTGTTCGTGCTCGAGGGCCTTCTGTTCGCAGCGAGCCCGGCCTGGATGCGCCGGGCCATGAAGAACGCGTTGACGACGCCCGATAACGTGTTGCGCGCCGTCGGCATCGGCTCGGCGGTGGCCGGCCTGATCCTGATTTGGGCGGTGCGGCGCTAACCTCCGTCATTCCGGGATGGTGCTTGCGCACCATCCCGGAATGACGGCGGAATACACGCTGTAAAAAATGCCGTGGAATCAACAATATCGTGAGTGCCGATGCCCGCGTTTTGCCGTAAAATAACGGCGCGCGCAGTATGGCGTGCAAAGCGATGGCGGAAATCGTCCATCCTGTGAGGAGAGAAATTGAAGATGCGAGGTACGATCCCAGGCTTGAGCCATCGTCTGCGTCCCAGCTGGTTGGCCGCGATCTGTTTCGGCGCCGCGATGGGCACGGCGTGCGGGCTCGGCTCAGTGCCGGCTTTCGCGCGTGGCCCCGAGGGCATCGCCGACGTCGCCGAGCGGGTGATCGATGCCGTGGTCAACATCTCGACCTCGCAGACCATCGAGGCCAAGGGCGGTGGCGAGCGGGGCGTGGTGCCGCAATTGCCGCCGGGCTCGCCGTTCGAGGAGTTCTTCGACGACTTTTTCAAAAACCACAGGGGGCCGGGCGGCGGCCCCAAGGGGGGTGAGAAGGGGGGTGAGAAGGGCGGCGACAAAAGCGGCGACTTGCAGCCGCGCAAGACCAATTCGCTCGGCTCCGGCTTCATCGTCGACACGTCCGGAATTGCGGTGACGAACAATCACGTCATTGCGGACGCCGACGAGATCAACGTGATCATGAACGACGGCACCAAGATCAAAGCCGAACTGGTCGGCGTCGACAAGAAGACTGATATTGCGGTGTTGAAGTTCAAGCCGGTGAAGCCCTTGATCGCGGTGAAGTTCGGCGATTCCGACAAATTGCGCCTCGGCGAATGGGTGATCGCGATCGGCAATCCGTTCAGCCTTGGCGGCACGGTGACGGCGGGCATCGTCTCGGCGCGCAACCGCGACATCAATTCCGGCCCCTATGACAGCTACATCCAGACCGACGCGGCCATCAACCGCGGCAATTCCGGCGGCCCGCTGTTCAACCTCGATGGCGACGTCATCGGCGTCAACACGCTGATCATCTCGCCGTCGGGTGGCTCGATCGGCATCGGCTTTGCGGTGCCCTCGAAGACGGTCGCCGGCGTGGTCGATCAGCTTCGGCAGTTCGGCGAGCTTCGCCGCGGCTGGCTCGGCGTCCGCATTCAAGGCGTCACCGAGGAGATCGCCGAAAGCCTCAACATCAAGCCGGCGCGCGGTGCCCTGATCGCGGGCGTCGAGGACAAGGGCCCGGCCAAACCCGCCGGCATCGAGCCCGGCGACGTCGTCGTCAAATTCGACGGCAAGGACATCAAGGAGCCGAAGGACCTCTCGCGCATCGTCGCCGACACCGCGGTCGGCAAGGAAGTCGACGTCGTCATCATCCGCAAGGGCGCGGAAGAAACCCGCAAAGTCGTGCTCGGTCGCCTCGAAGATGGCGAGAAGGCGGTACAGGCCGCGGCCAAGAGCCAGCCCGAGCTGGAAAAGCCGGTGACGCAAAAGGCGCTTGGCCTCGACCTCGCCACGCTGAGCAAGGACCTGCGCAGCCGCTACAAGATCAAGGACAGCGTCAAGGGCGTCATCATCACCAATGTCGACGGCACCTCGGACGCCGCCGAAAAACGCCTAAGCCCCGGCGAGGTGATCGTCGAGGTCGCGCAAGAGGCGGTGAGCAGCGCCGCCGACGTCAAGAAGCGCGTCGATCAGCTCAAGAGGGACGGCAAGAAATCCGTGTTGCTGTTGGTGGCGAATTCGGACGGCGAATTGCGGTTCGTGGCGCTGAGCGTGCAGTAGGCGATCAAGGCCGACGAACGCACCGGCTGCCCTACATGAATACGTCGTCCTCGCGAACGCGAGGACCCATACGCCGCGGCCGAGGAAAGAGGCACGGTGTCCGACGCCTTGCTTAACAACAAGTGCAGGTGGTTATGGGTTCCTGCGTTCGCAGGAACGACGTTTGGGGATACGGCTACGCAGCCGAACGTCCTTGCAGCATTCCGGCGATGCCGAGGTCTTCGTCCAGATCGGGCCAGTGAATCCCCATCGGCATCAGCTCGAAGTGTCCGCGCGCGGCCGCGCTGGCATCCCGTAGCCGCGGATACCACGTAAGCGGGGTTACGATCTTACGGCCGTCCGCCAGCGTCACCACGAGTTCCTCAGCGGTGAAGGCGATGGAGACTGGCCTGATATCGCCGACTTCAATTTCCAAAGTGCTCATGCCATTTACCTTCAAGGACATCGCGCTCCGATCTCAGGTGACGGATAATAGCGCCAATTTCATGTGCGGGAAATCCCGCATTGACCGCAACCGAGAGGTCGTGCAGCCAGAATTTGGCTTCGAAATCCCCAGACCGGATATGAACATGCGGCGGCTCGCCACGTTCGTTCGAATAGAAGAACGCGCGATATGGTCCCCAGCGTAGGACGGTCGGCATTTAGCTATCCCCTCACAAACTCATCCCGTCGATACCCCTGCGCATACAACAGCGCCGTGAGGTCGCCGTGATCGATCCGTGCCGCGGCGGCGGCAGCGACCGCCGGTTTGGCGTGATAGGCGGCGCCCAAGCCGGCGTGCTGGATCATGTCGAGGTCGTTGGCGCCGTCGCCGACCGCCAGCGTGTCGATGTCGTCGAGGTCGAAGGATTCGGTGAGTTCGACGAGCGTGGCGAGCTTGGCGGCGCGGCCCAGAATCGGTTCCTTGACTTCGCCGGTGAGTTTGCCGTCACGGACCAGCAATTCATTGGCGCGATTTTCGTCGAATCCGAGCATGGCCGCGACCGCGTTGGTGAACAGCGTGAAGCCGCCGGAGATCAGGCAGGTGTAAGCGCCATGGGCGCGCATGGTCGCGACCAATTCGCGGCCGCCGGGCGTCGGCGTGATGCGCTGCTTCAAGACTTCGTCGGCCACGCTGATGGCTAAGCCCTTGAGCAGCGCGACGCGCTCGCGTAACGCGGGTTCGAATTCGATCTCGCCGCGCATCGCGCGTTCGGTGATGGCGGCGACATGGGCTTTCAATCCGGCGTAGTCGGCGAGTTCGTCGATGCATTCCTGGCCGATCATGGTGGAGTCCATGTCGGCGAGCAGAAGCTTCTTGCGCCTTAAAGCTTGAGGCTGCACCACGATGTCGATCGGCAGATCAACGCGGGCCGCGCGCAGGCGCTCGGCGACGGCGCGGGCATCCTCGTCGCTCTCAAAGGGGATGTCGACGGCGACTTCGTCGAACAGCCATTGCGGGCTGCCGGCATGGCTAAGAAGGGCGCGCGCGCCGTCCACCACCGTGCTATCGAGCGCAGGGTTGGCGGGATTACAGATGAGCGTGGCGACGAGCGACATGCAGGCGAATTCGGCAAATGAGAGTACAAGCGAGAGCAAGGCTGTGCTTATCGCAGGGCCGACCGCCAGCGGCAAGTCGGCGCTGGCGTTGGAGCTGGCGCAAAAGACCAATGGCGTGATCGTCAACACCGATTCCATGCAGGTCTATCGCGATCTTCGCGTCCTCACCGCGCGGCCGACGCACGACGAAGAGGCGAGGGTTCCACATCGGCTTTACGGCCATGTCGATGCCGCGGTGAATTTTTCGGCAGGTCACTGGGTGAGTGACGCGGCCAGCGTGCTTAGCGAGGTGCGCGCGCAAAATCGCGTTCCGATTTTCGTCGGCGGCTCTGGTTTGTATTTCAAGGCGCTGACGCGCGGTCTGTCCGCGGTGCCGCCGATCCGCCCCGAGATCCGCGAAAGCGTGCGGGCGCGGCTCGAGCGCGACGGTGTCGAGGCGCTGCATGCGGAACTTGCGCAGCGCGACCCGGTGAGCGCCGAACGCTTGAGGCCGCGCGACCGAGCCCGGATTGCCCGCGCGCTCGAAGTGATTGAGGCCACCGGGCGCTCGCTCCCCGATTGGCATCGCGACGGCCTGCCGCCGCTGTTGCCGCCGGGCGCGTTCAGCGCGGTGTTTCTCGCGCCCGATCGCGCGCAGCTCTACGCACGGATCGATGCGCGCTTTGCGGCGATGCTCAAAGCCGGCGCGCTGGAGGAGGTAGCTAGCATGGCGGCGCGGCATCTCGATCCGCTGTTGCCGGCGATGAAGGCCCACGGCGTACCGGCGCTGCTTCGGCATCTCAAAGGCGAGATCGCGCTGGAGGAGGCCGCCGCGATCGGCCGCGCCGACACGCGCCATTACGCCAAGCGCCAATTCACCTGGTTTCGGCATCAACTGCCGGAGTTCGAATGGGTGAAGCCGGCGGCGGCGAGGGGATGGCTGCACACAAGAACCTCACCCTGAGGAGCGGCCCCTTGGCCGCGTCTCGAAGGGTGGCCAGTGGCCTCATGGTTCGAGACGGCGCAAGAGCGCCTCCTCACCATGAGGGTTGCCGCTTGCACACCCAGACGGCGCTGAAAAACACGCTCGCCCGCAGCCAAAAACCCCGCTAAGCTCCAAATTCTGCGCGTGCGTCGCCGCTTTCCCTTGACTTCTGGGGATCGGGCAGTATGTTCGCGCAACCTTTGGAAAGTCCGAGCGCCAATATGCGTAATATAATTACCAAACTCCTTATCGTCGTCGTACCCAGGCGCACCGCCGGGGGTGGCTGAAGGCCATCCGAATTCGGGCGGTGTGCATGGGGCCTCTTGAGGGCCCCTTTTCTTTTGACCCCCAAAGTTGTCTCAAAAAACAGAGTTACCTTCAAAAACGATCGAGCCGCGCGACAAACAGCGCATCCGGAGCAAGCCATGAGCGAGAAGAGCCACGATCCCAACCAGATGACCGGCGCCGCGATGATCGTGCGCGCGCTGATCGATCATGGCGTCGAGCACATTTTCGGCTATCCGGGCGGCGCGGTGCTGCCCATCTACGACGAGATTTTTCAGCAGGACAAAATCGAGCACATCCTGGTGCGGCACGAGCAGGGCGCCGGCCACGCCGCGGAGGGCTACGCGCGCTCCACCGGAAAGCCGGGCGTGGTGCTGGTGACCTCGGGGCCCGGCGCTACCAACATGGTGACGCCGCTCACCGACGCGTTGATGGATTCAATTCCCTTGGTGTGCATCACCGGGCAGGTGCCGACGCATTTGATCGGCAATGACGCGTTCCAGGAATGCGACACCGTCGGCATCACCCGGCCTTGCACCAAGCACAATTGGCTGGTGCGCAGCGTCGACGATCTGGCGAAGGTGCTGCACGAGGCGTTCTACGTCGCGAGCACCGGCCGTCCGGGCCCCGTCGTGGTCGACGTGCCGAAGGACGTGCAATTCGCGACCGGCATGTACCACCCGCCACGCAAATCCGACGTGCACGTGTCGTATGCGCCGCGCGTGAAGGGCGACGCGGCGCAAATCCGCAAGGCCGTGGCGCTGCTCGCGTCCGCCAAGCGCCCGGTGATCTATACTGGCGGCGGCGTCATCAATGCCGGGCGCGAGGCCTCAAAACTGTTGCGTGAGCTGGTCGAGGCCACGGGCTTTCCGATCACCTCGACCTTGATGGGGCTTGGCGCTTACCCTGCGTCGGGTGCGAACTGGCTCGGCATGCTCGGCATGCACGGCACGTATGAAGCCAACATGGCGATGCACGATTGCGACGCGATGCTGTGCGTCGGCGCGCGTTTCGACGACCGCATCACCGGTCGCACCGATGCGTTTTCGCCCGGCTCGAAGAAGATCCATATCGACATCGACCCGTCCTCGATCAACAAGAACATCCATGTCGATATTCCGATCATCGGCGATGCCGGCAACGTGCTCGGCGATCTGTTGGCGGTGTTCAAGGCGGAGGCGAAGAAGCCCGATATCCGGCCGTGGTGGCAGGAGATCGCGAAATGGCGTGCGCGCAATTCGCTGTCTTACAAAAAGAACAACGAGATCATCCTGCCGCAATTTGCGATCCAGCGGCTGTTCGAAGCGACGCGCGGGCGCGACGTCTACATCACCACCGAAGTCGGCCAGCATCAGATGTGGGCGGCGCAATTCTTCGGCTTCGAGGAGCCGCACCGCTGGATGACCTCGGGCGGCCTCGGCACCATGGGCTATGGCCTGCCGGCGGCGGTCGGCGTCCAGGTCGCCCATCGCGACAGCCTCGTGATCGACATCGCCGGCGACGCGTCGGTCTTGATGACCATGCAGGAGATGTCGACGGCGATTCAACATGAATTGCCGATCAAGATTTTCATCCTGAACAACCAATATATGGGCATGGTGCGGCAGTGGCAGCAGCTTCTGCACGGCAACCGGCTCTCGCACAGCTACTCCGAAGCGTTGCCCGATTTCGTCAAGCTCGCGGAAGCCTATGGCTGCGTCGGGATTCAGGCGGTCAAGCCCCGCGATCTCGACGGCGCGATCAAGGAGATGATCGACGTCAAGCGCCCGGTGCTGTTCGACTGCCGGGTGGCCGCGCTGGAGAATTGCTTCCCGATGATTCCCTCCGGCAAGGCGCACAACGAAATGCTGCTGCCGGCCGAAGCCAACGACGAAGCCACCGCCGCGGCCTTCGCCGGCGGCAAGGCGCTGGTGTGAGGATGCTGTGAAAAAGATAACGGTACGCGGGCTTTTTTCGCCTCTCCCCGCTTGCGGGGAGAGGTCGGGTCACGCGCGTCAGCGCGCGATCCGGGTGAGGGGGACTTTCCGCGAGTCGAGCCCGTGGAGAGAGCCCCTCACCCCAACCCTCTCCCCGCAAGCGGGGAGAGGGAGCCTACTGCCTTCGGGGAAGGAAGCCGATGTTTGACCTGCCGCAACTCGAACGCGCGCATGCCATCGTAGGTCGCGCGGTGCCGCCGACGCCGGCCCATGCCTGGCCGTTATTGTCGGAACGCCTCGGCACGACGACCATCGTTAAGCACGAGAACCATACGCCGACCGGCGCCTTCAAGGTGCGCGGCGGGCTGATCTATGTCGAGCGCATGAAGCGGGAGCGGCCGGACACGACAGGCTTGATTTCGGCCACGCGCGGCAATCACGGTCAGAGCCTCGCCTTTGCCGCGAGCCGTTACGACGTGCCGGTGACGATTCTCGTGCCGCACGGCAATTCGGTCGAGAAGAACCGCGCCATGCGCGCCTTCGGTGCGAACCTCGTCGAGTACGGCGAGGATTTTCAGTCCGCCCGCGAGGAGGCCGAGCGTCGCGCCCGACGCGACGGGCTGGAATTCGTGCCGTCCTTCCATCCCGATCTGCTGATGGGGGTCGCAACTTATGCGCTCGAATTGTTGCGAAAAGCGCCGGACTTGGACGTGCTCTACGTGCCGATCGGAATCGGGACCGGCATCTGCGGCTGTATCCTGGCGCGTGATTTGCTCGGGCTCACCACCGAGATCGTCGGCGTGCAATCGACCGAAGCACCGTCTTATGCGTTGTCGTTCGCCGCCGGCACGGTCGTGAGGACGAACAGCAGCGATACGCTGGCCGACGGCATGGCAACGCGCGTCCCCGACGCGGACGCGCTGGCGATCATTCGCAAAGGCGCCTCGCGCATGGTGCAGGTCACCGACGACGAGGTGGCTCACGCGATCCGTGCCTATTGGACCGACACCCACAACCTCGCCGAGGGCGCCGGCGCCGCGCCGCTCGCCGCGGCGCTGCAGGACAAAGCAAAACTCTGCGGCAAGCGGGTCGGGCTGATCTTAAGCGGCGGCAATATCGATTTCGATCTGTTCAACCGATGGGTTGCGCCGGAAACCGTCGCCGGCAAGGTGCTGGTGTGAAGACGGTCGGTATGACGAAAAAGAGAACGACAGGAAATTGACATGACCCAGCCAGCCTCCGCCTATTTCATCGAAGACCGCCACGAGCCGAGCGAGGCGCATACGTTGTCGATCCTGGTGCAAAACGAGCCGGGCGTGCTGGCGCGCGTGATCGGGCTATTTTCGGGGCGCGGCTACAACATCGAAAGCCTCACCGTCTCGGAGACCGAGAGCCAGAAGCACGTCTCGCGCATCACCATCGTCACCACCGGCACGCCGATGGTGATCGAGCAGATCAAGCATCAGCTCGACCGTATGATCCCGGTCTATCGCGTCGTCGACATGACCCTGTCCGGCCGCTCGATCGAGCGTGAACTGGCGATGTTGAAACTGCGCGGCACCGGCGAGCACCGCGTTGAGACGTTGCGGCTGGCGGAGGCGTTCCGGGCGCGGGTGCTCGACGCCACCACCGAGAGCTTCGTGTTCGAGATCACCGGCAGCTCCGCCAAGATCAACCAGTTCATCGAGCTGATGCGCCCGCTCGGCCTTGTCGAAATCTCGCGCACCGGCGTCGCCGCGATCGGGCGTGGGGCGGAGGGGATGTGACCATGGCGGGGCGCGACCGGTGCAAGCGGCCTTGCGGGCGGGGCTTTAGGGTCTCGTGAAAGCAGCGGACGTTTTCCTTGCCATCATGGTGGCGGTGATCTGGGGCCTTGCGTTCGTGGCCTCCAGGCTCGCGCTCGACGAACTCTCGCCCGCGCTGATGACGACGCTGCGGTTTGCGATCGCGGCCGTGCCGTGTTTGTTTGTACGAAAGCCCAAAATATCATGGACCGCGCTGATCGCGATCAGCGGCACGTTGTTTCTCGGCCAGTTTCTGGCGCAATCTTTCGCGATCGCGCACGGCGTTCCGGTCGGGCTTGCCAGCGTGATCGTGCAGAGCCAGGCGTTGTTCACGATAGCCTTCGCGGCCGTAGCGTTTCGTGAGATTCCGACGCTCATGCAGATGACCGGCATCGGCGTGGCGACGATCGGCTTATTGATGATCTCCGGCACGATCGGCTTCGATTTCAGCGCCGGCGCCTTCGCCGTGCTGATGATTTCGCCGGTGAGCTTTGCGATCGGCAATCTCCTGCTGCGGCCGGCGCGGGACGTGCCGATGTTCGATCTGGTCGCCTGGCTCTGTCTGGTGCCGCCGCTGCCGCTGCTGGCACTCGCGCTCGCCCTCGACGGGCCGCATGCGACGCTGCATTCCCTTGTGGCGATGTCGCCGACCGCTCTCGCCAGCATGGTTTTCGTCGGCGCGATTTCAACTTCCATCGCCTATTGGCTCTGGGGCCGGCTGTTGCGCGATTACACGGCGGCGCAGGTGGTGCCGTTCGCGCTTTTGGTGCCGTTCGTGGGAGCTGCGGCCTCGGCGGTCGTTTTCGGCGAGCGGTTCGGACCCTGGCGGCTTTCCGGGATGATCACGGTCGTCTGCGGCATCGCCGTCATGCTGTTATCGAGGCCGTCGCCGGCCCTGTCGAAGCTCTCGTGAGTGAAAACATGTCGCAGCCGCTTTTCATCGCCTTCATCGTGTTCGCGGCCGTGATGTTTTTCACGCCGGGGCCGAACAATATCATGCTGCTGTCGTCGGGATTGACGCACGGCTTTCGTCGCACCTTGCCGCATATGGCGGGGGTCGCCATCGGCTTCGCCTTTATGGTCGGGGTCGTCGGTCTCGGTCTGGGCACGCTTTTTACCGCCTATCCGGTGCTGCAGACGATCCTGAAATATGCCGGCGCGGCCTATCTGATCTATCTTGCCGGTGCGATCGCGGTATCGGGGCCGACGGCGTCGAGCCAAGGCAAACAGCGCGGTCCCATGACCTTCTGGGGCGCCGCATTGTTTCAGTGGATCAACGCCAAGGGATGGGTGATGGTGATCGGCACCGTCACCGCTTACGCGGCGATCGGCAGCTTCCCCTGGAATATCGCGATCCAGACCTGCATCAGCCTCGTGATGGGAGCGTTGTCGACGGTGGCGTGGGCGCTGTTCGGCAGCGCGCTGCGGCCGGTGCTGACCTCGCCGCGGGCCGTGCGGGCCTTTAACATCCTGATGGCCGCGCTGCTGCTGGCCTCGCTCTATCCGGTCTTCGTGGACGCATGATGCCGCTCGCCCCCATGTGAGAAGAGGGTTTCCCCTGACGTTAAAAATGGACTAGACAACGCCCCGAAATCGCCCGCCAAGCCGTGCGCCCGTCAGGCAACGGGCCGGACATTCGAACAGATGACGATCCGGGCACTCCGCCCGACCAGCCAAGAGGAATGACCATGCGTGTTTATTACGATCGCGACGCCGACCTGAACCTGATCAAGGGCAAGAAGGTCTGCATCGTCGGCTATGGCAGCCAGGGCCATGCCCATGCGCTGAACCTGAAGGATTCCGGCGTCAAGGACGTCGCCATCGCGCTGCGCAAGGGATCGAGCTCCGCCAAGAAGGCCGAGAACGCCGGCTTCAAGGTGATGGAAGTCGCGGAAGCCGCGAAGTGGGCCGACCTCGTGATGATGCTCACCCCCGACGAGTTGCAGGGCGATATCTATCGCGAGCACCTGCACGACAACATGAAGAAGGGTGCCGCGCTGGTGTTCGCGCACGGTCTCAACGTGCACTTCAATTTGCTCGACCCGCGCGCCGATCTGGACGTTTTGATGATCGCGCCGAAGGGCCCCGGCCACACCGTGCGCTCGGAATATCAGCGCGGCGGCGGCGTGCCGTGCCTGATCGCGATCGCCAAGGACGTGTCGGGCAACGCCCATGACCTCGGCTTGAGCTATGCCTCCGCGATCGGCGGCGGCCGCGCCGGCATCATCGAGACCTCGTTCAAGGAAGAATGCGAGACCGATCTGTTCGGCGAGCAGGTGGTGCTCTGCGGCGGCTTGGTCGAACTGATCAAGGGCGGTTTCGAGACGCTGGTGGAAGCCGGCTACGCGCCGGAAATGGCGTACTTCGAATGCCTGCACGAAGTGAAGCTGATCGTCGATTTGATCTATGAAGGCGGCATCGCCAACATGAATTACTCGATCTCCAACACCGCCGAGTATGGCGAATACGTCACCGGGCCGCGCATCGTGACCGACGAGACTAAGAAGGAGATGAAGCGCGTGCTCGACGACATCCAGTCCGGCAAGTTCGCCCGCGACTGGATGCTGGAGAACAAGGTCAACCAGACCTCGTTCAAGGCAACCCGCGCCAAGCTCGCCGCCCACCCGATCGAAGACGTCGGCGCCAAGCTCCGCGACATGATGCCGTGGATCAAGAAGGGCGCGCTGGTCGACAAGAGCAAGAACTGACGGGTCCGTTCCCCGGATGCGGCGCAGCGTAAACACGCTGCTACCCGCGTCCGGGACGCGGGAAGGCGCTACACGAAATATTAAGGCCGGATCGGCATGCTTAAGGGGAGATCGCGCAAACGGTCGCGCTGATCGGCCCAAGCATTGCGACTTAATCTATATTCTAGCTCGCCGACAAACCGCTTTAACCGGCCGCGTGCAACGCTGGAAACGAAGAACTGAGCGTTGAAGCACATTCTTCGTGCGAAGCAGCTCAAGCGGATTCTCGAAAGCAAAAAGCTGTGGGTCTGCAGACTGAAAGCGGCAGGCCTTCACCCGCTATCTCACTTCATCCACAGCGCCGCAAACTCGTCCCGACGTGTCGCCTTGCCAAGAAATAGCACCTCATCAAGATTCTTGAGCGGGTTGTCTTCCGCACGCGCCTTCACAGATCGGGGCACGTGAGAGGCGGACATTGCGGTTCCCATGATGATTCGCTCTAAATGAGCGGCGTAGGCTTAAGGAGGCGGGACCAACATGAAATCCGTCGTCATCACCGGTGTATCCACCGGCATCGGTTGGGCGGCCGCGAAGCTGTTGCTGGCCCGCGGCTTTCGGGTGTTCGGCAGCGTGCGCAAAGAGGCCGATGCCGATCGCCTGAAGGGCGAGTTTGGCACGAATTTTATCCCGTTGTTGTTCGACGTCACCGACGAGGCCGCGATCCGGGCTGCCGCAAGCGAGGTCCGCGCGGCGCTCGGAGGCGAGACGCTCGCGGGCCTCGTCAACAATGCCGGCATCGTGGTCGCGGGGCCGTTGTTCGATCTTGGCGTTGACGAATTTCGCCGCCAGATGGCGGTGAACGTCATCGGGCCGATCCTGGTCACGCAGGCTTTCGGTCCGTTGCTTGGGGCGGATGCGTCGCTGAAGGGACCGCGCGGGCGGATCGTGATGATCAGCTCGGTGGCCGGCAAGGCCGGCAACCCGCTGGTGTCGGCCTATTCCACCTCAAAGCACGCGATCGAAGGGTTGTCGGAAAGCCTGCGCCGTGAATTGATGCTGTTCGGGATCGACGTCATCGTCATCGCGCCGGGCCCGGTGAAGACGCCGATCTGGGACAAGGCCGAGGAAGCCGACATCTCCGCCTACAGCAAATCGCCGTTTTTTCCGGCGCTGCAACGAATCCGCAGCTACATGCTGCGGCTCGGCGAAACCGGGTTGCCGCCGGAACGGATCGCGGAAGATATCCTCAAAGCCCTGACCTTGGCCCGCCCGAAGGTGCGCTACACGATCACGCCGAACCCGCTGGAGCAGATCGCGCTCTCGATTTTGCCGAAGCGGTTGATCGACAAGATCATCGCCAAGCGCCTCGGCCTGTTACCCCCGGCGTGAACTGGGCCGGCGCCGGGCTGGCTTTACCCCGGGGGAGCGTCCGGCTTTAGCCACCTCCCGGTAAGGTTGTCGCGTGAAAAAGGCTTTCGCCTCAGCGGCTGGCGTTGTCGATTCCGTTGTGTCCGAATGACAATTGCATTACATTTTTATGACACATCGCAGATTCCGGCTGCGGCGTCGGCCTCCTGGCATCTCCAGTCAAGGCCCAGACAGTGCCGGGTGCAGTTGCGTCTCACCCCATGGCGCTCGAGCCGAACCCAGGCCCATCCGCCAGCGTCGTCACCGGAAACATCGCCGCGGTCGGCCTTTGGCGGCGGCTCGCGGTTGCGATGCCGCATCTGGCGGCGTTCGGCGTCATGCTGGCGACCGAACCGGATTTGGTTTCTCGCACTGGCTTTCTGCTTTGCTGGGGGATCCTGAATTTTTTCTGGATCGCCTGGCTGCGGCGCCCCGCGCTGTCGGGCGCGGTGTCGTTGACTTTGGTGGTGGTGCTGATCCTGCTGTCGCGGCTCAAGCACGACATTCTGCAGACGACCGCGAACTTCGTCGATCTCATGGTGATCGACCGCGATACCACGGCGTTTCTCTTGACGATCTTTCCCGATCTGCGCTGGTCGGTGATCGCAGCCGGCCTCGTCATCCTCCCCTTGATGTATGCGCTGTGGCGGCTCGACCCGTTCCGTATTCGTCGTCTACCGGCGGCGGCGGGGGCGCTGGCGTGCATGGCCGTGTTCGTCGGCTATGCGTTCACTTGGCCCGATGAAGCCTGGCGCGGCTATTCCGGCGACGGCTATCTGTCGAAATTTTCCCGTTCCGGCGTCACCGCCGTGTCGGATTTCCTGCGTTACGGCTTCATGGAATCGGACGCGGTCGTCGCCGAGCGGCTTAAGGTTCCGCTGGTGGATTCCTGCCGCCCCGTGGGACGCCGGCCGAACATCATCATGATCCATGACGAATCCAGTTTCGACATTCGTCGGGCCGAAGGCGTCAAGGTGCCGGCGGGTTATGGCGACCATTTCAAGTCGTTCGACGGTAAGGCACGCACATTTCTCACCGAGAGCAACGGCGGCGCAAGCTGGTTCACCGAATACAACGTGTTGGCCGGGCTTTCGTCGCGCTCGTTCGGCCGGTTTTCCTATTTCGTGACCCGGATCGCGTCGGGCCGCGTCGAACGCGGACTGCCGCTGGCGCTGCAACGTTGCGGCTACAACACGATTTCGCTTTATCCGGCCTATGGCGCCTTCATGAGCGCGCGTGGCTTCCAGACCTCGACCGGAGTGCAGCATTTTTACGATGCGCGCGATCTCGGCACCAAGGCCGTCGAGCCCGACAGCTTCTTTTACGATAAGGCCTTGACGCTGATGTCGCAGGAGCCGCCGGCGACGCCGGTGTTCATGTACGTCTATCTCGCCGCCAATCACTTCCCTTGGGAAACGCGATTCCGTCCCGATCTGATGCCGTCCTGGCGTAACCCCGGCAACACCCCCGTGGTCGACGAGTATCTGCGCCGGCAGGCGATGAGCGCGGAGGATTACGCGGCGTTCGTCGCGGGCTTGAAAAAGAAATTTCCGGCGCAGTCGTTTCTGATCGTGCGGTACGGCGATCACCAGCCGGAATTTTCCTCGCGCGTTCTCGATCCCGATCTCGATGAGGCCGGCGTCGGCAAGAAGCTTGAGAATTACGACCCGCGTTATTACGCGACGTACTACGCGATCGACGCGGTCAACTTCGAGCCGCTGAAGAGCCCGGCGGTGATGGACACGATCGACGGGCCTTATCTGCCGCTGGTGATCCAGGAAGCCGCCGGCATTCCGCTCGATCCGTCGTTCGAGGAGCAGAAGCGGATCATGCTCCGCTGCAAGGGCGTGTTCTACGCCTGCAAGGACGGCGCCGAAGCGCGCCGCTTCAACCGCCTCCTGATCGAGGCCGGAATGGTACACGGATTGTAGTGCGTATTTCGTAGATGGTGCGGCCTCATGGTTCGAGACGCGCGAAGATGCGCTCCTCACCATGAGGGTCTGAGACCTCATCCTGAGAGCCTGACCCAAAAAGCAGTGAGTGATTTCAGCAGGCTGTGATTCCATCGGATTTGCGAAGATTCGAGGGAGAGCACCATGCCGTGGACTGAAATCACTCGTGCCGAGTATCAGCGCAACGGACT
>WNFR01000313.1_pt1 | contig 49261 bp, 35 predicted proteins | sample 5400221 | NCBI WGS metagenome assembly WNFR01 (sample SAMN13153357, study PRJNA577476) | soil metagenome | isolation source: 40 cm soil under Madrone tree | place: USA:California | collected 2016-06-14 | reverse complement strand
CGAGCCAATAGCGTGGCGACTCCCCGGCTTTTGTATCAGGATCAGTCCATGAATAACCCAGCCCGGCTGTAAGCATAGTGCCTCGGCGAACCATCAGTGCCGACCCGGCTACTAGATGAGGAGTCAATCTTACAGGCTTGCCGGCTTCAGTTTCTCTGTAGACGTTGAAACCGATGTTGTCGACTTCCAAGCCGGTGTGCCACTCGAGCACGACACCGTTATCGGATCTAGAAGCGTTGAACGATTCGAGCTTGCACGCCGTGGGCGCTCCTGCTCCAGCGATCGCCCATGGAGAGAACGAAACTACGCCGGCGTTTTCTACCCACCTATTATTGTCGTCGGTTGATTTGCAATCCGTGGATCCTTGCGCAACCCAAGTCGTACCGGTTTCTTTCCACAATTGTAGAGTGCAGGGCGCGCCTGTGTTCTCTGAGTTGCTGTTTAACTCAGAAGCAAGATAGCGCAACCGTAAGGTAGCCACCAAACTGGTGCCGCCATTCGCAGTGATGACGTACTCCCGCTTCACAGCGGTCTGAAGTGAAGATGTACCCTTTGTCAGAGTCACATCAAAGCTGGTTACAGTGCCGGCGGTTCTCGTGATGATCACATTCTGATTTCCGAAAGGACCGTTATCCGTGCGGTTTACTTTGCCTACTACGTCACCAACGCCTGAAGATGTCGAACCAATACCCATGAAGAGGGTGTTGGAGCCCCCGGTGGTTACCGTAATGTCTCCGAGCGTAAGTCCAAGATTACCCGTGATCGTCGCGGTCCCGGTTAGTGTTGCTTTGTTTGAATCATTAAGCTCTAAGTTGCCGTAAGACCCTCCCGAGCCGGTGAGCGCGTGCACAGCGGACCCACCGGTGAGCGAGATCTTGCCGCCGGTGCTGCTATTGTGCGTACCCGAGTTCGCGACATCGCCTTTTGCGGTGACGACGAATCCTCCATCATTAAGTTTGGCGCTGCTCGAAATGGTGAGCGTCTTATTCACCGTTTCCGCGGTAAGAAGTGTGACGCCGCTGCCCGATGTGTTGCTGATGGTCAGATTGTTGAACGTGGAACCGCTCATCGTTTGAGCGCTTGATCCATTCATGGTCACGGTTGCGGTTCCGCCACCGGACGTGAATGTTCCCGAGTTCAACCAGTCGCCCCCGATGGTCAGATTGAAGTTGCTTCCAGAAACATCGAGAGTCGTCCCCGAGGCGATCGTGACGCCGCCGTTGACCGTGACGTTTCCGCCCAGTGTCTTCGTGCCGCTGGTGCTGATCTTAAGCGCGCCGTAATTTCCAACAGTACTGTTTACTGTCTGAGCGCCGGCTCCAGCATAATCAACAGTCATGCTGGTCAGTGTGTTCGTCGAGAACTTATATTGGTTCACGTAGTCCGCTGTGGCCGCAGTCCGAGTAACTTGAATCGTGCCCGAACCCGTGATCGTTCCGGCCGCCCCACCTGTGTTTACGACAACTGCAGCTGCGGGGCTGAACAAAGCGCTGGCATTTACGGTGATGGTGCCGCTGACGTTTATGTTCGTGTTTGCTGAGACGGTCGCTGCGGTGTTCGCAATGGTCAGATCGCTGAATGAGGTCGTCGCGGATCCGCCAATCGCCTGGGCAGCGGTGCCGTTAAGGGTGACGGTTCCGCTGCTGGTGAAGCTGTTGTTGTTTGTCCAATTACCCGCTACGCTCACGCTGTTCGCACCTGCCGCGAGGACGTTGGTCCCGTTGATAGTCAAGTTTCCGGCAACCGTTGTGCTTCCAAGTAACGATTTGGTGCTGTTGTTTCCGTTGCCAATTTGAAGGTTCCCGTAGGTTGGGGTTTGGGACACGTTTTGCGCGGCGCCGGCATTATAGATCACAGTGCTGTTTACGTTAAGTGATATGTTGGGTCCCGTGAAGGTTGTTGGAAAGCTCGTAGCCGTCCCGGCGCTTCCGAGCTGAAGAACAGCGCCGGAGGCAACGCTCAGAGTCCGTGCAGCGTTGCCCGTGATCTGATTACCGCCGTCCAATAAGCCACCGCCGTCATTTATCAGGTCGCCATTGACCGTAACCGCTCCGCCAAATGTCGCATTGCCCGAAGACTTATTGATTCGGATATTTTGAAATGGAGAGTAGCTATTTGAAATGCTTTGTGCGGACCCTCCAGTGAATTCGATTGTCGAACGAGGGGCGGTCGTGAAATGGGTGATAGTGCCACCGGGCGACAAACTTCCGGCGGTGCTGAGCTTGCCGGCGTCTGCAAAGATGATCTGGTTGCTCGCAGTTGTTCCAGTGAAGGAGATCGCAGTAATCGTAGCTGTACCAGTTCCTAGGCTGAGCTTATCGATTTTGCCGCCCGTAGCCCCGGCGAATGTGATTGTTCCCCCTACAGAGAGCGTTCCCGCGGCTACATCTAACGTAAAATTCTTGCTACCGCCAGGCGTATTAAAAGTCACGTTACCACCGACTGTTAAAGAGTTCGACCCGCTTATCTGAATCGTGGAATCGTTGGCACCGGAAGTAAAAGCCAGGGAATTACAAACAGCTGCCGTATCCACTGTTATCGTATGTCCGTCGCCAATCACCACATCGTCGGTAGATAATGGCACATGGCCACAGCTCCAGGTACCAGAGGCGTTCCAATTGCCAGTTGCGTTGGAAGTACAGGTTGCTCCCATCGCGGGGCTCACGCCCAGGATACTGATGAAGGCTAACAAAGCGGATACGAGCACGAAGTATCGCAAGAGGCGATTCTGCGTAACATCTGCATACTGGTTCCCCGCGTTGGCGGAAGGCCTTCCCACTATCCTGTTCTCTAAAAAAAGTCTAACTCGATTCATAACTCCTCCAACGACAACTGAACTTCACTTGTCAACACTCGAAGGCCACGAATCCGACACACGCCCGCGCAGGGTCACTGCAACCCTGATCACCCTTCCTGTAGGCTTGAGTCTTCATGTTCGGGGGCTCCGAAAATGTTCTTTAGTTTTTCTTCGCGACTGGTATGACCTTCCCAGCGCTAACCACAACAAAAAAGACGAAGAGCAAAACCCTCATGACTGCTAGTTAATCCAGCTTGGCCGATACTACCACAGGCATCCTTCTTGTCAACCCGTAAACAGGGAATAGACGGCACTTTCATCGCATCTATTTCTATGACAATTTGAAGAATTGAGGCCTTGTTCCACGCTTCGCCCTGAAACGCCACAGAAGGGGAATTGAGGATTGCAGATTGCGGATTGCGGATCCTTCCGATCTCTGCGCTTTGGCGGTTCGCCCTCTTCCCAATCCTCAGTCTTCAATCCGCAATCCTTTCGTGGCGGTCCTACCCAACTCCCGCGTAGTGACCGCGTGTAATAACACCGCAATGTATGTTTCATCACTGATTTGCCGCAGCCGGCGGAATTCAATGCCTGAGAGGATAGCGTAGAGGATCGGGGAATGCCTTCCTCGATTTTGTCACGCTTCTCTCGCTGCGATTGAGATCCTCTGGCGCTGGTCTAGCGGTTGCACTTCACCTCTCCGCGTCTCCCTCCCCCAGAAAGAACAGAAAGCTACTGCCAAGGCTTTCAAAGCCTCGCTTGTGCGCGGCCAAAGGGTACTGGGTCGGGGTTCTGCCCGGGTGAAGGGACGCTAACAGGAGAGGTTTTCAATGAACAGAAGCGTCAAGACAATCCTCACAGCAGCAATCGCGGTAATCTTATTAGCCACTCAATCACAATTCACTTCACTGCGCGTGATCAAGGCTGACGATGCAAGTGCGGGGGTCACCGCACAGGGTATCAGCGAACAGTCGCGGATGAGGCCTCAAGCAGTGCCGGGCCGCTTGCTGGTCAAGTATCGTGAACATGTTTCTTCCCGTAGCCGAAACCGCCTTATGAGGGCTGAGGGTGCCCGCGAAGAACGAGAACTTCCGGGTCTCGGGGTACATGTTATGCAGTTGCCTGAGGGCATGGACGAGGAAGCCTATGCTCGGGTTCTGAGGTTGCAGCCCGAGGTCGAGTTCGCGGAACCGGACTACTTGGTCTATCCGGTCGGCGAAATGGTTCCCGACGATCCAATGTATTCATCGCAATGGCATCTGCCGGCGGTGTCGTGCCCGACGGCCTGGGGCATGACGATGGGTAGCAACCAGATCACAATCGCGCTGTGCGACACGGGAGTTGATGCAACTCATCCGGATCTCGCGTCGAAGCTTGTGCCCGGGTGGAATGTCTTCGACAACAACTCGGACACAAGCCCGGTTGCCGCACACGGGACGTGGACGGCGGGAACCGCGGCCGCGACCGGTAATAATGAAATAGGAGTGGCCTCGCCGGCTTTGAACTGCTCAGTTATGCCTATCCGCGTGACATCACGAAGCGACGGAGCTGCGCTCATCAGCGCGATGGCCGCCGGCGTAGTCTGGGCCGCCGACCACGGCGCGCGCGTAGCTAGTGTGAGCTACATGGGAGCCGACACCGGTTTGATGCAGAGCGCCGGACGTTACATTCAAAGCAAAGGCGGCGTGTTGGTCATGGCCGCCGGAAACACGAACAGCTACTTTGGCGCCCCGGACTCGCCCGATATCATCGTTGTGAGCGGCACTGATCAGTACGATCAACTGGCATGGTTCACGACAACCGGCAGCTATGTAGATGTGTCCGCGCCGGGCACGGGCATCCTGACGACAACACCGGGCGGGGGCTATCAAGCAGTGAACGGCACTTCGTTCTCGGCTCCGCTTGTTGCCGGGGCTGTGGGTCTCATGTTGTCGGCCAACCCGAATCTTACGCCGGCTCAGATAGACACCATATTGAAAGTAACCGCGGATGACCTTGGCCCGGCTGGCTGGGACCCCGGATACGGATGGGGACGGCTCAATGTAGGCCGCGCGATCAACACTGTAGAAGACATGCTTACCGGTGCGCCCGACACAACACCTCCGGCGCTTGGTTTCGTTCAGCCTCAGATCGGTGGTCCTTCCAGTGGTCTGGCAGGCATATCGGGGAGTGAGCTCTTGCAGGTAAACGCGCTTGATGATCGAAGTGTGACCGAAGTCACTTTGTTCGCGGATGGAGCTTCGATAGGCACGAACGCGTCGGCGCCTTACAGCTTCAACTGGGACACGTCGTCGTTTGCTGACGGCTCGCGGCACACGCTGATGTCAGTCGCGAGAGATCAGGCGGGCAACACTACAAACATCTCAACCACGGTTACGCTGAGCGCGAGCTTCGATGCGACGCCGCCGGTGGTCAGCTTCGCCTCGCCGCAGGCGAACGGACAGATAAACATATCTCCAAGCGAGTTGGTCCAAGTAAGCGCTTCAGACAACAAAGGCGTGACGTCGGTTTATTTCTACGCTGACGGGTTGTACGTGGGCAATGACACGACTGCGCCGTACACATTCGCCTGGGACACGTCGTCTTTTGTTATCGGTTCGCAACACACGCTCATCGCCTCAGCGGGAGATCAGGCCAACAATTGGGTGAGTACTTCGATCACGGTGACCGTGAGAACCGCGCCCGACACCACACCGCCCGCGGTAACGTTCCAATGGCCTCAAGACAGCGGGAGCGTTGGGATATCCAGCGGCGAGAGTGTCAGTGTGAACGCGTCGGACAATGTAGGAGTAGCTTCGGTAAAGCTCTACGCAGATGGATCGCTCATTGGGACCGATTTTACTGCGCCTTTTGTTTTCTCGTGGAATACCTCTTCGTTGGCCGCTGGTTCGCGACACACATTGCGAGCAGTAGCCGTCGATCAAGCGGGAAACTCGGCCAGCGTTTCCATCACGGTGACGGTGGGAGACGGCATTCCTCCTCAAGTCTCGTTCATATCGCCGACGAGCGGGCAGCGTGTCAACGGAAACGAAACTGTGTCGATAAACGCGACCGATAATGTCGCGGTAACGCGAGTAGATTTCTATGCCGACAACCAACTGGTTACGTCGTGGTCAAGGCCCCCTTACAGCATGAAATGGAACACCGCCAGGTTGGCACGGGGCTCGCACACCTTGACGTGCACGGCTTATGACGCAGCCGGCAACAGCACATCGAACAGCATTACAGTAACCGCTCGATAACGAATGCGGACCGCCGACCGGAGACCTCACCGTCTCCGGTCATCGGTCTCCCGTCTCCGAGCGTCCTTCCGCCGGTCGTTCGCCAGTGGTAGATCCCTCTACAACGCTTTTCTCTTCAATTCCTTCTCTGTATTCAAGATCATTGACACTCAAGGGCATATCCAGTATCGTTCCGCCGAACGGTTTAAGCGTTTAGGTAGAGGCACTTCAGACCGTAGCTATAAACTAGACTAGGAGGCCGGTTAACTGGTTGGGCTTGTAGCTCGGCCCGGGTTTTCGAAGCTCCATCGCATGAAGCTGGGGCTTGGAGACGTAGCAGCACCATTCCCCCTTCAGTCAGCGATCAACACAGGTGTACGTCCCCTTTCCACTGGTTTTGAAGTGTCGCCCTTTTCCATAGCGCGAGGCGGCTTTCCCCGTCCAAGCATTTAGGGTTGCGGCCTGCCTCAACAAAATCTAACGCCACTCAGTGGCTTCCCTTCGGGGTTCAAGACTCGAGGGCGAAGCTCGCCCCGGAAGGGAATTGCGGATTGAGGATTGCGGATTGAAAGACCAGGCATGAACACGCGATCGGTCCGAGCTTCACTTGTTGCTGACGGTTCATCGAAATCCGAAATCCGAATTCCAAAGGCTTCAATCCGCAATCCGCAATCCGCAATCCGCAATGTGATTGCCGGCGGCTTGATGACCGCGATCGCTTTCACCGCGCTTGCTCTTGGCACCGTCGAGGCATGGTCGGTAGCGATCTTCGAGCTAATGGTTCTCATGCTGCTGTTGCTTTGGGCGACTAAGGCAATAGTCGATAAGCGACTCGAGATCAACATCCCGGCCGCCGCAGTGCCGCTCGCCGCGTTCGTCCTGCTGGCGCTTATTCAGAGCATCGCAATCAACGGCAGCGGCGCTCGAATCGCCAGTCTGTCGATGGACGTCGAAGCGACGCGCGGCGCTGCGCCGGTGATATTCTTCTTGTTCGTTTGTTTCCTGGTCGCTTCGAATTTCTTCAAGGGCGCCGACAAGCTACGCAGCCTGGCGAACTTCCTGATCGTCTTTGGGCTTGTGCTTGCGGTGTTCGCATTGATTCAACACTTCACCTGGGAAGGCCGGTTGTTCTGGTTCCGGCCTATGCCTGCAGCTGGAGCCGGAACCGGCGGCCCGTTTGTCAATCGAAACCACTTCGCCGGTTATTTGGAAATGTTGATCCCGATCCCTCTAGGGCTGTCGTTGTCTCGCGCGGTTCGAGGTGAAGCGCGGCTGCTCTACGCTTTTGCGGCGGCGATAATGGGAATCGCACAACTCGCCTCACTCTCTCGAGGTGGATTCGTGAGCCTTGTCTTCGGCCTCATTTTCCTTGCGGTGTTTAGCGCGAGACGAAAGCGCGAAGGTTTGCACTCTGGCACAAAGCCTTCATTCAGTGTTCGTCCCGCGGTATTGATCATAGCGATTGTGGGGGCAATCATCGCGGGCGTTGTGTGGGTTGGCGCGGATTTGGATATCGTGCGGCGAGTCGAAAACGATCCCCTGACCACCGGCGACACGATGGACCGGCAAGCGGTGTGGGCAGACACGCTAAAGATGTTCGGTGATCATCCGATCCTCGGCGTCGGGCTCGGCGCTTTCGAAACAGTCTATCCGATGTACGGGCGAGGCAACGGCAAGTTTGTAATTCAGTTTGCGCACAATGATTACATACAGGTGTTAGCCGACGGCGGAATCGTCGGAGGAATCCTTGCCGTTTGGTTTATCATCGTAGTCTTTCGCGACTTTTCTCGTGGCGCGAAATCGAGAGATCCCTTGGCTGGCGCGCTTGCGCTGGGGAGCGCTGCTGGAATCTTTGCGATGCTGGTTCACAGCCTGTTCGACTTCAATCTCCAACTGCCGTCCAACGCTCTGTTGTTTTTAGTGCTGGCAGCGATTGTTGTAACAACCGCAGATAGGGGACAGGTGACAGGGGACAGGTGACAGATCCCTCTAACCTGTAACCTGTTCCCTGCTCCCTTATCCAGGAGCCAAAGATGCCTGACGAAAGAGTTGAGCTTGAAAGGGTGACACCTCACGAAGAAGCGCCGCTCATGCGGCCCGGCTACCCGCGAATGCCTGGCTATCCCGAATCCGCGGCCTACGGTTACGGCAATCCTTACGGTGAGGACGACGAAGACAGCGTTCATCTTCGCGAATTGTGGCGCATGATCCGCAAGCGTCGATGGCTGATTATCTGCGTCACTATAATTGTCACGACGCTGGTAACAATCGAAGCATATCGCGCCAAGTCTACCTACAAGGCATCGGCGTTTATAGAAATCGGCAAGGAGACACCGGCCGTTCGCTCGGGCGCAAATGGAGTGGCGGTCCTGGCCGATGACGATCTCTACTATCCCCAACTAAGCATCAACACAAATCTGTTTCGGCTCACCAGCGAGCCTCTGCTGGAAGATGTAGTCGCGGATCTGAAGCTCGATCAAAATCCCAAGTTCAGCGAGGCTACCCAGAGGACGTTTTGGGAGGCGGTGCAGGCGGTGTTCAACCGGGCTACCTTTAAGAAGCCTGAGCCTGAGCCTCTCACGACGGTTGGCGGCCTCGTTTCGGGTCCGGACAGTAAGCACTCGCGTTCGCCGGAGGAACACGAGAGGCTTGCGCCCTTTGTGTCGATGGTCGCCGGCGGTCTGCAAGCCGAGCAGGTCAAGGAGACGCGAACGCTCAAGGTGACTTACACCCACACCGATCCGGTCATCTGTGCAGCGGTGGCCAACGGCGTCGCGCAGGACTTCATCGATCAGAACTTCGAAAACAAGACGGAACGATTTACCAGCGCGTCGAAGTGGCTCGATACCACTACCCGCGAGCTAATGGGAAAGGTAGAGCGCGCCGAGCAGGACCTGACCGACTACACTAAAGCGCACAACATATTCGCAACCGAAGGCAAAGAGACTTTAACTACGGACAAGCTCTCCCGCCTCCACGATCAAGCCACTCGCACCGAAACTGACCGCATATTGAAACAGTCGGTCTACGAAATGGTGAAGGCCGGTCGCATGTCCGAACTGCCCGCGGCTTTTTCGGATCCCAAGATCACCACGCTTCAGAGCAGGCTGGATGAGCTGCGAGCGAATCTCGAAAATTTCAACCTTAAGTATGGCCAGGAACACCCGCAAATTGTCTCGGCCAAACTACAGATCAAAACAACTGAAGCGCAGCTTGATTCAAGCCGCAAAGCGCTCGATGACAAGTTGAAAGGCGAGTATGAGCTTGCCGTTCGTGACGAAGCCTCACTAAAGGCCGCTCTCGAAAGGGCCAAAGGGGAAGCCGTCAAGCAGAACCAGGATGCGATCCAATACAACATACTCAAGACCGAAGTCGACACAGCCAAATCCATGTACACCGACTTCCTGAACAAGACCAATCAGGCAAAAGTCGAGGTCGCGCAGCAGCACAACAACATGCGGTTGATTCAACCTGCGCGGACTCCGGGCGGACCGGTTGGTCCGGGAAGATTCAGAACCATCGTCATCGGTCTCTTCCTGAGCCTGATCGGCGGAGTCGGACTCGCATACTTCCTCGAATACCTGGATAACACGATCAAGACGGTCGAGGACGTGAGCCGTTACGTTCAGCTTCCGGCGCTCGGGGTCATTCCGGCGTTGGCGGGGGCTTCGACGCGCAGGCTGAATGGAAACAAGAGGGGCAGAAACCTTATCGTCGGGCGCGAATCAAGCAGAGAGCCGCGCGATTTTCCGCTTGCGTCCGAGAGCCTGACGGTGTTTGACAACCGCTCCTCGGCGGCCGAGGCCTATCGCGTAGTAAGGACCTCGATGTTGCTCTCGGCAGCCGGCAGTCCGCCCAGGACCATACTGGTCACCAGCGGGCAAGCCGGTGAGGGCAAGACGACAACCGTTGTGAACACCGCGATCTCGCTGGCGCAGCTTGGTTCCTCGGTGTTGATAATCGACGCCGATCTTCGACGGCCCGCCACTCACAAAATATTTGGTGTTAACCCCGAGCACGGCTTGTCCTCTTACCTTTCAACCGATGCTCAGATTGACGGGCTGATTCAGAAACTCCAAATACCTAACCTGTCGCTGCTCCCGTGCGGGCCGATTCCACCGAACCCTGCTGAGCTGATCAGCTCTTCAAGAATGAAGGACCTGCTAAAGCTGATGGCCGGGCGCTACGATCACATATTGATCGACTCGCCGCCGCTGATAAACGTCACCGACCCGGTCATTCTCTCGACGCTTGTCGACGGAGTAATTATGGTGGTGCACGGCGGCAAGAGTCCGCGAGCGATCGCCCAACGCGCGCGTCAGGAGTTGTTGGGCGTCGGGGCAAAGATCTTCGGCGTAGTGCTGAACAACATAGATATGAGTCGCGAAGGCTACGACGCGTATTACTACTATTACAATCGGTACTACGTGCCTGATGAGACAATGACTGACAACGCGAACGGGAGCTGACGTGATGTCGAATTTGCTTGCGGGTCTTGGCGTCTTTGCGCGAAACCCCTGGATGGAGGGCATCCGAGATTCGAAACGCGACTTCCTTCTGATAGGATAACTTCATGTCAACCACACTTCAGATCGATCAGATGACATTGGAAGAGAAACTCGGCGCAATGGAGGAGCTCTGGGATGATCTTTGTCAGCGGGAGGAAGACGTACTGGTCCCACAGTGGCGAAGGGAGCTTCTTTGAGGAGCGCGAACGTTTGATCGAACGAGGGTCGGCTCAATTCGCTGACTGGGATTTGGCGGAGCGACTTCGAGCCGCGACCGGTTCACGCTGAAGAACAGGTTAATAGCAGATGAAAGAATCACGTGGAAAACAAAAGCCAATGCTGAGCCGAATTGACGTTGCAGACCAGCGAACCGCGCTCCTGGAACTGAAGAGGAGGGCACGAGATCGATCCGTCAAACGAATGATTGACCTGGCTCTCACAGGATTGGAAACAGGTGTTCCGCGAATGTCACCCGAAGAGATAACTGAATACCTCGGAAGAAACGGCTAACGTGGCCATTAAGACCTACCTTGATTCGGGAGTGCTTATAAGCGCATGGCAAGGCAATCCCGCGAGACAGATCAAAGCATTGACGATCCTGAGTGACTCACAGCGCGAATTTGTGTGCTCGCCATTCATCAGGCTGGAGCTGATTCCCAAAGCAACTTATCACCGGAACCAAAATGAATTGAAGTTTTACAACGAGTACTTCACCAATCAGATCGCTGAATGGGTTGACGACCTTTCGTTACTGTACGGCGAAGGACTGAAAATCGGCTCAAAGTTCGGATTGAAGGCACTGGATTGGCTGCACATCGCGGCCGCTCTAATCGCGAATTGTGACGAATTCATCACTAGCGAAAAACCGACATCACCGTTAAGCCGTGTGATTAATCTCGTCGTTCTTACTATTTACTAATTATCCACTAGCGTCTTTCTGACTTCTGACTTTCGCGTCACTAGTTCGCCGACGAACTTCGCGACTCGCAATTTTCAGTTCTCATCATGCTTGAACGAATAGAAGCACCACCCTTAATTGGCGACGTGGTCCCGCAGTCCGCAATCCGCAATCCGCAATCCGCAATCCTCCCCTCCCCCTGGATTCGGCGCGCGAACATCCTCTCACGGTTCGTCACCGTTCAAGTCGCGGTCCAGGCGATGGGTGTCGCAAGCGGAATCCTTCTCGTGCGCACGCTCAGCCAGACCGAGTACGCGTATTTCACGCTAGCCTTCAGTATGATGTCGACGATGAGCATCCTCGCCGATTCGGGGATCAGCATCTCGCTCTCGTCGATCGGCGGGAGAGTCTGGCAGGACCGCGAGCGCTTCGGCCGGTTGATCAACACCGCGCTGAGACTGCGCCGCTATCTGGCGTCGATTGCTGTAATCGCGGTCACTCCAATTCTTGTTTGGCTGCTGATACGAAGCGGCGCGCCGCGTCTCTACGCCGCCGGCATAACGCTGACTTTGCTCATAGGTCTGAACTATCAGTTGTTGAGCGGGGTGTTGATGATCGTGCCGCGTCTGCACTCTCAGATCAAGCGGGTTCAGACGCTCGACTCGCTGGCTGCGGCAGTGAGGCTCGCGTTACTGGTCACGGCTTATTTCATTTTCCTGAATGCGGAGATCGCGGTTTTGGCGACGATCATCAGCGTGATCGTTCAATACGTGGTTTTGCGTCGCTGGGTGACGGACAGCGTAGACCTCGAGGCGCCGGTCAGCAGCGAAGACCAATCGGCAATGCTCGGCATAGTCAAGCATCAGGCGCCCAACGCGGTGTTCTACTGTATTCAGGGCCAGCTGACGGTTTGGCTCATCAGCGTCTTCGGAAACACGAAGAGTATCGCCGAGGTCGGGGCGCTTGGAAGACTGTCAGTGATCTTCACGATCATCAACGCCACGATGGCGAGCATAGTGTTGCCGGCCTTCGCGCGTTGCCAATCGCCTCGGGAGTTGCGCATTCGTTATTTTCAAGTCTGTAGCGGGTTCCTGTTGCTGGGGTTGTCGTTGATCGCAGGGGCGGCTCTGTTTCCGGATCAGTTCCTGTGGATACTCGGCAGCAAGTACGCGCACCTTCGAAACGAGTTGCTGTTAATGATGATCATGTCGGCGTTCAGCGCGGTGACGGCCGCGATGTGGTCGCTTAATTCAACAAGAGCGTGGATCAAGTATTCGTGGCTCTATGTTCCCGCGACTCTGTTGACCCAAGTCGCGCTGCTTACGGTGCTGGACATATCAACTGTCCGGGGCGTCCTTTGGTTTGGGATGATTTCATCTGTTCCATCATTCCTCGTCAACATAGTCTTATCCTTGAAAGGCCTGACCAATGCCGCGAAACAATCCTTAGCGTCTTGGGTGCAAGAGAGTTGATAGTGAACGTACCTTATCGCCTTGCCAGAGCTGAGGGCCGACTGGTCCGCTCGCTCTACTCCAGGATGATTCCGCGAATTTTGAAGAGCAGCGTATTGCAAACCAAAAGAGTGCCGGTATCGGTTTATTCGTTTTCTTGTGAATCACTCTTGCCTGAACAAATAGCAAATACCCGATCATTCATCCGGCACGTAGGCGTCCCCGAACGTTTCACGGTCGTATCCGACGGGACGTATTCCGAAGCTTCCCGAGATGTCCTGGAGCGAGTCAACGATTGCGTTCGCGTTGTCGATTGGAAGAGCATCACTGGCGACGCGCCTGATTGCGTTAAGGCTTTCGCTAAACGGAATCCGATGGGCAAGAAGCTCGCGTTGTTGATCTCGCTTCCGGTTGATAACGCGACCATCTACACAGACTGTGACATGTTGTTCTTTCCTAATTCTCGCGATCTGACTCGTATTATCGAATCCGGCAATGGGGGTCATTGGTATTTGCCGGATTGCTTCACGTCACTCGACATGTCTTTTCTCCGCGATGAATCCGAAAAGCTCAACCCAGTGAATGCGGGATTCATGGTGTTGAAGAAGAGACTTGACTGGAGCGAGCCGCTTGATCGTCTGGCGGCCTACGAGGCGCCCGGCTGGGCTACCGAGCAGACAATTGTTCACCTGGCGATGCACAAGAACAATGCCCAGCCGCTCTCGCCGGACAAGTTCATCCTCAGGGTCGAAGATCAATTCATCTACCGGGATCTTTACGCTGGCCGCCAGATCGCGCTGCGCCACTACGTGAACAATGTGAGGCACAAGTTTTGGCAGAGCATCAGTCTCAGAACGTTTCACAATTGAGTTCCATCTTTGCGGTCTTGGCGTCTTTGCGCGAGACGGCATTTGAGTAATTGATGAAGAATTCCAGTCACCCTATTCTCATCCTTGGAGCGAACGGGTTTATGGGCTCGCACCTCAGCCGCGGGCTGTTGGATCAGGGCCAGCGTGTACGGGCGTTCAGCCGGCGATTTGATCGCGACGAAATTGAAAAGCTCGGTGACGCGAATCTGCTTGAGATTCACGAAGCTTCAGTCTTTGACCAACCCGCGCTGATGAAGGCGCTCGACGGCGTTTCAACCGTCGTCAACCTCCTAACCTTTTCAGTTCCGAGCAGCGCCCCTGGCAATTTGCAAGGTGAGATAACCACCACATTTCAGGCGAACAACCTTCTGCTGTCGGCGATGATCGAGGCCGGAGTGAAAAGGCTTGTTTTTCCCTCTTCAGGTGGAACGATCTACGGCGACATTGCGAACCGAGCGGCGACCGAAGACGACCCAGCAATGCCGCTCAACAGCCACGGGTTGGGGAAGTTGATCGGTGAGGAGATGATTCGCTTCTACAATCGGGTGCACGGGCTCGACTACCTGATTCTAAGGATATCGAACGCATACGGCGCGGCCAGGATTCGGCGAGTATCACAAGGCGTGATCGACGTCTTTCTCGAAGAGCTGCGAGCCGGCCGTCCTCTGAATGTGTGGGGCAGCTTAGACCTAGTCCGCGATTACATTTTCATAGATGACTTGATCGATGTGTTCCTCAAACTGCTTCGACAGGATTCTCTCGGATCGCCGACTCTCAACATAGGCAGCGGCAAGGGCACGAGTTTGCGCGAAGTAATCGACGTGATGGCGGACGTAACTGGATTGACTCCGAAGATTCAGTTTGCGGACGACAAGTTTGCGGGCGTGAGTCACAGCGTGCTCAACACAGAGAGATTGCGCGCCCTAATCGACTGGAGCCCGAAGTACGATCTTAGGAAAGGAATTCGCGAGACGTGGAAAAGGAAGCGGGAATCCAACTCAGTCACTTCAGCGCTCAAAGAGTCGGTCATCAGTCCGAATCGCGTTTCGAAGTAGGCGACTCAATTGTCAGCCTGATTAAGAAACCTTGGGTTTGGCTTTATGCGCTTGGATGGCTAGCGATTTGGATTTGGCTGGCGACTCTCGGCTTTCCAGGGCCTCGTGGTTTAGATGATATCTTTTACGGAGGCACTGCGGTTCACTGGGCAAAGACTGGCGTATTGGAGAACCCTTGGATTGCGGATTGGCTTAGAGTGAATGGGCTGCCGGAGAACCGATTATACATATATCCGCCACTTCACTTTCTGATCCTCGGTACTTGGGCGAAGGCCTTTGGTATCTCCGCGCTGAGTTTTCAGGCGTTTCAGATTTGCTCTTTGGCAATCTCGTCGTTTCTCGCTGCGGTCTTTTTCCTCCGGACTGAGACTAAGGTTCTCGCGCTTGCGTCACCGTTTGTTCTTACTGCATATCTTTGGGACGTTGGAGTGAGGTCTGAAACGACGGCCGTCGTTCTCCTGCTCGCTGGTTGCGTCTTGCTCTTGTGGCGTTCCAGAGCTACTTGGTTTTTCGCCGGATTCGTGCTCGCAGCCACTTGTGTTGCGTCGCCAGTTTTAGGGCTGTACGCCATCGCGATTGTCCTAATGATTATCTGCCTTATCTATATTCGTCGTCGCGACGAGAGTTCAGTGTCACGGCAACCGTATTACTACTTCATTGTGGGATTCTTCCTTGTCAGTTTGATATTCGTTGCCGGACTGAATCGGGATCTGCTGCCGTTTCTGCGAGACTTCCTTCATTACCGAAAGTTGTCAACCACGACGAGCTCGGTGAGTGGGAACGCATATTCCTACGCATTCATGTTGTCCTTTGGACTTCAGTGGCTAAAGATTCCACTGATCGCCATGGCTGTGCTTCTGCCAGTCATCGCGTCATTTCATGAGCAGAAAGTTGATGCAAATGGTGCGATTTTAAATTGGCTTTGCTGGGCGCTGTTGTTGGGATCTTCGGCAATGGTTTTGTCGTCCTTCTGCTCAGGTCATCGTCTGCCGACGATTGAATTAGTGAGCATTCCAATCATAGGTTTGAGCCTCACTAGTCGCAGCTTTGCATCGTGTAAGCTAGCAATTCAGCTCTGTATTTGCGTGATGATCGTCGCTGCTAATCTAATGGTGCCGCTCGAAGCATTTACCTTTAATAGGCCCGACAAGACGGAAGTGGCGCGCGTGCTGGATGCCCTCAGCAGAACTCCGCATGAAAGAATATTCGCAGACGATTATGCAATGTGGTGGCTATTTGATTGGAACCCGCCCGAAGAGGTTTCGTCCTACCGCCTTTCCTATCATCACGATGAGAAGAAGACGGCAACCTCACTGAATGACGGCGAGATTTGGATAATTCCGCAAAGCGAAATTGAGCCAGAGCCGTTGCGCCTTTTCGGTCACACATTCCGTTCTCTTCCAGTAAACCGGAACGTCTTTCTTATTCTTGATGCGTCCATCGAGAAAAACTACACCAGATGAATAAGCGACGGCAGATACATTATCCTCGAAGATGAACATACTCTTCTGTACTCAAACATTTCTAAGCAAAACGATGGGCGGATCCAAGGTCGTTATGGAGTTGGCTGAGGAGTTCGAGCGCTTAGGGTGGAAAAGTGACGTCATCAGCCCTGCCGACTTTGCTCCAACTCAAGGCCAGAACATTTATGCGGCGTATCCAGCAAATCTGCGACGGTACTTGCGCGAGCACGCGCACGAGTACGACGTGGTTGACTATGATCATCTCTACCTTCCTTACTCGAGAGCCGAATTCCCAGGAGAAACATTGTTCGTCGCCAGATCTGTCTTGCTACTTCATCAACTGGAGACGGCTCGCATACCGAAAACCCGAGGCTTCAGGTCCGCAGTGAGAACCCTCGTCAAGGGTAGGCGCGAGGCGCGCAACCTTGGGGCAATGTTCTGTCAAGCGCATAAGACGGTCGTCGAAGCAGACCTTGTTAACGTATCGAACACTCACGACAAAACCGAGTTGATCAAACGCGGAGTACCCGAGAGCAAAGTCGTAGTCATTCCATTTGGAATCGATCGATATCGTCGAATTATGTTCGACACCATCTCAAGCGAACCACCCGAACAACCCACTGTCGCCTTTGTTGGCACCTTTGATAATCGTAAAGGCGCAACCGATTTGCCTTCGATCGTGCGAGATATTTTGCAGAGCGTAGCCGACGTGAGGTTCCGATTGCTGGGGACGGGGAGCTCTGAACCTTCAGTGCTCAGCCACTTCGACAAAGGACTGAGAGATAGAATCGACGTTATTCCGGAGTATGGGCCCGAAGAACTTCCTGGACTGTTGGCGGATTGTTCGGTCGGAGTTTTCCCTTCCTACGTCGAGGGATTTGGATTGGGAGTCCTTGAGATGTTAGCCGCCTCTATCCCAGTCGTTGCTTATGACTCGCCTGGCCCGCCAATGATGCTGCCGCTGGAGTACCTGGTCACGGCGGGTGATTTGCACGGCTTGGCAAAGAAAGCTATTGGCTTGTTGAGAGATCCCTTTGAGCTGGCGCGCGCACGTAACTGGGCAAAGGAACGCTCGCGGCAGTTCTGCTCGGAAGAAATCGCAACGCAGACAGTAGAGATATACCGAGATCACCTGGAGAGGAAACGCAGCCAACGGAAAGATGAAACCGCTCTTAGTTCACGTCGCGCAAGTTGAGATAACCAAGGCCAGTGGTATGGGGAGAGTCGCGTGGCACTGGAAGAGAGAATTCGAACGTCGCGGATATGAGTTCATCCATATCGGTTCCAGAGAGGTGGGCGCGCTACTCCATCCAGGTTTGTTTCCGTTTGCAGCTTACCGGGCCTACAAGCGGCTCGGACGACTGGCATCGGTGCTCCTCGTACATGAACCCGCTTCGGGTGTCTTCGCAAAGCGCAGTCCGACGATTGTATTCAGTCACGGCGTAGAGCGAAGAGGTTGGCGGCTTGCGCTGCAAGGCAAAGACGGGACAAGCACGAGAATTCGATTGCGCACGAGATTGCTCTTTCCGCTTTGGAGATTGCGTCAATGCGACGTTGGCTTACGGAAGGGCGCAGGATTGCTGCTCATTAACAGCGAAGATTCTGAGTTTGTTCAAAGAACGTATGGGCGCAGACTCGAAGGCATCAACGTTTTCAAGAATGGCGTATATCCTTCAACACTTGATGAGCGAACTCAGCCTGTTGACTCGTTCACCGCGCTCTTTCTCGGCTCGTGGCTCGAGAGAAAAGGGATTGACACCTTGATTTCTGCGGCGCGAATTCTTGATGCGAGGAATGTACCGGTTAACTGGTTATTGGCAGGCACCGGCGCCGATCGAGATTCGGTACTGAACTCGTGGCCGGAGTCAATTAGGCCTCGGGTAGAAATCATCCCTTGTTTTTCACCAGACGCTGAAGGGTCGCTGCTCGCCCGCTCGAATCTTTTTGTCCTTCCCAGTTTCTTCGAGGGACAGCCGCTGTCTCTACTACAGGCGATGGAGACAGGCCGTTGTTGCATCACAACCGATTGTTGTGGCCAGCGCGATTTGATACGCCACAATTACAATGGTCTACTCCACGTTCCTGGTGATGCTCAACAACTCGCGTCGCTGATCGAAAAATGCGCGACCAGTGAAGAGTTAAGAAGCTCTCTAGGTAGAAATGCGAAGAGGACGGCACAATGTCGGCATTGGGAGTTGGTATCGTCCGAAGTAGCAGACTTCGTTGAGACGCGAATCGGCTCCCAGCGCGTTCTTGCCCGAACACGATAGGGGACCTGGTTGATGAGTATCTTCAGAAGGCTCCAGAACTCAGCGCGTCTTTTGCGGAGATCACGGTTTCACTACTACCGAAGCGCAGTGGCTACGCCGCCCTATTGGCTTTGGGCTAATGGACAGCTCTGTCGCGTTGCTGCGGGTGCCGAGGCCGGGGCAGGTAGTTGCTATTCGGAAGTCATCGTCGAAGATTGCTACGACATGTTCAGCTATGCCCGGCGCGCCAAGCCTCAAGTCATCGTCGACATCGGCGCCAATTTCGGAATCTTCAGCAAGCTTTGTTCAATGCTGTTCCCGGAAGCGGACATCTACGCTTATGAACCTAATCCGAGTCCTTTGACCTGGCTTAGAGAGAATACTGCAGGGACGCGAATACGAATCTTGCCCGTCGCCGTTCGTGAAACATCCGGAGTGGTGAAGCTGGATACGACGTGCGACTCGACCAATTCCCAGGTAAAGGATGATGGTGACTTGCCTGTGCAGTGCATCGCGGGTTCTGAACTCGCTGACGCCCGTCAGATAGACTTCCTCAAAATGGACTGTGAAGGCTCTGAGTGGTCGATACTGCGCGATCCGTCACTGCTCGAACGCTCGAAGGAATTTGTTCTCGCGTATCACCTTCACGGGCGCGCCGTCGCGGAGCTGAAGCGACTCGTCGAATCATCTGGCCATCAAGTAGTCGAATGCGTGGGAACCAATAAGGGCGACGAGTATGGTTTGATTCGTTCAGTGCTCCGGTAACCACGGTGTGATTCGGCACAATCCCAAAGGGATTGCGTCTCAGAGCCCAAGGTTGCTGTACTCAGCTACCTTGGGACGCGAGGTTGTAATCCCGCCCAACCCTGAAGGGGTTGCGGCCCTGCGAGGGATTAATGCAGCGCGACGGTTTTATTGTTCATCCTTCGATATCGCCGGGCCGCAACCCCTTTTTTGGGGTTGGGACGAACGGCAATCAGTCCCAAGGTAGCAGAGTACAGCAACCTTGGGCTTTGAGACGCAATCCCTTTGGGATTGCCTAAGCCCAAATGAAAATCCTGTCGCTGTCGACCTGCCCGCTTGATCCGCTTCTTGGCTCAGGCAAGACTCGCCTGAGATGGTCTGAAGGTCTTCGCGAGTTGGGTCATTCTGTTGATATGGCTGAACCACACGACTACGAAACCTGGCACGGAATGCGAAGAGCTTTGAGATTCCGCCAGGCGTGGGGAGCTTGCAGCTTTGTGAAGCAGAAGCTTGAAGCCGATAACTATGACGCAATTGAGTTCTTTGGCGGCGAGTTCGGGTTGGTAACGTGGCAGCTCTCGAAGCAAAAAGAGCGGCCATTGATAGTCGCGCACACCGATGGGTTGGAATTGCTTGCAAGGGAACGCGAGCGTTCCTACGACCCGCCGCGATCTCTGAAGGGACTTGCGCGGGGGTGGCAAGCGACGCTCACTCACGAGCGATTGTCGCGCGCGGCGTTCGTCTACGCGGATGCAGTTGTCACCCTGAGTGAGATGGACAGGAAATACGTGGTCGACCACGGGATACTTGACCCGGAACGAACCGCAGTCGTTGAACCGGGATTGGATGATGAGTATCTGGCGAGGCCTTTTATCGAGAAGAAGGAAGAGCGCGTGGCGTATACGGGTTCGTGGATTGCTCGCAAAGGAATCGACAAGCTGACCGCGGTGATGAACGAAATGCTTAGCCGCGATCGTGAGCTTCGCTTCGATGTCTACGGAACAGGTGGCAACCGAGAGGCAGTGCTGAATTGCTTCCCAGCTCGTTTGCATGAACGCATTGAAGTGCATGGCCGCTTGTCCAACCAACAACTCGCTGAAGCTATGACTCGGGCCAAGGTGTTCTTCTTTCCGTCTCAATACGAAGGCTTCGGGATGTCCCTCGGTGAGGCGATGGCGTGCGGTTGCGCGGTGGTGACTACGCCGACGGGCTTCGGCGCTGAACTACGAGATGGCGTCGAGGCAATTGTATGCGGCTTCGATGATGTTGGCGCTATGAAGAGCAGCGTCCTGAGATTGTTGAGCGATGAGCCAGAAAGACTGAGGATCGCGCGAGCGGGATGGGAACGGGTGCGAAAGCTGAGGTGGGATTCGAATATCAGGAAGCTGGAAGCGACGTATGAACGTTGGTGTTCCGAGTGGCGAGCACATCGCGACCAGGTAACAAACATGGAGTGCGCCGCCCCGACGTCGTCAGTCTAGTCGCAGCCTAACCGGCGGCGCTTTGGCTTCCTGGCGCTCGTTATTCAACATGTTTACGAGGCACCAGCCAAAGCGCCGCCGATGACATGTGTATGAGTAAGTAGTGAGGGCGGCGCACTCCAAATGAACTTAACCGCGATCATTCCTCGTTTGCCTCCGATCGTTGACGGCATCGGCGACTATGCGTTGTGCCTCGCCCGCCTGCTGAGAGACAACGTGGGAATCACCACGCGTTTTATCGTCACCGACCCGGCTTGGATCGGGACCGACAACGTGGAAGGCTTTGAAGTCAGGCGTATGACATCACATTCAACCGATGAGCTGCTCAATCTGCTCGCGGAGTACTCGAGCACGGGCGAGCAAGTCCTGCTTCACTACGAAGGCTACGGCTACGCAACTCGAGGGTGCCCTTCTTGGCTGGTCGAATCTCTGGAGCGGTGGCGCCACGCGAGCGACAAGCGGGTGCTCGTTACGATGTTTCATGAGCTGTATGCCAAGGGGCCGCCATGGACCAGTTCATTCTGGCTGTCGCGCGTGCAGAAGAACCTGACGGTACGCTTGGCACGTCTGAGCGATCAATGGTTGACGAGCCTCGAACGTTACGCGGACGTAGTTCAAAAGATGAGCGGGAAAGAATCGTCCAAGCCTCATCACCTGCCGGTGTTTTCAAGCATTGGCGAGCCGCAATCGACGCCCCCGTTGAGCGAGCGCCGGCGAAGACTCGTGGTGTTTGGCACTGGTGGGCGTCGGATCGAAATTTACAAAAGATCGGCGGCCGATCTGAATCGCATCTGCGGCATGTTGCGCATCGAGGAGATAGTCGACATCGGCCGTGAAGTTGACTTCGACATATCGAGCGTCGTCGATGTTCCGGTAGTGACTTGCGGCGAGTTGGAAGGTTCAGAGGTCAGCGAGCTGTTGTTGGATTCGGTAGCGGGCGTCATCGACTACCATGCCTGGATGCTTGGCAAATCGACAATCTTCGCCGCGTATTGCTCGCATCGGATGATACCGATTGTGGCCGGTTATGGTGCTGAGGGCGGGGAGGACGGGCTTAATGCAAATACGCAGTATTGGTTGACGGATGTTCGGGCGGAGGAGTGCAATCTCACTCAGGGACAGATGGTCGCCGATAGGGCTCTAGACTGGTATGAGGGACACAACCTGTCGGCTCATGCAAACCTTCTTGCGGCTTTCCTCGATAAGCCGCTGGGCGCACCTTCAATTCAAAGCGGTCAGCGGAGAGTTCAAAGCATTGTCTCGTAGCGGAGACGATTACAAGATGAAGCCTACATCAGCCCACATCAACCGCAGGTCGGAAGCATGAATACGGTTATATATACTGAGCATCTGGTAGCCCAGATCTGTCATGTGTGCATAAATGTCGATAAAGCTTGCCTGACCCTTGTGAATCGGGATGAATTCCACTTCCAGCAAAACAAAGCGAACCTTCTGTGAACGAAGCATTAAATCAGCACCCATCAGTACGGACAGCTCGTACCCTTGTGTATCGATCTTTAGATAATCGATTTCGGTGATCGTGCGTGAAGCGCAGAATTCATCAATGGATTGCACCGTGACATCTATGGAGTCCTGGAACTTTGTTGCGCCTACCGCCTGCAACTCTGACGGAAGGTCGTCACGCACGTCCAGGAAGGTGTTCCCAACGCTGTTCTTCATCCGTCGCAGAGTTGATGTGCTACTTTTGTCGCTTAGTCCCAGATTGATCGGAACTACATTTGGAAACCTCGCTGTGGCGTCTTTCAATTTCGCAAATGTGTCCGGGTCAGGCTCGAATGAGAATATGCGGCAAGCCGGAAAGTGCTTGACCAATTCGAGCGCTGTCTGGCCTACATTGGCTCCAACGTCGAAGGCTGTTGTCGGTTTTCGTCCCAGACACCGCTCCAGGTCGTGGTAGACGCGCTGCCCGGGGTTAATGCGCCGAATGTCGAGCCCGGCGCGGCCAGCAATTATTTGCACAATTTGTTTGAGCGACACGCGCAGCAGTATACCGGATCAGCGGACACGTATGGAAAAACTTAGCGTCGGCGTAGTGGTCACCAACTACAACTCGTGGGCCATTGCTCTTGATTGCGTGAACGCGCATCTTTGGCACGCGGGCCACGCAATCGAACGGGTTATATTGGTTGACGATTACTCCGACCAGCCGTACGACGGCCGCCCAGTCGATCCCAGGGTTCGGATCATACGGAATGGTGAGAATCTTGGCTTCGTCAAAAGCGTCAACGTCGGGTTTAGCTGCCTTAAGACCGACATCGTCTTGCTGTTCGATGCTGATGCTTATCCCTTGATGGACTACAGCGATGTGATACAGAGAGAGTTTAGCGAGAATGAAATCCTGGGTGTAATGGGATTTGCGACCTATGGCAAAGACAACCAGGTAACGGGTTCCGCTGATCACGAGCCCGAGGTATTGAGTCTGGTGCTGGGGCAACAAATGGACCGCCTGTATAAAAAGTATTTTAGAAAGCGAACCGAGTCGGTCGTGGTGTATTCGTGCGCGATGGCCGTACGGCGTAAGGCATTTGAAGGAGTAGGTGGCTTCGATGAGAACTTTGACTGGCTCGAGCCCGACAATGACTTTTGCATCAGGGTGAGCCAGCAAGGATGGCTGGTAAAGTACAGTCCGGAAATCCGAGCCTTTCATGAGGGTGGAGGTACGCCCCAACGCGCGAGCGACCGGGTGCTACGGTACTACAAGAACAAATGGTATCTGCTAAGAAAGCACGGCAGGATAAGACAGGTTGGTCTCGTGAGAGCATTAATACTGCTCAGATTGAGAGTTGAGTATTTCACGTTGTTGGTCTTCGGCAGGCTGATCTTCGGCGATCGGGATGTTCACATAGACAAGCTCTCAGGAAGAAAGAGAATCATAAACTACTGCAAAGAGCACTACTATTAGCCATGACAGAATTGGATTTCGCGAACTACGTTCAACAGGTGTCTTTTAGGTTTCTCAGCCCTAGTGCTCATAACCGCGTCATCTTGAAGCTAAACAGGACGCTTAGGCCGTTGAACATCGGTCTGGAGTTGATGAATACCAAGCTTCCTGAACGTAGGAAAGAGATGCAGGAGAAGCTGCACGACTTGCTGAGGATGCCCAGGATGTCGACGTTCGCTATCGGCGCCATCATAAACAAAGGCGTCTCCGAAATGAGCGCTGACTCCAGTTTCGTCAACGTGGGAGTTTGGCATGGCTTCACACTCTTGTCGGGTCTTGCGGGCAACCCGGAGAAGAGATGCATAGGCGTTGACAACTTCTCCGAGTTCGGCGGCCCGCGCGAGGGGTTCCTCGATGAGTTCACGAAGAGAAAGAGCCCCAATCATTACTTCTACGAGATGGACTACAGGGACTATTTCTCCCACAAGCACTCGGGACGGATTGGGTTTTATCTTTACGATGGCGAGCATAGCTATGAGAACCAACTCGAAGGCTTGCGGATAGCAGAGCCGTTCTTTTCGGAGCGCTGTTGTGTACTGGTGGACGATACGAATTGGGAAGAACCGCGACAGGCGACCTTGGATTTTATCGCGAGCAGCCGGTACAAGTATCAAGTCCTGCTGGATCAAAACACAGGGCAGAACCGCCATCCGACTTTGTGGAACGGACTCTTCGTGTTTAGGCGAGTGTGTTAAGCCAGGCGGACGAGTTAAGAACGAGATGACGGTGAATTAGTCGATAGTGGTCATGGTTAGTAACGTAACAGGAAGACGAGCTTTGCCGCTTAGCGACTTTCTAAAGCGATCGGGTGATAAGGCTACCCCCATCACGTTGATCGTCGGCGGCGTCGGCGTGGCTGCAATCTTTCTCGGGACTCGCGCCCCCGGATCGCTGAGCGCAATCGCTCCGGCCTTAATCGTGATCGGGTTGGCGCTGATTGCTGCTTGTGTGAGGAATTGGGAGTTCGGGGTCAAGACCATCCTGGTCGTCGTAATACTGGAGGGGGCAGTTCGGAAGTGGTTCCTCCCATCGGCTTCCGAGTTGGTGTATTTCTACAAAGATGTTTTGATGGTGGCCACGCTGTTCGGCTATTTCAGAAAACGCCGCAAGACCCCCTTCGTGATCAAACGACGTCTGCGCTTCCTGTTGATAACGATTGCGGTTTTTCTTTTGTACGGGGTCATTGCGGTGGGCCTGCCTGCCGAGGTGCATCCGTTGATCGGTTTACTGGGATTGAAAGCCTACTGCTTTTATATACCCTTAGCCTTCATAACCGTCCGAGCTTTTCCCGACAAAGAACGGCTAATCGGATTTCTGAAGTGGTATGCGGTGATAGTGTTGCCGGTCGCAGTCATCGGCGTGATCCAGTTTCTGGAAAGCGATCAACAATCAACGCTCAACCGATATGCGGTGGGCGAAGAGTCAGCAAGTCGTGTCGTTGGTATTGCAAAGTTCAGCACCGCGTCCGGAGATTACTTCGTCCGGATTACAGGCACCTTTTCATACGTCACGGGCCTTTCCGTTTACTTGCCGATAATGTTCGCAATTCTCTTGGCGATGACGTCGCTGTATGCGAAGCGAGGCGGCCTCTCGCGCGGCTCAAAGATACTGTATTACTCGTCTCTTGCCGCCACGGTCGTTACAGGTTTCATGACCGGGAGCCGAGGCGCCGTGCTGTCGATGATCTTGATTGCCGTTGTGTTTTACTCCTTTACCTCTGGGAAGCAGGCCATTCGCCGCATGCAACAAATCGCTCTCATCGGTGTGATCACTTTCGTCGCGTTCACCAGCATTTTTCCACAGGTCTATGACGCGTTCTACAATCGCACATTTGGAGGCGAGGATCGCGTAAACGAAGGATGGCAGAGAATTGCGGGGTCACTGAAGCTGCCGATCAACGAGGCATCGTACGCGGGATTGTTTGGGTACGGAATCGGCCTGACGCAGAATGGTGTGCCAGCTTTGATGAAGCGGTTGGATATACCCGAGGAGGCGAGTCCGATTCCGATCGGATACGAGGGCGAGCCCGGACGGGTAATGTTGGAACTCGGAGTAATCGGCTTTGTTCTGTATACGATGTTACGACTGGTGTTGCTGCTCACGGTCTTTCGCATCTCATTTTCCATTCGCGATCGTGAATCCAGGTTCTTGGCATTCGCTGCTGCTGCTGCGCTGGTGATGCCGCTCATGGTTGGCGGAGCGGTCTCTAACCACACGCAGAACGTCTTTCAATGGTTTCTGGTCGGTGTCGTCTTCGCTCTTTACAACGCCGAGCGACTTCAAATCCGAGCCAAGAGGAATGTCGAATTTCGGATTGCGAATGTCGAATCCAAAACCGCAATTCACAATCCACAGTCGCCAATCCGCAATTCCCAATTCGAAATTCAAAATTCCCAATGACTACTCGCGTGCTGCTCGTTTCCTCTCAGCCCATTCAGAACGCCGAGCCCTTGCGGATGATGGCCCGTGACCCTCGAGTCGAGATGCTCACCGCTTATTGCAGCCTCCCTGACGCGAAGCTCTGGCGTGGCGACGAGAACCTCACCAAGGAAGCGTTCGATATCCCGATGCTCGATGGATATTCGTGGGAGCAAGTGCGGAACTACTCACCCGCTGCTCGTCTCGGGAAGTTCTATGGTTTGATAAACCCCGGCGTGATGGCGCTTGTGTCCAGGTATGATTGCTGCGTCGTGTACGGCCACGCCTATGTTAGTTTCTGGCTGGCCATCTGCGCCGCAAAGCTGCTGGGGAAGCCGGTGCTGCTTGGCACTGACGCCACCTACATCGATCCGCACAACGGGGGCAGGGCGTGGAAGGCGTCGCTTAAAAAAAAAGTGCTCCCGTTTCTTTACAATCACGTCGCCGATCTGGTGCTGGTTCCGTCAACCGCCTCGAAGCGATTCATATGCTCGCTTGGCGTTAAGGAAGAACGCGTGGCGCTGACGCCTTATGTAGTCGATAACGACTACATCGCGTCGGCTGCGGCCAGGTCGGATCGAAAGAAGACGCGAGAGGAATGGCGCATTCCGGCCGGCGCGGCAGTGGCGATATTGTGCGCGAAGTTCCTTCCACGCAAGCGCCCCCAAGACGCGCTCGAGGCGTTTGCCCAGGCCGGCGTCGAGGGTAGCTACCTGGTCATGGTTGGCGACGGACCTCTGGGCGAGTCTCTCAAAGAGCAGGCCGAGCGATTGGGAATTGCGGAGCGCGTGCGCTTCGCTGGAATGGTGAAATACTCGCGGCTCGCGGAGTTCTATGCGGCGAGCGACGTCCTGCTGTTTCCATCTGAGCATGAGCCGTACGGCCTGCCCGTGAATGAAGCGATGATCTGCGGGATACCGGCGATTGTCAGCGATCGGGTCGGCGCCGGGTACGATCTGGTCGAAGATGGAAAGACTGGTTATGTGTATCCATGCGGCGATGTGGCCGCCTTGGCCCGAATCTTACGCGCGGTGTTACCCGATCGCCTCTTACTGAAGGCGATGGGCGAGCAGGCTCGCAAAAGATTGACGAGTTGGTCCCCGCGCGACAATGCGGAGGCGACGATTCTTGCGGTAGAGAAGGCGATGGCAAACCGAGAGTAGCTATCGCCGACTTAAAATAAACCTTAACGACCCCCACTATGAGATTCCCCACCTCGAAATCAAAAGTGAGAATATTGCTGTACACCAAGGCCTTCTATCCGATGGTGGGTGGGATAGAAACCGTCACCGCGACGATGGCCGAGCTATTCAACAAGCTTGGGTATGACTGTGGGGTCCTCACGCCCATTGAAAATCCTGAGCCGGACAACTTCAACTATGTGGTCCACAGAAGCCCGGGCCTTCTGAAAACAATAAAGCTGATCCGCGAAGCTGACCTGGTCATATCGAAGGGCGCGTCTCTGGCGATGGTGCCTTACTGTCTGCTGTTGGCGAAACCTTTCATGTGGATACACTCGGGTTATCAGGCGAGTTGTGTTGATGGTCTTGGCTGGGTCGACGGCGAGCCGGCGCCGCTCACTCCTCGAGCCTCGCTAGCGTACCACTACAAGCGGAGCGGATTGCTCTTCACCCTTGAAGCCGCATTCAAGTTATTTCTCCGGCGCTTTGCGTGCAAGCATATCGTCAAGATGAACATCGCCGTTAGTGATTGGGTGGCGATGCGACAGCCGTTCAAAAAGCAGATAAGGATTCACAATCCATTTCCGATCTACCGCTTCGGCGATCAAGCGCCGCACGGAGTAAAGCCATCCTTTCAATTCTTATATCTTGGAAGGCTGGTCAGTGAGAAGGGAGTGGGCACGCTGATAAAGGCTTTAAGGCTGATGCGGAAGCAAAATCCCGCCAGGCCGTTGAGACTGCTGGTAGTGGGCGAGGGCAATTGGTACAGCAATCTGGTCGATCTGACGGAGGAGCTGGGGCTTGAAGATCACGTCGTGTTTGCAGGACGCAAAACCGGCCGTGAGTTGATCGAATTGATTCAGCAATGCGAGATCGCCGTCGTGCCTTCCGAATGGGAAGAGCCGATGGGAGGCGTCGCTTTGGAGCTATTGGCGGCGGGGAAGCCTGTGATCGTGTCGAAGAACGGCGGGCTCGCCGAATGCGTCGGCGAAGCAGCCCTGCTGTTTGATAACGGCGATCACGTGATGCTCGCCGATTGCATGACGCGGCTTCTGGACGATGAGAAGTTGCGGGCGACGCTGCGCGAGAATGCGAAGATACAAGTGAAGAAGTTCGATCCCGAGAGGCTCGTGCGTCGATACGTCGATTTGTTTTCTTACGTGTTAGGTGAGAGCAAGGAGTTGAGGAGCGCAGATCCCGCGGCTCAGCCGCCCAGTCGCGAGGCAGAGTTTATTAATTGAGCCTGCACTCAGACGAACTCCATCGGAGTTCGATGTTTGTAGAGGCCGGTAACGCGGTCGGCTTGCAACCTCGAAGAGGTTGCGGCCCATAGCCCAAGGTTGCCGTACTCGGCTACCTTGGGACTCGGTCGCAATTCGAACCAACCCAAAAGGGGTTGTGGCCTGAACGCCGGTTACATCGCCGCATAAGTCAATGCCTCAATCACTCTCTGCGGTTTACTTACACCTCGTGTTCTCGACGAAAGATCGTAGGCCGTTTCTGGGCGACATCGAAATGCGCGCTGCCTTGCACGATTACCTTGGCGGCATTTCTAAGACCTTAGAGTGTCCACGATCAGAGTTGGGGGCGTTGAAGACCACGTGCACATTCCCGCTCGCTTTGCGCGAACGATCACACAGGCGGAGTGGGCGAAAGAACTGAAGCGAGTGTCCGGTCTTTGGGTGAAGGAGCAAGATGCGCATTACTCTGACTTCCACTGGCAAGGTGGTTATGCGTGCTTTTCGGTGAGCGAAGCGAGTCTGGAGCAAGTGAAGAGATACATCGTCGATCAGGAAGAGCATCACCGCAAGATGAACTTGCAAGATGAACTGCGCACGCTGTGTCGCAACCACGGCTTGGAATGGGATGAGCGTTATGTTTGGGACTGATGCGCGTAGCAGGCCGCAACCCCGTTGGGGTTGGTTACATCGCGTCGATCGGTAACCCAGGGTAGCTGAGTACAGCAACCCTGGGCTTCGAGACGCAACCCCGTTGGGGTTGCATTGAAACCGCAGTTGAGATCCGACACACAAAGATGACTGTTGCTCGAACCGCCACCGAGAAATTCACACACACGCAGGCGCTCAGGATTTCCGTGTCGCATCCGCACGGCAACCCAAACAGCTATCACGCAGCGCTGGCGTTTTCTGAAGCCGGCTGGCTCGACCAATTCGAAACGGGACTACTCAATGGTTCAACGGCGTTGCGCGCGCTCAGCCATCTTCCGTCTTATGCCGGCAAGCGAGCCCGGAACAGAACCTTCGAAGCAATCCCGAACGCAAGGAAGAAAACGCATCGCATTTTTGAAATCCTTTCACGCGCCGGCAGGAAGCTGAAGCCCGGCGGTCTCACTTTGGAAATCAACTGGTATGACGTGCTGTTCAGTGGGCACGACTTTCAAGTGTCCGGATCTCTCGATAAGGAGCTCGATGCGGTTTTCGCTTACGAGGATGCGGCGCGTCGCACTTTTGGCGCGGCGAAACGAGCGGGCGCGACCACGGTTTACGAGTTGCCGCTCGGCTACTACAAGGGGGTCGCGCTCGAAATCAATCGCGGGCGAGAGGATTGGCCCGGTCTTCAGCAGATACCCTACTGTGAACCGCACTGGAAACAATTGCGAAAGGACGCCGAGCTCGAGCTGGCTGACGTGATTGTAGTCGCGAGCGACTGGGCTCGCGAAAGTCTTAGCCTGAGTAACGCATCATCAGGTAAACCGATCGTGGCGATTCCATACGGCACGCCGGCCGACGAGATATCGCCGAGGTCACGAGCGCCAGAAGGTCCCTTTACCGCGCTCTTCGCCGGACAGATCGGGCTAAGAAAAGGTGTGCCCCATTTGATCGAGGCCTGGGAGAAACTGAATCTCAGCGATGCGCAGTTGCTGATGGCCGGGTCGATGAACCTTCCACGAGAATACATGAGCGAACACGCCAAGAGCTTCGAGTATCTCGGCGCACTCCCGCGCGCAGAACTACTCGATTTGATGTCTAAGGTTGATCTGTTCGTGTTCCCGTCGCTGGCCGAAGGTTTCGGTCTGGTGATTGGTGAGGCGATGGCTTGCGGCGTACCAGTGCTGACGACCACAAATACCGGCGGGCCTGCGTTGATATGCGACGGCGTGGAAGGCTGGTGCGTCCAGGCTCACGAAGTCGAGCCATTGATCGAGCAAATCGAATGGGCATATCAAAATCGCGATCAACTCTATGCAATGGGTCAGCGCGCCAGGCAAAGATCGGAGCAATGGACGTGGGCAGATTATCGGCGCAAGTTGATCGCGGAGCTTACGCCGTATCTAAGCTGATACACATCCGCAAAGCTCGCGAAGCTGATATACAAATGAAGTCTGGAGATAAGCGAATTCTGTTGGTCCTGCCTGAAGCTTTCGGATGCGAGGGCGGCATCCAGATGTTTTGCCGCTCATTGTGTCTGGCGGCGGGCCGATGGGCCGAAAGCCATCGCGCATCCGTGAGCGCGATCGTTTTGAACGACCGAAACGCGCCCGACTCTCGCTACGTCAACGGCGGATTCTCGAGCTATGTCGCTGCCGGCAAGAGCAAGACTCGCGTTGTGAGTGCCTACCTTCAGCAGAACCTCAGGCATCGCAATGACCTGGTGATATTCGGGCACGTCTCACTGGCGCCGCTGATGTTGATTCCGACAATCCGCAATCCGAAGACCTGTATTATTACTTACGGCATCGAAGTTTGGCAGTCTCCCGGACGTGCCGAGGAACAGGCTCTAAGAAAAGCCGACTCGGTCCTGGCGATCAGCGAATACACGAGGAGCGAGGTGCTCAAGCGGAACCGCCTGAGCCCGAACAAAGTCAGGTTGTTTCCGTGCTCGCTCGATCCATATTGGAATGCCGAAGATAATAACCCGGAATCGCTTCCCGGCGTTCCACCTGTTCATAAGATCCTGACTGTGTGCCGGCTCAAGAAGGACGATGCTTACAAGGGAGTGGACAGCGTGATCAAAAGCCTGCCCGCGGTTGTGCGGGAGTGCGGGCAGGTCTCGTATAGGATCGTGGGCGAAGGCGACGACGTGCCTCGCTTGATTGCGCTTGCCGAGGAGATGGGTGTCTCAGGCTACATTACGTTTGTGGGTGCGCTTAAAGAACAGGAGCTGCGCAATGAATACCAGCGATGCTCGGTGTTTGTAATGCCGAGCGAGGGAGAGGGCTTTGGGATTGTGTTCCTTGAAGCGATGGCCCACGGCAAGCCCGTAATTGGAGGCGCGCACGGTGGAACTACGTCGGTGATTGAGCACGAAGAGAGCGGCTTGCTTGTCAACAGATTTGACGTGGACAGCCTTGCTCATTCGATAACGCGGATATTGAAGAATGATGAGCTTCGACTGCGACTCGGGCGGGCGGGTAACGAGCGCGTGCGCCACGATTTTACCTTTCGGAGCTTTCAAGCCAATTTCGATTCTTACATGCGAACGGTTTTTCCCGCGGCCTGATGCCGGCTTAATCGATCCTTTGCGTGCTTTGCGTTCTTTTGCGTGTTTTGCGTTGAGAATCCCTCCCTCTGAAATACATATGTGTGGAATCGCCGGAATAATCGGCAAAGTGCCGGACATTGAAGCGCGCGCCAACCGGATGAGCGAGGCCATCGCCCATCGCGGTCCCGATAACCACGGTTGTCGAACGTGGGGTGGCGCCGGTTCCTATCAGACGACTTTCGCTCATCGGCGTCTATCCATCATCGATCTGAGCGAGGCCGGGCGACAGCCAATGGAGACCTCCGATGGACGTTACTCGATCATCTACAACGGGGAGATCTACAACTACCTCGACTTGAGACAGAGACTTGTCGCGCTTGGCATTCAATTCAGAACAAGCACGGACACCGAAGTGCTGCTAAGACTGTATGAGCAATCTGGGACGGAGTGCTTACAGTTGTTGCGGGGCATGTTTGCTTTCGCGATACGCTGCAACGATACCGGCGAAGTGTTCATCGCGCGGGATCGCCTCGGAATCAAACCGCTCTATTACCATTCAGGCGATGGTTCTTTCACGTTCTGCTCCGAGCTTCGAGGCCTGCTGTCTTCGGGACTGGCGCCGCGCGTGCTCGATCCGATCTCGTTGAATTCGTATCTGAGTTTCGGCGCCGTGCAGGAGCCTCGCACGATCATCGAGGGAGTGCGAAGTCTTCCTCCTGCTCATTACGTCGTTATCAACTCAAAAGGAGAGCCCGGTGAACCGGTCTCGTATTGGAAACTTCCTACAGCCAGAGCGACGGTCAGTCAATCGGAGGCGATTGCGGAAACGCGAGCCCGGCTCGAGGAAAGTATACGGCTGCACCTGGTCGCGGACGTTCCGCTGGGTGTGTTCCTGTCGGGCGGAGTGGACTCGGCCTCGATCGTCGCTATGATGAGCAAACATGCTCCGGGATGGGTGAAGACGTTTACGGTCTGCTTTGAAGAAGACGAATTCAGCGAACATCACCTTGCGCGCAAGGTGGCCGAGAAATGGGAGACTCATCACACAGAGATTTTCTTATCCGAAGGTGAAATGCTTGCGTCGCTTCCGGAGGCAGTCTCGAATATCGATCAACCGACGATCGACGGCATCAACACCTGGGTGATATCTCGCGCAACAAAACAAGCAGGAATCACAGTATCGCTCTCCGGGCTTGGCGGAGACGAGCTATTCGGAGGCTATCCGAGTTTTAAGAGGGCGCGGAGGCTGCAACACTATAGATGGCCGATGAACTGGCTGGGCTCGCCTGCGCGAAATCAAATTGCGAGATTGACTACAAGTCTTATGCGACATTCGCTGCCGAGTGAGAAGGTCGGGTCAATGATCTCCGCTGGGAGTGATCTGCTGTCCGCGTACGCCGGTATGCGGGGCTTGTTCTCGAGGGCGTCGCGCAGCAAGCTCATGATCAAAGCGCTCAATCGTGGGCTCAATGAAGGCTTGGATGAGCGAGGCGATTATGCGATTCCGGCTGAGACGCTCGAGTTGATAGCCAACGGAAATAACAATGGGCACGCGGACGGCGACGTCTTCAATCGAATTTCGCGCTATGAGCTGGGACTCTACATGGGAAACATGCTGCTGCGCGACACCGACGCGATGAGCATGGCGAGTTCGCTTGAAGTGCGAGTGCCGATGCTCGATCACGAACTGGTTGAGTGGGTTTATTCTCTGCCAGGCGCGATGAAAGCCGGTCTCCATCCAAAACACTTGTTGGTCGAAGCGCTCGGATTTGATGTGCCCGCAGAAATCACCGGACGCAAGAAGATGGGTTTCGCGCTTCCGTTCGAGCGCTGGCTCCGTACCTCCCTCAAACCCTTCGTCTCGGACGTCTTGAGTGACGCTGCTTCAGTGCTCGGCGCGGGGTTGAATGCTCTCGAGGTTTCCAACGTGGTTAACCGTTTTGAGAGCCATTCGCGATCGACTTCGTGGTCAAGGGTATGGGGACTGGTGGTGTTGGTTGATTGGTGCAGGCGTCACCGAATCCGGATCGCCGAGTGAAAACATGAGCGGGGCATCCTCATTGAAAGTTCTTCATGTAATTCCAGCCGTAGCGCCGCGATATGGCGGGCCCAGTCAGGCTATCTTTGAAATGTGCCGCGCTCTGGGCGAGCAAGGCGTCGAGGTGTTGCTGGCAACGACGAGCGCTGACGGCGACAGCCGGTTGCCCGTTCAAACCGGCGCCGCGTTCGAGTATCGCGGAGTTCGGACGATATTCTTTCCAGCGCGATTGGGTGAGCGATTCAATTACTCGCCGGCGCTGTCGAGCTTTCTGGAGGAGAACGTAGAAAAGTTTGATGTAGTTCATGTGCACGCGGTGTTTTCTCATCCGTGCCTCGCGACCGCCCGTGCCTGTCGCAAGCACGGCGTTCCGTACATAGTCCGGCCGCTTGGGAGCCTGGATCCGTGGAGCATGCGACAGAAAGCTCTGCGCAAACGTCTGATGTGGCAGATGGCCGCGGGCCGCATGCTTAGAGGAGCTGCATGCGTCCATTACACGACGAATGAAGAGAAGAAGCTCGCCGAAAGCTCGCTCGCCCTCGATCGCGGAGTGGTCATACCTCTTGGAATTGATCTCGATGCGATTCGGGATCAGGCAGCACCGGATGTCTTCAGGGACGCTAATCCGTCGCTTGGAAACAGGCCTTATGTTTTGGCGCTCAGCCGGATTCACCCAAAGAAGAACTATGAGTTGCTCATTGAAACTTTCTTGTCGCTGGCGAAGCGGCCCGAGCTGGAGCGCTGGCGCCTGGTCGTCGCGGGTGACGGGCATGAGGATTATCTGTCATCGCTTAGAGCGTTGTCGGAGCGACTCTCTGGGAGCGATAAGATTATTTTCGCAGGATGGCTTGAAGGCGTCGCGAAAGCGTCGGCGCTTCAGAACGCATCACTTTTTGCCTTGCCTTCGCGACAGGAGAATTTCGCAATCGCCGCGGCAGAGGCGCTGGCTTGCGGAGTGCCGGTCCTGGTTAGCGAGCACGTCAATCTCGCACCCGAGATCGCACGCGCTGGAGTGGGCTGGGTCGCTTCGCTGGACCCCGCGGATTTTTCACGAGCGCTAGCCGAAGCGCTGAGCGACGGCGAGGAGCGCGAACGGCGCGGCGCCGCCGGGAGGCTGTATGGTGAGAGTCTCTCCTGGGCGAAGTCAGCGGAAGAACTCAGGAAGCTCTATTCCAGGATAGCTTCGAGGCGAGAGCCGGTCATCGGGCGCCTGGAAGAGCACGCGGTTGGACGAGAAGGCTAATGTACATTTTAGGAATCAACGCATATCACGGCGACGCAGCCGCGGCCATCGTTCGCGACGGCCGGCTTATCGCCGCGGTCGAGGAGGAGCGCTTCAATCGCCGCAAGCATTGTGCGGGCTTCCCGATTGAATCGATCCGCTACTGCCTCGAAGCCGCGGGGGTGAGCATCGAAGACGTCGAACACATAGGCATATCGCGTGATCCATCGGCTCACCTTCACAAGAAGATTCTCTTTGCGGCGGCCAGCGCAGCCACTAGAGCCGCAAGTCGCGCCACAAGTCGCATGATCAAAAACCTAAAAGGGGCCGCTCGCGCGGAAGCGGTCACAGAAGAGAGCGGACCGGGTTTGATGCGCTCGATCGGAGATCGAATGGCCAATGCCGCTCGCGTACGCGATCTCGGACAGGAACTCGCCCGAGCGTTCGATGTCCCCAGGAACGTCCTCCGCGCGGAGTTTTACAACATCGAACATCATCGCGCGCACCTTGCGAGTTGCTTCTTTGTTTCGCCCTTTGACCGCGCTGCGCTGCTCTCGATTGACGGCTTCGGCGATTTCATTTCGACGATGTGGGCGTTGGGCGATGGTAACTCGATTGACGTGTTAGGGCAGGTCGAATATCCGCATTCTACGGGGATCGTCTACACGGCTACTACTCAGTTCCTCGGCTTTCCGCACTACGGCGATGAAGGCAAAGTAATGGGTCTGGCGCCTTACGGCCGGCCGCGATTCCTGGAAGAGTTCCGGGACATCATTCGAACCGAAGAAGAGGGACAGTTCCGGCTGAACCTCGATTACTTCCGTCATCACGCGGAAGGCGTCGAGATGACGTGGGACGACGGCTCGCCGGTCATCGGGCGTATTTTCTCCGACGAATTCGTAAGGCGTTTCGGACCAGCGAGACAGCAGGGAGAGCCGCTCACGGATCGCGAGCAGGACATCGCTGCCAGCTTGCAAGCGCGACTGGAGGAAGTCTGCTTTCATATCTTGAATAATCTGCACGAAGTGACCGGAGTAACTGATCTGGGTCTATCGGGTGGTGTAGCTTACAACTCGGTGATGAACGGCAAAATCCTGCTGAACACTCCTTTTCGCCGCGTGTTCGTGCAACCGGCGGCGGGCGATAGCGGAACGGCGGTGGGAGTCTGCTATCAAATCTACAACAACCTTTTGGACCAGCCGCGCGGATTTGTGATGAACGGTGCTTATACCGGGCCGGAGTTCTCGGATGACGAGATTCGCACGGAGCTCGAGCGAGCCGGACTCGACTACGAAAGCCACACTGATGACGAACTGGTCAAGCGAGCGGCGCGTGATATCGCGGATGGCGCGGTGGTGGGCTGGTTTCAAGGGCGCATGGAGTTTGGGCCGCGCGCGTTGGGGAATCGCTCGATCGTCGTCGATCCGCGCCGCGCGGATATGAAGGACATCCTCAACGATCGAATCAAGAAACGCGAGCCGTTCCGCCCGTTTGCACCGTCGATCCTGGAAGAGCGCGTTGGCGACTACTTCGAACAAACTCATCCCGCGCCGACCATGCTGATGGTTTATCAGATCAAACCGGAGCGGCGCGCGGAGATCCCGGCGGTCACGCATCTCGACGGGTCGGGACGGCTGCAGACTGTGACTCGCTCGCTGAACCCGCGGTACTACGATCTCATCTCTGAGTTCCACACACTGACGGGTGTTCCTGTAGTGTTGAACACTTCGTTTAACGAGAACGAGCCGATCGTGTGCACACCCCGCCACGCCATCGAGTGCTTTCTCAAAACACGTATGGACGTTCTTTATCTGGGCAATTGTTCGTTGCGGAGATCGGGAACCGGAGGACAAGTTTGATACCGGTCACGCTGCTGGTTACCACTCGCAATGAAGCCGCAAACATTAAGAGGTGTCTGCGCAGCGCCCATCCGTTTATCGACCAGATTTTCGTCATCGACTCGGAGAGTGAAGACGAAACGGTCAGCATAGCGCGCGCTTACGCCGAGGTCGTGAATCTCCCTTACGATCACAGCAAGATCATTCCGTGGATATATCAGTGGGGCCTGGACAACCTCCCAATAAGAAACGAGTGGGTGATGATTCTCGAAGCCGATCAAATGTTGACGGAGGCGCTCAAGACAGAACTCGAGCAACTCTTCTCGAGGCCATCTATTCGCGAGAATGGATTCTACGTGCGCCGGCAGCAGGTCTTCAGGGGCAAGGCCCTTCGGTTTGGGGGCTACGGATCCAAATACATGCTGAAGCTTTTCAGATGCGCTGCGGGCGAGCTGGATCCCGAGGAAACGGACACGCGAGTTTACGTCACTGGAGAGGTGGGCCGGCTACGATCGCCGATCATCGAAGAGAACCGGAAGGAAGACGCCATTCTATTCTATCTGCAAAAACATCTGCGCTACGCGGATGTCTTCGCGCGTGAAGAACTCCAGCGTCGCGAGGAAGGGTTCAAGTGGAAACAGCAGCCGCGATTGTTTGGAACGCCCGACCAGCGAGTACTGTGGCTCAAACAACGCTTCTTTGGTCTTCCGCTTTACATCAGGCCGTTTATCTATTTCGTTTATCGGTATGTAATCCTGCTGGGCTTTCTGGACGGGAAACAGGGCGCGGTCTTTCACTTCATGCAGGCATTTTGGTTTCGTCTGGTTTGGGACATCAGATTGGAAGAGCTGAAGAAGAAAGGCGCGCACGAGTCCGACAAGGAGTCCGACAAGGAGTCCGACAAACTTCAGTTTGTCGCGGCCTATGGAGAAGATCAGCAGAGGAAGCCGACAAACTGAAGTTTGTCGGACTAACGGGGGTTGATAGTGGGCAGAAAAGCATTGATCACAGGGATCACCGGGCAAGCCGGCAGCTACCTGGCCGAACATCTAATCGCGCTCGATTATGAAGTCCACGGCATCGTGCGTCGCGTAGCGCTCGAGGATCCGCAGCGACGAGTTGGACGAATCACTCATTTGCTGGACAAGCTTGTTCTACATCCGGCAAGCCTTGAAAGTTATCCAAGCATTTTTCACGTCGTCAGCCAATATGATTTTGACGAGTGTTATCATCTCGCCGCGCAGAGCTTTGTCGCCGAGAGCTTTACCGATGGCTTCTCGACCATGAACACCAATATCAACGGGACTCACTACATGCTTGCCGCGCTGAGGGAGTTGCGGCCGAAATGTCGTTTCTACTTTGCGGGGTCGAGTGAAATGTTCGGTAAGGTGAAACACGCTCCTCAAAACGAGGATACCGCGTTTCATCCTCGCAGCCCCTACGGCATAAGCAAAGTGGCCGGGTTCGATCTGACGAGGAACTATCGCGAAGCCTACGGCATGTATTGCGTCGGAGGCATCCTGTTTAATCACGAGAGTCCGCGACGCGGGTTCGAGTTCGTGACGCGCAAAATCACCAGCACCGTCGCTCAGATAAAACGCGGAATCGCATCGGAGCTGCGGCTGGGAAATCTTGACGCCAAGCGCGACTGGGGGCATGCCGCCGACTATGTGCGCGCGATGCATTTGATGCTGCAACAGCCTGAGCCGGACGACTACGTGGTCGCCACTGGAGAAACCCACTCGGTTCGGGAGTTCTGCGAGTTGGCCTTTTCAGAAGCCGGGCTTGATTTCGAGAAGTACGTCGCGACCGATCAGAGATTCTATCGGCCCGCGGAAGTAGACCTCCTCGTCGGCGACTCATCGAAAGCACGCAGAGTGTTGGGATGGACACCAAGTTATAGTTTCCGCGAACTGGTTCGCGAAATGGTCGAAGCAGACTTGCAAGCGAGCGCTCCCGGCGCTGAACAGTCCTCGCTAAGTTCAATGCTGTAGCCTTCACATCATGAGAGTATTGCTACTGAATCAATGTTTCTATCCCGACGTGGTTTCGACCGCTCAGCATCTGACTGATCTTGCGGTGGAACTGGCTGACAAGGGCCACGACGTGACGGTTGTCGCGAGCCGTCGGGGTTACGACGATCCCGGAAAGCAATTTGCCAGGAGTGAAGTCTGGAAGCGTGTGACTGTACTGCGCATTCCTTGCACCGGCTTCGGCAAGAAGAGCAGATGGAGGCGGGTGGCGGATTTTGGAAGTTTTCTTGCGAGCTGTGCGTTGCGTGTCGCATTGCTCCCAAAGTTTGATCTTGTAGTGGCGATGACGTCTCCGCCGCTGATTTCGTTTCTTGGTGCGCTGCTCGTCAAGTTGAGAGGCGGGCGCTTTGTTTTCTGGGTAATGGATTTGAATCCCGACGAAGCCATCGCAGCCGGATGGCTCGGAAAGCGCTCAGCCACCGCGAGGTTTCTTGAATCTCTTCTGTCCTACAGCCTCAACCGTGCAGAAAAGATTATCGTCCTTGATAGATTCGTGAAGCAGCGAATCGTTGATAAGGGAGTCGTCCAGGAGAAAGTGCTTGTCATACCGCCGTGGTCTCACGACGACGCGATCAGCTACGATGAACCGGGCCGCGCCAGGTTTCGAGCGGATCACGAACTCGAAAACAAATATGTCGTCATGTACTCGGGCAATCACAGTCCTTGCCATCCGCTGGACACTCTGCTCGACGCCGCGCGCGCTCTCTCGAATAACAATAAGATCGTGTTCTGTTTCGCAGGCGGGGGGAGCGAGATGATAAAGGTGAAGGCCTCGATTGCTCGCGACAACCTGACTAATCTGTTGTGCCTTGACTATCGGCCGCTGGACGAGCTGGCCGGCTCCCTTTCAGCCGGCGACATGCACGTCGTTGTGATGGGCGATCCTTTTGTCGGGATAGTTCACCCGTGCAAGATCTACAACATCTTATCGATCGGTACGCCATTACTGTATATCGGCCCGATGGAGAGCCATGTGTCGGACATATTCTCCGGGACGAATGATAGCAAGGATGCGTTCAGCGCATCCCACGGGGATGTCGACGCCGTAGTTAGTCACATTCTTTACGCCGCGTCGCGAACCAGCGCTGGGTCAGGCGCAAGAGCCCCGAATTCCGCCGCTGCTGCCTTTTCGAAGCAAATGATTTTGCCTCGCCTGATTGAAGCTTTGCGGCCGGTCTGCGATACGCGAACCGTGTTCGATCCCTCTATTGCCGATTCCGAAACGCATCGTTTGCAGGAGCGGACTTATTAATCGAGGACAAGAAACGCAATGCAAGAACGAGCAAGAGTGCTAGTGACCGGCGCCGGAGGATTCATCGGTCACCACCTCGTCAAGTATCTCGCCGGTCACGGCTACTGGGTCCGGGGAGCGGATATCAAGGAGCCGGAGTACGAACCGACATTCGCTCACGAGTTTGAGATTCTCGATCTGCGCGAGAGCGAAAATTGCGGTCGAGCGATGCGCGACATCGATGAAGTGTACGGACTGGCGGCAAACATGGGCGGCATTGGTTTCATCGAGACTAACAAAGCGATCATCGTGCGGGATAACACGCTTATCAATCTGCAGTCGATTGAGGCAGCGCGAGCTTCCGGAGTAAAGCGCTATTTGTATACCTCCAGCGCGTGCGTTTATCCGGGCTATCTTCAAAAGCAGACCGACCTGTCGCCGCTAAAAGAAGAGGATGCTTATCCCGCTGACGCAGAGGATGGCTATGGATGGGAGAAGCTGTACATGGAGCGAGTGTGCCGCCACTATCGAGAAGACTTCGGCCTCGAGACGAGAGTGGTGAGGTTCCATAACATCTTCGGACCGCTGGGCACCTACGACGGGGGCCGCGAGAAATCGCCCGCCGCGATCTGCAGAAAAGTCGCTCTGGCAGGGGATGGCGACGCCATCGAAGTCTGGGGAGACGGAGAACAGACGCGCTCCTATTGCTACATTGACGATTGTGTCGAAGGCCTGTACCGGCTGATGAAAAGCGACTATCGTGAGCCGCTCAACATTGGCCAGGATCGAATGATCTCCATCAATGAATTGGTTGACATCGTGGCGGGCCTGGCTCACAAAACGATCAGGAAGAGGTACGACACCAGCAAGCCCCAGGGAGTACGAGGTCGAAACAGCGACAATTCGAGACTAAGAGAAGTGCTCAACTGGGAGCCTTCGATATCGCTCGAAGCCGGCCTCAAAACCACCTACGAGTGGATTGCAGGCCAACTCGAAACCAGCGCCGCATCGACGACGCTGAAGCGGACTCTTTGAGCATCGCCAGATTGAGCGACTAAGAAGATGGCGACAACTTATCTTTCTCTGTTTATCTTTTCCACCCTCCTGGCCTTTTTCCTTACCCGCAATGTGCGTAACACGGCCAACTCACGCGGGTGGGTGTACGGCGCGCCTTCAGCCCGGCACATACATACGAACATGGTCCCGCGCCTCGGAGGCGTCGCGATTTTCCTCGCGTTCTCGCTTGTCGCCGGATGCCTGGTCGTTGTTCCAAAAGTACTCGGACTTAACGGCGTGCTTTCGGTGCGCACGCTTGTGTGCATTCTGGGACCCGCGACGTTGGTCTTTCTACTCGGACTCTATGACGATTTCCGTCCGTTGAAGCCTTATGTGAAGTTTTCAGTTCAGGCAATAGCCGGAGCGCTGTTGTTCTTCGGAGGCTTCGGAGTATTTCAGCTGCCGTTGTTCTTCGGCTCTTACAGCTTTGGATGGCTTGCGCTGCCGTTGACGATTCTGTGGGTGCTCTGGATTACAAATGCATTCAATTTGCTGGATGGCGTAGACGGGCTGGCGGCGGGATCGGCTTTGTTTTCAACTCTCACTGTGTTTGTTGTTTCTCTGGTTGCCAGCAACTTCCTGGTGTCATCTCTTACGCTGGTGCTGGCCGGCGCGATACTTGGGTTTCTTCGTTTCAATTTCAACCCGGCGACAATCTTCCTGGGCGATTGCGGCAGTCTGTTTATCGGTTTCATGTTGAGCGCGCTTGCGTTGGCCGGAGCGGGTAAGACCCCGACGATTGTTGCCGTGGCAATCCCGGTCATCTCATTTGGCTTGCCGGTTCTTGAGACAGTGCTATCGGTGTTTCGCCGGTTCCTGAGCGGTCAGCCGTTGTTTACGGCCGATCGCGGACACATACACCATAGATTGCTCGAACGTGGCTTCTCACAACAGCAGGTAGTTTTGATTTTGTATGTAGTTTCGGCTGCGTGCGGGTTGCTGAGTCTCTTCCTGTTGTATCCGTCGGGACCGACCGTGGGAATCGTGCTCTTCGTCATCGGGACCGGTATTTGGGTAGGCGTGCAGCATCTGGGTTATCATGAGTTTGGCGAGCTCAGCCGCATGGCCCATCGCACGATGGAGCAAAAGAAGATCATCGTCAACAACCTCGCTATTCGTCGCGCCACGGAAGGGCTGCGTTCAGCAACAGATTTGAAAAGCGTCGAATGCGCGCTTCGGGCCGCGTTTGAGGCAAACGACTTCGACGGGTTCGATCTGCGCGTTTCGCCAGCTGATGAGTTCCAGACAGGCGATAATCAGACCGACAACTTTCGGGTGTCCTGGCAAAGGCCGAACGGCACCAATGATCACAGCAACGCGCCGGCATGGTCTCTCACACTCGACCTGTTAAGACCGAACGGAGATCGCTTAGGCACCTTCTCGCTTTATCGCCAATGTAACGGTCACCCGTTGCTGGTTGATGTGAATCTTCTGATCTCGGGTTTCAATACCTCTCTCACCAAAGCGTTGGATAACGCTCTGCAAGAGACTCCCAGCCTGCTCCAAACAGGAGCAATCCACACCGGCTGACTCAGATAGTGTCGTTATCGTATGACCAGCCGTCCGTCCTCTAATCCGCTTTCGTAGCGTTCCCGGCTCAACAGGTAGAAGGTCCACCTCGGCCATCGAGGCGTCTCGAATTCATGCTTCGATGACTCCACTTTTTCGTGCAATGCACTCAAGCACGATCTTCTTCGCCGGCTTCTCCGAAGGAGCGACCTCTCGACCGCCAGCAACCACTTAGGGAGCTTCACTGAGAGATCAATCACAGAGAATTTCCCTGATTTTCGCTTTGAAGGCAAGGGTTGCTGTGATAGTATCCGGCCGACCCCGGCACGCCGGCGCGCTATGAATCAATGTTCTCCTGGGACGCAGTTCCTTCACTTGTAGACCTACGAAGAAGCAGAGGTAATCGCGGAGGCTTCATGAAAAAGCTTGGCATCTTTCTGGCATCTCTGTTTTGCTTGATGATGGCGAGCCCCGCGGCATCAGCACAGATTTCAATTTCTGGTTCACGTCCGGTTACAGAGAGTTTCAATGGAATCGGAACAAGTGCAACGGCAAGCTTACCCGCCAACTGGAAAATGTCGGCCGCCGGGAATGGAAACTATGCCGGCTACATAACCGCTACTAACATTTCGGCCACAACTCAATCTGCGTCATCCGGAAGTCCAACAACAAGCGGCGCGTATAACTGGGGTTCAGAGGAAATTGATAGAGCGATTGGCTTTATGAATCCCGGTGGTTATGGAAGCTCTAATAGCATTATGACTTTTTACAGGAACACTTCAGGTTCCACCATCGCAGACATTGCGATTAGTTTTAGTGTTAAACGATTCAGACAAAATGCGTCCGCGTGTTCCGTAGCCTTCTTCACTTCGACCGATGGCACTAACTGGACCCCAAGAACGTCCGGTGATGTCGATGCGACAGTTTTCGCAACTGGAGCGAGCGCCTATACGTTGAGTTCTCCGCAGACCGTATCACGTTCGTTCACGATAAGCGGGGTTAACGTAATCAATCGCGGCGACTTCTACCTAAGATGGGTGTTTAGCAGTACCGGCGATACAAACTCTCAAGGTCTTGGTTTGGACAACGTCAGCGTAGAGGTGCAGCGCTTTGGTGATCCCAGGCTCGACCCTTTCGCGAACATCGCACACAGCGGCAGGCGCCTGGCAACGCTACCTTCGAAGGCTGCAGTTTCCAGCGGCATAACACAACGCAACAGATGGCTCGCATCGTCTCCGAGGATCGAGCCTTTCGCAGGCATCGCACAACGCAACACGCGGCTGGCCTCACTACCGGTCGCGCCGGCGACTGATATCAGCTCGCCCCAAGACGCTGGTCGGGTTAGTGCAAGGTCAACAGTTGTAAATACTGCCATGGTAGTTCCAGTCCAGGAGTTGAGGCCAGTGGTTGGTCCGGTAGTCGTGCCGACGCGCCTTGATAAGGACATTCGCGATCTGGCGCCCATTCCAGCCAATCAGGGATTTGAGCTGCCCGAATTTCGGCGTCACCCTCGTCCCGGAACAGATGATTCATCTTCTGAGGCAACTGTGACGTCCCCCTTCCCGGGTAAACCACTCGGTCCGCTGCCGGGTATGCCCGCGTTGAATCAGAACTTCGATGGGATGGATCTCACTGCCAGCGCCTGCTCCTGCTCGCCGCCTGACACCGATGGAGATGTCGGCCCCAACCATTTCATCCAGTTTGTCAACTCCGGGGTCTTCAAGATATGGAATAAGTCCGGCACAGTGTTGCTGGCCTCAACTAGCTTGAATACTTTGTGGGGCACTGGCGGCTCGAATCCATGCACTCAGGGAAAACATTTTGGCGACTCGGTGGTCTTTTACGATCATCTGGCGGATCGATGGATACTGACTGATTTTGCCTTTGGCACATCGGGTCCAAACACAGTCGCGCCTTATTATCAATGCACCGCAATATCCCAGACATCCGATCCTGTTTCAGGAGGCTGGTTCTTGTATCCCGTGCAGGCGGATTCGACCAACACCGATTGGCTCGGCGACTACCCCAAGTTCGGCATGTGGCCCGATGCCTACTACTCCGGCTACAACATGTTCTGCGGAGCAAGTAGCTGTACCTTTGGCGCGCGCAATTCGTTTCAAGGCGTGCAAGTCGTCGCCTACGATCGGAGTAAGATGATCCTGGGTCAGGCGATGACGCTGATTTTTTTCCGCCTGACGCCGGCGCAAGCAGGCGACACCTATACTTTGATTCCCGCGACATTTCGCTTTGGCGCGCCGCCCGCGGGTCGCAACGAATTCTTCGCTTCGATCGACAGCCCACCCACTGCCAATGCTTTCAATACGTTGAACAAAGTCCATCTATGGAAATTTCACGTTGATTTTACTACTCCGGCAAACTCGACATTCACCGGGCCGGAGGATGTGACGGTGAACGGTTTTACCAACGCGTGGGACTCGACAGAGAACGGGGCCATCGTTCCGCAATCAGGCACGACCGGAAAACTCGACACGGTGGGCGACCGCCTCTTTGCGAACCTCTGGTATCAGAATATCGGCGGAACAGAATCGTTGTGGGCGACGCACACCATCAACGACACAGCCGTAGCTCCTACAGCCGTCCGGTGGTATCAGTTCAATGTCACCGGTAACACGGTTGCGACCACCCCAGTCCAGCAGGGAGACATCAACGGCAGCGGTGACGGCTTGTATCGCTGGATGCCGAGCCTCGCCTTGGACAAGAGCGGCAACATGGCGATCGGCTACAGCGTCTCGAGCGGCAGCACTTTCCCATCAATTCGCTATAACGGACGTTTGACCTCGGACAGTCTCAATACGCTGGGACAAGGCGAGTCAACAATGGTTACCGGTACTGGCGCATTCACCGGCTCGACGCGATGGGGTGATTACAGCGCCACGGGTATTGATCCAAGCGACGGCTGCACGTTCTGGCATACGAACGAATACATGTTATCGGGATCAACCTCGAACTGGAAAACCCGCGTCGGGTCGTTCACATATCCCGCCTGCGTTGCTGCGAATGATGGGACGATCAGCGGAACGATAACCGATTCGGTCACAAGCCTTGGAATCAGCGGCGTGACGGTAACCGCGGCAGGCAGCGGCAGTGTTACGACGAATGGCAGCGGCGTTTACACGTTCACTTTGCTGCCGGGCTCTTACAACTTGACCGCTACGAAGACGGGATATACAAGCGGTTCGGCAAACGGAGTGGTGGTGACACAGGGAAACACCACCACGCAAAACTTTTCGCTCACGCCAAACTGCACCGCGACGGCGCGAACATGGAAGGGCGCGGGCACTTCGGGGGGCACTGGCGGCACTGACTTTAACACTGCGACCAACTGGAATCCGAACGGCGTTCCGCAGCCGTGCGATGACCTGACGATGACGCTGACAAGCGGGGCAGCTATCACTGTAAGCGGTGATATTACGATTAATTCGCTAACCGTTACTTTGAGTGGGAACGGTAATGTGGCTCGATTAGACCCGCAAAGCTTTACTTTGGAGACTACCGGCGCGGCGTCTTTTGATATCACGAGCGGTAATACCATGACACAACTCCAAGTTGGAGTTAATGGCGGCAGTGCTGCTGGAACAATCAAGGTTGGTGGAAATGCAACCTTCGGCAGCACAAATGCCGGTGACTCAGTAGGATTCTTAGGCAATGGTAATAACAAGTTCATTTTTCAAGGCAATCTTACTCTTGGTGCAAGAGCTGCCTCCTTTGTGGCTGCCCCAGCTCAGTACACTTTCGATGCGCCAGTAAGTCAGACTATTTCAGCGAACAACACAAACTTCTTCGTCGACTTTACAAATGCGGTTATTGGCAGTTCAAATAACCCGACCGTAACGCTTGCCGGAACTACAAATAATTCACGTATTGCCGGAAATTTAACGGTTAACGGTACGTCCATACTTGACCTGACTACTCACACATGGAACCGCACCGCAGCGGGAGGAACGCTCACACTTGCGAATGGCGCAACAATGAAACTTGCTGCATCAACAGGTGGTCAAACCAGCAGCAACTTCCCACTCAACTTCTCCACCAATACTCTCAATACCACCAGCACGGTCGAGTACAATGCGGCTGGCGGAACGAATCAAACGATATTCGCCACGCCGACTTATGGGAACCTGACTATTTCTCGTGTCTCCGGCGCGACGGCTACCACCAAAACCGCCGGTGGCGCGTTAACCGTCGTAAATAATTTGACTATTAACAGCGGCGCGACTTTTGCGGCAAGCACATTCACGCACAACATTGGCGGCAACTGGCAGAACAACGGTACGTTCACTGCATCAACAAGCATCATTAACTTTAATACCGCGGCGGTGCCCAAAACGATCAGCGGCGCTTCAACTACCGCGTTCAATAGCATCACAGTCAATAAGGGAACTGACACGAACAGCATCCTCGAAGCGACAGGGCCGATGACCATGTCTGGCAACCTGACGCTGACCAACGGTCTGTTTAAGCTGACCGACCCCGGCGCAATCGCACAGTTCAACGCTGGACCGACAATCCCCGCAACCGCAGGCGTGTGGGTTAATGGCGGCACATTAAACAGCGGAAATTTCTCTACTATTAATAATGGCCTGATTAAAGTTACTGCCGGCTCGGCAAACTTTGGTACCTCCTCCGGCAATGCTCTTACTAATAATTTGACGCTGGACTTGCAAGGTGGCACGACGAGCATTTCCGGACGACTGATCAACAGCGGCGCCACGATGACGATGTCCGGCGGCATATTGAGAATTACAACCGTGGGCTTGAGTAATGGGAGCAACGCCGGTTATGAAATGAACGGCGCGTCCAGTCTTACGATGTCCGGTGGAACAGTGGAATTCCAAAACGCTAACGGGAATGCTGCTGGCGGTGATTTGAAAATCACGAGCGGCGCGGGAGCCAAGAGCATAACGGGCGGCACCTTCCAAATCGGGAACTCCTCAACACCCGCAAGCCAAGTCTTCAAGATCAACAGCCCGGTTTCAATTTTCAACTTGACCATAAACGGTACCAACAGCCCGACCGGTCGTCTGGAGACAAACGCGCTCACAGTATCGAACAACGTCACCATCAATTCAGGCGGGACGCTCGACGCTGCAACCAACAACTTGAACCTGACTGCTGGCGGCAACTGGTCAAACAGTGGGACCTATTCCGGTGGCGCCAGTACTGCTGCCGTCACCCTCAACGGCAGCAACAACACTCAGACATTGTCCGGCGCTTCCACCTTCAACAATCTGACGATCAATCACAGCGGGACGGGAAGCGTGACCGCATCGGGCAGCACGCTCACGGTCAACGGGCTGCTTCTCGTTCAAGCTGGAACGTTCACTAGCAGCAGCACTTTTAACAATGTGCAGATTAATTCCGGCGCTGCGCTCGCAAGCGATGGCGGAACAATGAACATTGGCGGCAACTGGACCAATAACGGCGGAACATTCACGCCATCCACCGGCGCTGTGAATTTCAACAGCACTGCCGCCGGTCAAACGATTGGCGGCACGGCGACAAGCCAGACGTTCAATAACCTCAACGTCACTAAGAACAGTCAGACGTTGACTGTCGGTGGAAGCACCACCACTCTGACGCTTAATAGCGATTTGACAATCACAGCCGGAGGATTCTCAGCAGGAACAGCGACCACGATCAACGTAGCGGGCATTTGGACAAACAACAGCGCCACTGGGTTCACCTCAGGATCGAGCAATGTCGTGTTCACTGGCAGTGCGGCCCAGATTGCGGGCTCGCAACCAACAAGCTTCAACGGCCTGACTGCTGGTCATGCAAACGGTGTAACAATAAACACGAGCGGTTCATTTAACACAACCGTCACCGGTGTACTCGCGCTGACAAGCGGGGATCTCATCACCGCGTCACACACTCTAGCCATGGGCTCCGGCGCGCCTGACTCGACAGGCAACGGCGACGTAGTGGGAAATGTAAACCGCACAGACGTCACTACTACACGCTCCTTCGGAAACGCAAACGTACAGATCAGGCCAACGGCGAGTACTGTTGGCGATGTCACCGTGAACCTGGTCAAGGGCGCGTCGTCCCTTTCCGGCTCGGTACTACGTGAATACGGCATAACGCTAAATGGCGGGACCACTATCGCCGCTACGCTACGGCTGCGTTATCTTGATTCGGAATTGAACAGCAACCCAGAAAACTCAGGCCCGGCCTGTAGTCTTCAGTTGTGGAAAAAAACAGGCAGCACGTGGTCCCCGGCGGGCTCGAGTGCGTGTGATTCCACTGCGAACTGGGCGGAGACAGTTACCAGTAGCTTTTCTCAATGGACACTTAAGGGAGCCGGGGCGCCTACGGCGTGTAAGCTCAGATCGTTCGCTGCTTCTAGATCCAATAACGGTGTCGTGCTCGAGTGGCACACCGGCTTGGAAGTCGACAACATCGGTTTCAACGTCTACAGAGAAACTGAAGCCGGTAAGCCTGTAAGATTGACTCCTCATCTAGTAGCCGGGTCGGCACTGATGGTTCGCCGAGGCACTATGCTTACAGCCGGGCTGGGTTATTCATGGACTGATCCTGATACAAAAGCCGGGGAGTCGCCACGCTATTGGCTCG
>WNFR01000789.1_pt1 | contig 49298 bp, 35 predicted proteins | sample 5400221 | NCBI WGS metagenome assembly WNFR01 (sample SAMN13153357, study PRJNA577476) | soil metagenome | isolation source: 40 cm soil under Madrone tree | place: USA:California | collected 2016-06-14 | reverse complement strand
TACCGCCGGGCCCCCGGCGGTCGAGTAGTGCCTGGGCCTCTTCCAACGTTGGATCGCTCCGATCGGCGCCAGCTTTGGGGTCGGCGACATCGGCGATGATCCGATAGCGATCGCGGGTGATGGGAAACAACGCGAGCACGCCGTCCGAATGCCAGTACATATCCATTTCATCCGGTGGCGTGCGGATTCCGGCGAGATGCACATCGGCGAGGATCCAGTTGCTCGGCAGGGTCTCGCCTTCAAACTGCATTCCGAGGCCGTGGCGCACCGCGCTGTGGGCGCCATCGCAGCCGATGAGCCAGGCGGGCTCGACGGTTTCCTCATGTCCGTCCGCGTGGCGCAGGACCGCCACCACACGGTCGTTTTCCGCAGCGAACCGAGCCAGCTCGACCTCCCGCTCAACCCCTACGCCGAGGGCGGTCAGGTGCTCCTCCAGCAGCCGTTCGGTCTCGCTTTGCGGCAGCATCAGCGCATAGGGATGCGGCGTCTCGACCGTATCCAGCCGGATATGGGCGATCTGGCGGCCGCCCGCGATAATGTTGGTGCCGGTCACTTTGAGCCCGGCCCCGACGAAGGAGGCGCCGCAGCCCATGCGGTCGATCAGCTCCAGGGTGCGGCTCCACAGCACGAGAGCCTTCGACTTGTCGGTGCGTCCGCTCGCCTTGTCGATGATCCGGACGGGCACGCCGTAACGGGCCAGTTCCGCGGCCATCGTCAATCCGACCGGGCCGGCACCGACAACGAGAACATTTTGGTTCATCGGTGATCTCCTGGTGGTCAACATCACACGGAAGATTCCCGTCGTAAACCCTCACCCACCCAGCACTACTAGGGCTGGGTCCCCCCTCTGCCGCGGTGCAGGAGAGGGCTTTGAGGCTGTACCTCTTGCAGCCCCTCGCCCGCATTGCGGGAGAGGGTGCCGACCCCCGGATCGCATGTCCGCGGGGAGGCGGGTGAGGGTATCCCGGCACCAAGTGCTAGATTCGCACGATCGACCTGGCCGTCGCCCGAGAGGCGCACATTCGCGCGATAAAGCGGATGCCCATCAGGACGAGGATCAGCATTCCGCCCGCCATGTGCACCCGCAGAACGGCGATTTTCCGAGGGTCGGAGTTGGGCGGCGGCGCGAGCCCGACAAACCCTATGGCCAATGCGGCGGCGATCAGCACGGCCACTACCCAATGCAATGTCACCAGCAGCGGATGATAGCGGGACACCTGCTTCATTTTTCAGGGCCTCCCGAGAGAAGGCGCCAGGCGGCGCTGTCAGTCCAGTTTTGCGGCCACCCGTTCCAGGCCGCCGACGAACCGCTGCCAGCCGTAGTTCGCGCCCTGGTAGTTGCCCTCGTCTTCGGGCCGGAACCCCGACTGCTCCAGGCGCACGAGCGTGCCGCCCCGCGTCGGCGTCAATGTCCAGGTGACGACAGTCCTCAGTCCTCCCGCCGCCTCTTCGCCCGAAGCGTTCCAGCTATAGGAGAGCCGCTGATTGGGTTCGACGACCAGGACCTGGCAGTCGGTCACGCCGTTCCAATGCGGCATGGGTGTGGCGCGGAAATTGAACCTGTGGCCGACGACCGGCATGAAGTCGTTCTTCATCAGCCACTCCTCGATCAGCGGGCCTCGAGTGAGGGCGCGCCAGATCTTTTCCGCCGGATGCGGCATCTCCCGTTCGATGACGATAGAGCGCGTGGCGGCGGCGGGTTCGGTCATTGGTCCATCCTTCTCAAGAGGTCTTCGAGGCGATCGAACCGGTCGCGCCAGAAGGCGCCGTAGAGGCTCATCCAGTCGATCAGAGGCGCCAGACCTTGCGGCTCGGCGCGGTAGTGGGTCTGGCGCCCCTCGCGCCGGTCACGCACCAGTCCGGCGAGCTTCAGAACGCCCAGGTGCTTCGACACCGCCGGCTGCGAGACGCCCGCATGGTCGGTCAGCACCCGCACGGTCTGCTCGCCGTGGCGGCTCAGCCGCTCGAAGATCGCCCGGCGCGTCGGATCGGCAAGGGTCTTGAAGAGGGCGTCGGGTGCGCTGTCCATGCAAAACCAATAACTCGCAGGTTATGAATGTGTCAAGTGGGCGGCGCCACGCCCGCGGCTCTGCGCCGGAGCTAGGTTCTCCGCAGTCGTGGGGTAGATCTGCCTCACGGTTTTCGCGGAGAAACGGCGGTGACGTGGGGAAAACCGGCGAAATTCCCGGATCGACGGGGAAGACCGGGAGTTTCGTCCGCCGCCCCGGCGGAACGGGCTGGCGAGGGTCGTTACGTGAGCAGGTTCTCGAGCGTCTCGAGGGTGTCGGCTTCGCGGAAGGGCTTGTCCCAGCGGATGCGGTGGATGCGTGGGAAGCGCATCGCCACGCCCGATTTGTGGCGGGTCGAACGGTGAACGCTGTCGAACGCGACCTCAAGGACGATCTCTGGCGTCACCACGCGGACAGGCCCATAGCGCTCCACAGTGTTGTTGCGCACCCATCGGTCAAGGCGCAGCAATTCCTCGTCGGTAAAGCCGGAATAGGCCTTGCCGACCGGCACCAGCTCGTCGCCGCGCCAGGCGCCGAAGGTGTAGTCGGAATAGAACGAGGATCGCTTGCCGTGACCGCGCTGGGCATACATCAAGACTGTGTCGAGCGTCAGCGCGCCGCGCTTCCATTTGAACCATGGGCCCTTCGGCCGGCCGGCAACATAGAGCGAATCCGCCCGCTTCAGCATCAGCCCTTCGATGCCGCGGTCGCGCGCGCCGTCGCGCAACTCGTGCAACTCGTCCCAGCCGGTGAACGGCACCATCGGCGAAAGGTCGAGGGCCGGACGCGGTTCCCGCGCATACCATCTTTCGAGGCGGCTTCTGCGCTCGGCGAAGGAGAGGCTGCGCAGATCTTCCGGCCCCTCGCGCAGGATATCGTAGAGCCGCACCGCGGCGGGGTGGTCGCGCAATAGCTTTGGGTTGGGGTTCTTGCGGTTGAGGCGCTGCTGCAGATCGTTGAACGGCGCCACCTCGCCGTCGCGCAACACCAGGAGCTCGCCGTCGAGCGTTACGTCGGAGGGCATCGCTGCGCAAATATCCGGAAAGGCGGCGCCTATGTCGTCCCCGGACCGTGAATAGAACCGCCTTTCGGTGCCGCGGGCGACGAGCTGCACGCGGATCCCGTCCCATTTCCACTCGGCGAGGTAGTCGCGCGGGTCGAGGCCCGTGATGTCGGCATCCTCCAATGGCTGCGCCAGCATCAGCGGGCAGAAATTCGGCAGATCGCCGGTCTCCGGCCGCGGGCGGCGGCCCTCGAGCCAATCGAACAATGACTGGTAGGGCGGTGCGAGCCCGTGCCAGACCTCTTCGATGCGATCGACCTCGACACTGCCCCATTGGGCGAGCGCGGTCTTGGCGAGGCGCGCCGAAACGCCGATCCGCAGGCTGCCGGTGACGAGCTTCAAGAGCGCCCAGCGGCCGGTCGCATCGAGGGTGTCGAGCCAGGGTTCGAGCAGGCTCGCCACCTCGCCGCGGCTCGCCCCCTTCAGCCTATCGACGATTTCGGCCAGGCTCGGGACATGACCCGCTCCGCCCGGCGGCGCGGGCCAGATCAAGGACACTGTCTCGGCGAGATCACCGACAAAATCGTAGGACCAGCCCAATAGCGCGGGGTCGACCCGCGCGGCGGCGAGCGCCCGCACCTGGCTCGGCTTTGCCGCGTCGAACACCAGCTCGCCGGTCAGCGCCGCCAATGCCCAGCTCCGTTCCGGGTCCGGCACCGTCGCGAAATAGTCCTGCATCAGCCGCAATTTGCCATTGCGCGACGGGGTGAAGAGGAGCGCGTCGAGGAGAGCCGCGAAGCGGTTCACTCATCCTCCTCAAAGCCCGTGAGCGCGAGCGCGCGAGCGCGATAACCCTTCTGCGTCGCGTAATGCACCAGCGCCTCTTCGCGACCGTGGGTGACCCAGATCTCCTCGGCGGCGACCTCGTCGATGGTCGCCGTCAGCTCATCCCAATCGGCGTGATCGGAGATCACCAGCGGCAGCTCGACACCGCGCGCCTTGGCGCGCTGCCGCACCCGCATCCAGCCGGAAGCCATGGCGATGAGCGGGTCGGGCAGCCGCCGCGACCAGCGGTCGGCGGTGGCACCGGGGGGCGCCAGCACGATGCGGCCCTTGAGCGCGTCACGCGTCACCCCGGTGAGGGGGAGCACCGGGCCGAGCGGCACCCCGAGGCTTTCGTAAAGCTCGGTCAACCCGATCAGCGCGCCGTGCAGATAGACCGGCTCCTCATATCCGGCCCGCCGCAGCAGCGCCAACACCCGCTGACACTTGCCGAGCGCATAGACCCCGACGAGGTGGCAGCGCTCCGGGAAGAGAGCAAGGGAATGCAACAGCTTGTCGATCTCCTGAGAGTCCGGCGGATGGCGGAAGACCGGCAATCCGAAGGTTGCCTCCGTGATCAGGACATCGCAATTGCAGGGCTCGAACGGCTCGCAGGTCGGATCCGGCCGGCGCTTGTAGTCGCCGGAGACAACGACTCGGCTGCCGTGGTATTCGAGCACAATCTGGGCGCTGCCGAGGACGTGACCGGCCGGCACCAGCCGTACCATCACATCGCCCTCCGCAGCGGTCTCGCCGTAGGCCAGCGGCTGCAGCGATCCGCCCGCCGCCTCGCCATAGCGCTGTTGCATGATGGCGATCGTGCCCGGCGTGGCGAGCACTTGCGCGCTGCCGGGGCGGGCGTGATCGCCGTGGCCGTGAGTGATCACGGCGCGTGGGACCGGCAGCAGCGGATCGATGTGGAAGTCGCCGGGCTCGCAATAGAGCCCGGCGGATGTGGTCTTGATCCAGCTCTCCGGCCGCGGAGAGGTAAGTGGCATCGGGCACTGCGTGGTAGTTACAGATCTACCGATATAGTCCGTGCCGCCGCCCGAAAAAGGACAGCCGGTCTCGACGCAAGCGGGATCAGAGCTCGGGCGAGGTGACCAAGCGCTCGATGGCAGCAAGGTCGCGGATCACGATCGTCCCTTTGCCGAGCTCGATCCAGCCCGCCTTGTGCCAGCTCTGCAGAATTTTATTGACGCTTTCCCGGCTGCCGCCCGCCATATTGCCGAGTTCTCGCTGGGAGACGTGAAGTCCGATCGGCGAACCCGGAACCGCGTGTAAGGTGGCGCCCTCGGCAAGGTGCAGCAGCGCTTTCGCGACCCGCGATTCCAGATGACGAAACAGCACGTCCTCGACCTGCTCGCTCGTCTGCCGCAGCCGCTGGCACAGGATCCTCAACAGGATCAGGCAAATGTCCGCTCGCTTCTCGAGGAGGGGCATGAAATCTCGGCGGTGCAAGACCAAGATCTCGCAGTCGGTCATCGCGACCGCGTCTGCCGATCGCTCTTCGCCGTCCAGCAAGGCGATTTCCCCGAAGATTTCGCCGGGGTGCATGATGTTGAGGACGATTTCCTTTCCGTCGCGGGAAACCGAGGTCATTTTGGCGGTCCCGCGCAACACGGCCATCATGCTCTGCCCAGGCGACCCCTTGGCATAGATCTCCTCGCCAGCGGGGTAGCGCTCCACTCGGGCATAATGCAGTAGCGTGTCGATCTCGTCGGGGGTCAATTTCCCGAGCAGGAAATGGCGCTCGAAGATCTGCTTCTTCTCCTCGTGCGTCGGCCCATCCATAGCTGCCTCCCGCGAGCTGCATTCACACGTCTCGCTCTTCACAGGACGAGCGCAAATTGTCGCCGTCGCCAGCGTCGCAGCCACGTATCCGGCAAGGCGATCCACCCACGCGTCATTATAGCCTTTTTGTCGGAAGATCGTCTCACCCAATCTCTTAATCTTGGCGGCCGAATAAAGTGAACACCCCCCAGAGCAGGGGTCGGCGCCGGCGTGACTGATCGGCCGGTGGATCGCACGCTTCCGGACGCGCCGTTTTGTTCGACGATTCGCGATCGAGCGCCGCCCACTCACGCACGTGGTTGGCTTCGGCTTCCTCGCTCCATCGAAGAATTGCTGGCATCCGCGCGGTCATCGCGAGGTTCCTGTGCTGCGCAACCGCTTTATCACTTACGCGAAATATCATGCGCATCGGTGGCGGAGTGTGAGCTGCTTCACATATAGCAAACAAAAAATTTACCTTTTCTTCGCTTCGAAACCACGCTAGGCCGCTTGTCCGTAAGGGGCCTGCCAACCTTGACCGCCCGATGGGTTGTCATTAGGTTGGGTAATCTTTAGAGGCAAATTCCGGCGCTCCGTGGAGGCCCGGTATGAGGTGCCCTCGGTGTAGCGCCGACAACTCTGCCGGTGTGAGGTTCTGCGGTCAATGCGGTGCTCCGTTAGGCAACGCCTGTCCGTCTTGCGGCTCCAGCAATCCCCCCGAGCATCGGTTCTGCGGTCAATGCGGCGCGCCGCTCGGCAGCCCCGGGCAGCAGGGTAACGCCTCTCCCGAGCCGTATATACCCAGACCCACCGCCACCCGACCCGCCAGCACCGGAGGCGTGCTTCCTGGCGAACTCAAACTGGTCACGGTGCTGTTCTGCGACATCGTTGGTTCCACGCCTTTGACCGAACGCCTCGGGGCGGAAGCGATGCGCGATCTCATCCGATCGTTTCTCGAAAGGAGCCTCGACGAGGTGCATCGCTATGGCGGCTCAGCGCCGCAGTTCACCGGCGACGGCTTTATGGCGTTGTTCGGCGCCCCCCTCGCGCAGGAAGACCATGTCCGGCGCGCCATGTTGGCCGCCATCGCTATCCAGCGCGCCCTCAGCGGCCAGTCGGACACTTCCAAAATCCCTACCATAGACCTGCCGGTGCGGATGGGCATCCATACTGGGCCCGTCGTCTTCGGCCCGATCAGCGGCAGTTTGCGAATGGGATCCACGGCGATCGGTGATACGGCGAATGTCGCCGCCCGACTACAGGAAGCAGCCGAGCCGGGAACCATTCTGTTGAGCGAGACGACGCGCCAGCTGGCGCAAGACTACGCGCATGTCGAACTGGTCGGGCCTCTCACCCTCAAAGGCAAAGTTGAGCCGGTGTCGGCTTATCGCCTGCTCGATGTTTCCCATCGCCGCTCCGGGCTGCGCGAGTCGGCTGCGGCTCACACGACCACGTTTGTCGACCGCGAGAGCGAGCGCGCCATCCTCCACAATTTCCTTCAGCTGGTCGAAAACGGTCACAGCCAAGCGGTCGGCATCGTCGGCGAGCCCGGCATCGGTAAGTCTCGGCTCCTCGCGGAATTCCGCCGGGAAGTCGGAGATAGACCCATCTCTTGGGTCGAGGGAAGGTGCGTCTCGTACGGCACCGCAATCCCGTATTGGCTCCTCCTCGATCTGCTTCGGAGCAATTGCGGAATTATTGAGACCGATACCCCCGAAATAATCACCGAGAAGGTCCGCTTGGCTCTGCAAGAGTTGGAGATGGACGCCGAACAGGACGGTCCGATCCTTCTCCGTCTCTTGGGCGTCAAGGATCCTGGTGGTTCGCCTACGCTGTTAAATCCCGAAGCGGTGAAGCTGAAAGCCTTCGAAATCCTCTGTCAAATCAGTATCAAGGAGAGTCTCAAACGTGCTTTAGTGCTCGTGCTCGAGGACCTCCACTGGGTCGATAAGATATCGGAAGAGTTCCTTGGGTTCTTGGCGGAGAATGCTCTTGGCGCCCGCATCCTCGTGCTGGGAACCTATCGCCCGGGGTACCGCCCCCCGTGGATACATAAGTCGTACGCAGGACAGACACCATTGCAGCCGTTATCGCGCGACGACAGCCTTCAAATGGTTCGGTCGGTGCTCAGCGCCGGGGGCCTCATCGACCTGATGACGAAAGAAATCGTCGCCAAGGCCGACGGCAACCCTTTCTTCTTGGAGCAGCTCGCGCTGCATGCGGGCGAAGCAAAGGACTTCCGATCCGATCTTATGGTGCCAGACTCGATTCATGACGTCGTCATGGCGCGCATCGATCGCTTGCCGGACGAGACGAAACAGCTTCTCCAAATCGCCGCGGTGATTGGTCGGGAATTCTCATCTCATCTGCTGAGTGCGGTGTGGAAGGGTCCCGGACCGCTCGAAGCCCAGCTGCGCGAGTTGACCCGTCTCGAATTCATTTCCGAGCGCATTGCGGCCGAGGGAAGCACCTATGTGTTTCGGCACGCGCTGACGCAGGAAGCTGCCTACGGGAGCCTTCTGGAACGGCACCGTCGCACCAATCATGGCGCGATTGGTAGCGCGCTCGAAGAACTGTACAGCGGGCGCACTGACGAAGTCGCGGAATTACTGGCCTTGCACTTCGGCCGGAGCGAAGAAGCCGAAAAGGCCGTGGACTACGCGATCCTGGCCGCAGATCGAGCGCAACGGCGTTGGGCAAACAACGAGGCGCTGACGTATTTCGGCGACGCCTTCCGATGTCTCGACATAATGCCCGACACGGAGACGAACCGATTGCGTCGTGTCGATGCTGTGCTCAAACAGGCCGACGTCAAATATGCGCTGGGCCAGTACACAGATCATCTGCAGGCCCTCGAAAAAATCCGCGATGTCGTTGAGCAGACCGGCGATCCGCTCCGCCGCGCTACCTGGCATTACTGGACCGGATTCTTGCACAGCTTGACGGGGGGGCGGCCGGAAGTCGCGATTGAACATTGCCGACAGGCGGTGAAGATTGCATCGACTGATGGCCTGGAGGAGATCGATGCTTTTGCCAACTCCTGTTTGGCCCAGGTCTACCTGATTGCAGGCAAGCCGCGGGAAGCGGTCGAGGCGGGCGAACGCGCCGTCTCGAGCTTTGAGGCCCGCGGCGATCTGTGGTGGGCCGCCCGGACATTTTGGTTTCTCAGCATAGCAGCAAATGGGCTCGGCGAGTGGGAGGCGAGCCTGAACTATTGCCGCCGCGGCCTCGAACATGGCGTCGCCCTCAGCGAACTCCGGTTCAAATCGGTCCAGGCGGTAGGCTGGTGGCGCATGGGATCGACCTATATTCAGCAAGGCAATTTCGAACGTGGACTGCAGTGCTGCGACGAGGCGTTTGCTCTCACGCCCATCCCGCGCGATGCCGTGATGGCCAGAGCGGCCTGCGGCTACGCAGAAATCAAGGCGGGCCGGGTCGATGCCGGCATCGCAGGACTAGGCGAGGCTCTCGCCTGGTTGGACCGCTCCGACCTTCGCTACAGTCACATGTTCTACGCCTTGTGGCTTGCCGAGGGCCACCTTCGCCGCAGCGATCGGGCGGCCGCCCGACCATTGATCGATGAGCTGCTCAACACATGCCGCAATAGCGGCTATCTACAGCTCGAGGGCCGGGCGTGCTGGTTGCTGGGCGAGTGTCTTGCTGGCGAAGCGCCGGTGGCGGCCGAGGATCACGTCGAGACTGCGATGCGCATTTTCGAAGGCGTCGGGGCGCGAAATGATCTCGCCCGAGCGATGGTGACTCGGGCGGCGTTGCGCCAGAAAGCTGGAGACCTCGCGTCGGCGCGGCAGCTACTCGACCAAGCCGGCGCGATTTTCGAAGCACTCCACACTTTGGACGAGCCGACTAGGGTCAAATCAGCGCTCGCTGCGCTAAATCGTGGATCTAAAATCCCACTACTTGCGGGAGATCGTGATATTGCGGCCGTTTAACGCCTCGCCGGTCAACCCGCTTTTTCCGGGGGTCAGCCGGGCCGCGAGAAATCAGCGGATTGAATTGCCCGTGCCGGTGTATCGGCTTGGTATATCAGTCGGTACGGGCCGTAGAGCAATCCAAATTTGTGCCGGTCGGGAATGTTGGTTGGTGTGAGCTGGCCAAATGTTAGCTGCTAATACGGTTGCGACAGCCCGTTGGCTGCGGTAACACATAAAAGCACGCAGAGCGCGAACTGGCATCGACCATACCAAACCAGCTCCAGAGGAGATCGACAAATGACCAAGAAATGGGAAGACACAGACCTTGGGTTGATGATTCGCCTCTTGAACCCGTATTCCAGGGACATGCTGCCACCTTCCGCGGACGCCCCCGCTGCGGAAGCAACGGCGGCTCCAGCTGAGACAGTGCCCCCGACCTCCCCCCCGGCTGACCTCGGTCAATACCACGTGGAAATCGACAATTACGAGGGGGCTTGGGACTTCAAGGGGAACACTCACAAGATCACGAGAGCCTTGCGCATCACCTACCGCTATCCTGTGAAGGACGGGCATGGCATCTTGGCTACTGAGCATCTACTGATCGGCTACGCGGGCGGCAACGGCGGCTAGTTGTCCTATTGCGGGTCGGGGAAAGGGCTCCGGTCCGCTATGTGCCTCTCACCGGAAATCGCGATGTGAATCGGGGTGCCATGCAACTGCCGGGTCGGTAGCGTTCCGCTTGCTGGTCAGGCGAACGTGCCAAACGAGGCACTTTGCCCGTGGTCGAAGGCGGACACGGTCGGAATAGCCAATGCTCGATCTGGACGATATCCAAGGCGACGTTCTCGTGGGTCTTCAAAAAGACTCTGAAATTTTTCTGTTTTTCAAAATTGTTGATAAGATACTTTTCAAGAGATCGGTAAAGCTCCATGTCGCCGGCCGAGTTACCAGCGTCCGGTTGGCGAACCGGCGGGAAACGATGTTTCGGGTTCGCAAGAGGACGGGTCAGAGAACCAGCGATCCGGTTCGAGGACTGAACGTTGGCTTTAGCAAAGACGGTCTGACCCAGATTGTTGGCGCCGGGCGGCCAATGCTCGATCCATCTTCCGAGAACGGCGCCGATCATCAGAATACAATCGAAAAATTGAACGATCCCCCCCGTTCGGCTTGGCTCCAATTTGTCTCTGACCGTATTGATGGTGTATTCCTGATTACCGGTGCCAATCGGTCTGCCGTAACGTCGCACTGCAACGAGCTGGTTCGATTGCTCGGGGCGGGGCTTCCGGGCCAGGATCTGATTTGGCCGGGGGAATTTGTATTCGGTTATCCCGGCCAGGACCGACGTGACGCGGTCAAAGCGGGACCGCCTCCTTCAATGGCGGCGCCATGGCTCCGCAACGGGTCTTACATGGTGTTCAGGCGGTTGGAGCAGAAAGTGCCCGAGTTCCGTAAGTTCGTCGCTGCTCGCGCGGCGAGGCTTGGCATGGATTCGGAGCTCTTGGGAGCACGGATGGTCGGTCGCTGGAAAAGCGGCGCTCCGCTGGAGCCTGCACCCTTACGGGATAATCCAGCGCTCGGGCGCGACAGTAAGCGCAACAACGACTTTGATTATGGCGAGGACCCGTACCAACGCAAATGCCCGTACGCGGCGCATATTCGCAAGGTTTACCCGCGTGACGACGCGCCCGGCGGCGAGGCGGAAGCTCAAACCCATCGCATCCTGCGCGCCGGTATTCCGTTTGGTCCTGAAGTCGCGCCAAATGAAACGACAACGTCCCACAGCCGCGGCCTGATGTTCGCGTGCTACCAGACCTCAATCGAGCGGCAGTTCGAGTTCACTCAGCGCAGCTACGCAAACGACCCGGGTTTTGTCAGCGGCAAGGTCCGTCCAGGCGGCGCGGGACCGGCGAAGCCGGGAGCCGACCCGATCATCGGCCAGGCGGCCGGCAACGGCGCCCTTTCAATGGATGAGCCATTTCCCAACTACCCGGGCGGGAGTAGGCGGACGACGCTCGAAATGCCAGACCAGTTCGTTCTTTTGACTGCTGCAGGATACTTTTTCATGCCGTCGATTACTGCGCTTCGCACGGTGCTGACGTGACGGGACGAGCAGCAGCGAGCAAGCGCCCAAAACTCCACGGGCGCTGACGGATCACTTCTGACGGGTCCCACGTGAGATCTGCGTCGCAGCAGGAAGAGAGCCGTCAAGAACGCGAACAACCGCTCGTATCGGCAACCTGCTGCCGGCCGGCAAACTTGACCCGCTGATGGGCGGCGACTAAAAGCTAATTTCCACGGCATCCTGGCGCTACCCTGTGGAGGCCGGTATGAGGTGCCAACGATGCGGCGCAGACAGCCCGACCGGGATGAGGTTCTGCGGACAGTGCGGCGCTGCATTGGGCGCTACCTGTTCATCCTGTGGGTCCGGCAACCCTCCTGAGCACAGATTTTGCGGGCAGTGCGGAACCCCGCTGGATAGGCCTGGCCTGAGCGAGGTTGCGTCGCCCGAGCCCTATATAGCCAAGCCGGTTACCGCCCGAGCCTCTAACGCCAGAAACACGTTTCCTGGCGAAATGAAACAGGTCACGGTGCTGTTTTGCGACATCGTGAACTCCACCGCGATGACCGAACGTCTCGGAGCGGAGGCGATGCGCGACCTCGTCAGCTCGTTCCTGAGGGAGAGCCTTGCCGAGGTGCATCGCTACGGAGGCACAGCCCCGCAATTCACCGGCGAGGGGTTCATGGCGCTGTTCGGCGCGCCCCGTGCCTATGAAGACCACGTCCGCCGCTGTCTGTTGGCGGCCCTCGCCATCCAGCGGGCCCTCGGCGCCGACGCATCCGAGGGCGCGCGATTGGATTTGACGGTGCGGTTCGGCATTCATACCGGACCCGTAGTTTTTGGCCCGCTGGGCGAAAAATTGCCGATGGATTTCACAGCTATCGGTGATACGGCCAATGTCGCCGCCCGACTCCAGCAAGCGGCCGAGCCGGGAACCATTCTGTTGAGCGAAGCGACCCGGCGGCTGGCTCAAAGCTTTGCGCGGCTCGAGCCCGTCGGGCCGCTCACCTTGAAGGGCAAGGGCGAGCCGATGGCGGCGTACCGGCTGCTCGGTGTTTCGCATCGGCGCTCCGGACTGCGCGAGTCCGGCTCCGGTCACCTGACGACTTTCGTCGACCGTTACAGCGAGCTCGCGGTTCTGGACAATTTCCTGCGGCAGGTCGAAAATGGCCGCAGCCAAACAATCGGTGTCGTCGGCGAACCCGGCATTGGCAAGTCTCGGCTTCTCGCCGAATTCCGCCAGCAGCTCGCCCGTGGACGTGTTACCTGGGTTGAGGGCCGATGTGTTTCCTACGGCACCGGAATCCCCTATTGGCTCCTTCTCGACCTGCTGCGCAGCAATTGCGGAATTGTCGAAACGGATACGCAGGAGGCAATCTCCGAAAAAGTTCACTCGGGTCTGCGCGAGGTAGGGATGGACCCCGAGCAGGACAGCCCGGTCCTCCTCCATCTCTTGGGAATCGGTGACATCGGCGGCTCGTCTGCGCTGTCGAATCCCGAAGCGGTCAAGACGAAGACCTTCGAGATCTTCCATCAGCTTAGTATTAAGGCAAGTAGCCGACGGCCTCTTATGCTTGTGCTCGAGGACCTCCATTGGATTGACAAGATCTCGGAAGAGTTCCTTGGGTTCCTGGCGGAGAACGCGCCTGACGCCCGCATTATGATGCTGGCCACCTATCGGCCCGGATACCGTCCCCCTTGGATCGACAAGTCGTATGCGGGGCAAACTCCGCTGCAACCGTTATCCCGCGACGACAGCCTTCTAATGGTTCGGTCGGTGCTCAGCGCCGAGCGCCTCGTCGGCGTGGTGACCGAGGAAATCGTCGCCAAGGCCGATGGCAACCCTTTCTTCCTGGAGCAGCTCGCGCTCCATGCGGGTGAAGCAAAGAACCTTCGATCCGATCTCATGGTGCCGGACTCGATCCATGACGTTGTGATGGCTCGTATCGATCGGTTGCCGGACGAGACGAAAGAGCTACTCCAAACCGCCGCGGTAATCGGTCGGGAATTTTCATCTCATCTGCTGAGTGTAGTGTGGAAGGGCCCCGGATCGCTGGAAGCCCGGTTGCGCGAGCTGATCCGCCTCGAATTCATTTCCGAGCGCGTTGCGACCGAGGGAAGTACCTATGTCTTCCGCCACGCGCTGACGCAGGAAACGGCCTACGGGAGCTTGCTCGAGCGGCACCGCCGAACCTATCACGGCGCAGTCGGAAGTGCGCTTGAGGAACTTTACGGCGGCCGCACCGAAGAAGTCGCGGAATTGCTCGCGCTTCATTTCGGCCGGAGCGACGAGGCCGAGAAGGCCGTCGACTACTCGATATTGGCGGCCGAGAAATCTCAACGTCATTGGGCCAACAGCGAAGCGCTGACTTATTTCGGCGACGCGCTCCGCCGTCTCGACTCGATGCCCGTGACAGAGCCGAACGGGCTGCGCCGCGTCGATGCGGTACTCAAACAGTCCGAGGTCCAGTACGCGGTCGGGCGCTACGCCGAACATATCCGAACTCTTGAAGAAATTCGGAGCATTGTCGACAAGACTAAGGATCCCCGACGCCGGGCAACTTGGCATTATTGGATCGGGCTCTTGCACAGCGTGGGCGGGGGCCGGCCAGAGGTCGCAATCAAATTCTGCCGCGAGGCGGCGGAGATAGCGTCAGCCTCGGGTCTCGACGAAATCGACGCCCTCGCAGAAGCTTGCCTGACCCAGGTCTACGTTGTCGCCGGCAGGCTACGGGACGCAATCGAAACAGGTGAACGCGCCCTTGCGAGCTTTGAGGCGCGCGGCGATCCGTGGTGGGCCGCTCGAACGCTGTGGTTTTTAATCATGGCCGCCAATTATCTCGGTGAGTGGGATGCGGCACTGAATTACGAACGTCGCGCGCTCGAGCATAGTATCGCGGTCGAGGACCCGCGGTCCAAGTCAGTCCAGGCACTCGGCTTGTGGCGCATGGGGTCCACCTATATCCAACAGGGGGAGCTCGAGCGCGGATTGCAGTGCTGCAATCGAGCACTCGCGCTTGCGCCAATTCCGCGCGATGCAATGATGGCCAGGGCAGCCATTGGTTATGCAGAGATCAAGGCTGGTCGGGTCGATGCCGGCGTCGAGCAGCTGACCGAAGCCCTGGCCTGGTTCGACCGCTCAGATCACAGATACGCCTATCTGCGTTACGCCTTGTGGCTCGCCGAGGGCCACCTACGCCGGGGCGATCGCGCCAGTGCACGACCACTGATAGATGAGGTTCTCAATACAAGTCGGAGAATGGGCTATCTCCACTGCGAGGGCCTCGCCTGCTGGTTAATGGGCGACGGTCTTGCCGCGGAGGCTGCACCAGGTGCGGAGGATTACGTTGAGAGGGCATTGCGGATTTTAGAAGAGGTGGACGCACGAAATGATCTCGCTAGAGCGATGCTCACACGAGCGGCATTGCGCCAGACCGCCGGGGATGTCGCGACTGCGCGACAGCTATTAAATCAGGCCGACGCGATTTTTCGAGCACTCGGAACCCGGGATGAGCCCGCCCGGGTTGAAGCCGCGATTGCCGCTCTCGACCGTAACTCGCCGATTCCGCTGCTCGCGGAGCGACGCTGATCCCTCGATTCTCTACCGTTTCAAGCGAGATCCCGCCGGTGGATTAGCAAGGCCGTGGGCTCGGTTCGGCCTTACCACGATCCGGCGGCTTCAACGGGAGCCCCGCTACTTACTGCATCATTCTGAGAAAAATTTTCGATAATGTGAACTAGCTCACACGAACGACCACTTGCAATATCGTAGCTCATGGCTTGCTCAAGTTCGATTTGATTTCAGGAGCACTCGCAGAAAGGAGGCGGGCAAATCGAGATGAGGAGAATAATTGAAATAGCAGCAAGTTAACCGCAGAGGAGGGCAACAAATGTCTATCGAATACGATCTCGGGACACTGATACGGATGTGCAACCCGTACGGGAGAGGTAGACCCGGAACGATGCACATCGGCCCCGGCGCACCCCCAAACATGCAGCAAATAGCAGACATTCAACCCGCTGCCGCTGAAGACCTTGGCCGCTTCCAGGTTCAAGTAGAGAATTACTCGGGGGAGTGGCTTTTTAGGGGGCAGAGCTACAGGGTCAATAGAGCCCTCTTAATTCCATACCGCTGTCCGCTCAGCGACAAGGATGGAAACTTTCTCCCGGTTTTCGCCACCCAGCATCTACTGATCGGCTACGCCGGCGGGAACGGCCCCTAGCCTCTTTTGCGCCCCGCTCGGGACTCCGGACGCTTCGTCTGGCTGTTGGTGTGCTGCTCACCTAAGGATTTCCGGGTGGTAACCTCGGAATCGAGTCGTACGACGGCACCGACGAACGCCGTTGACGCCCGAGAGCGGGGCGCATTTGATGGACCCTGCGAAGGTGGTAGGCATGACTAAGCTGGTTCTTGATCTGGGGGAAATCCAAGGCGATTTTTTCGCACTCCTACAAAAAGATATTGAAAATTTCGTTTTTTTCAAGATCGTTGATCGCGACTCCTTCAAAGAATTGGTAAAGCTTCATGTTGTCGGTAGAATTACGACCGCACAGCGGGCCCATCAACGGGAGTTGACTATTGAGCACGGTAGGGAGGTAGGCCAGAAAGTACTCGACGAGTTTGTGAGCTTGAACCCCGGCCTTACCAAAGACGGTTTGTCCCAACTTATCGGCGCTCAACGGGTAAAGCTCGATCCGGCTTTTGAGAGGGGCGCCGCTGATCAGCACACCATCGAGATTCTAAACGATCCACCTTGCCCGACCTGGATGGAGAAATTCGTTTCCGACCGGATCGATGGTGTCTTCTTAATTACCGGTCGCTATCGCTCGTCCGTTACGTCCCAGTCCGCTGAGCTCGTCAGATTATTTGGTAGCTCTGTTAAAATCATATATTCTGAGTTGGGTAATACGAGGCCAGGGGCCGAGCGTGGGCACGAGCATTTCGGATTTCTCGACGGGATCTCACAACCCGGCATCCGCGGTCTGACGCGACCACTAAAGCCGATCTACCAACCCACTCAGGGGCTGCCAGGCCAGGATTTGCTCTGGCCGGGCGAATTCGTGTTTGGCTATCCGGGTCAGCATCGCGACGACCCGTATCAGGAGGGGCCAGCCACAGAGATGGCGGCGCCGTGGATGCGCAACGGCTCATACATGGTCTTCCGGCGGCTCGAGCAAAAAGTGCCTGAGTTCCGTAGATTTGTCCGGGAGCAGGCGTCGAGGCTTGCGATGGATCCGGAGCTGCTGGCGGCCCGAATGTTCGGCCGCTGGAAGAGCGGCGCTCCACTGGAACGCGCCCCGCTCTACGACAAGCCCTCACAGGGCCGAGACGAGACGCTCAACAACGACTTCAGGTTTAGAAAGGTGTACCCACGCGACGACGTGGCCCCAGCGGAGGCGCAACAACATCGAATCATTCGAGCGGGCATCCCATTTGGACCCGAAGTGGCGCCGGGTGAAACGACGACGAAGTACAGGCGGGGACTGATGTTCGTCTGCTACCAGACGTCGATCGAGCGACAGTTCGAGTACATCCAGCGCCAGGCGAACGACCCCGGCTTTGTCGGCGGCAAGGGGCGCCCGGGCGCCGGAACAGTCGCACCGGGGTTTGACCCGATCATCGGCCAGCCGGCCAATGCCGGCACTCGCGTGATGGACGAACCATTTCCAAACTACCCGGCCGGAAACCGCCGGACGACGCTCGAAATTCCGCGCCAATTCGTCGTGCTGACGGCTGCAGCCTATTTCTTCATGCCGTCGATTACCGCACTTCGCACCGTGCTGACCTGCCTGGCTGACGCGAAATGAATCCCGTCTTTGCAACGGGTTATCGTCACCCCTGCGAAAGCGGGGGTCCAGAGCCTGCCCCTGGCTTGAACAGGGGGGCAACCGCTGCAGCCTTGCCGGCCCTGGATTCCCGGTTTCGCGGGAATGACGAGAAGGAGCGGCAACTCGTTGAGGTTTTGGATTGATCCTTGGTCAGGCTCTGAGGGGCCGGCGGCGCTGCTTTCCGCCGCCGCCGCACGGCTGCTCCGCCTCACAAAAGGCCAACTGTCGCGGTATAATTATTCGATTTTATTATTTCGACGGGACTATTCGATTTTATTATTTCGACGGGACGGAGTGATGGGTCTCTTTCTGATTCTTTTTTGGCGGACGCGCGTCGTGGGAGAGGCTTTCCTGGATAATTCCCGGTTCGGCGAATTTAATTCCCGTTTAGGCCCGAATAAATTCCCGTTTAGCCGGCTACGGGAACTGACCGGCAAGGGTTTGATTCGCTTCACCGTTTTCGCTTCCGAAATGGCGAAAATCGGGGGAAATCGAAAAAATTCCCGGTTATTTTCCCGGTTCATGGGAATTTGCCCCGCCACCGAAGTGGTCGCCGCTTCGCATGGTGCTGACCTGATCGAGCCCGCCCGCTAAACTCCTCGAGGATGACCGGGAGGGACGACATGAGGCGCAGCACGGAACGCATTCTGACGACCCATGTGGGCAGCTTGCCGCGGCCGCCTGATCTGTTGGAAATGATCCAGGCAAAGGAACGCGGGCAGGCGTTCGATGGCGAAGCCTTTGCGAGCCGCGTCAAAAGCGCGATCGCGGAAGTCGTGAAGAGGCAAGCCGAGAGCGGCATCGACATTGTCGCCGACGGCGAGATGGGCCGCTTCGGGTTCATTCCCTACGTTAACGAACGCCTCGCCGGCATCGAGCCGCGCAAGAGCGTCGGCCGTGGAAGCAACTGGGCGCAGTCGCGGGAATATCTGGCCTTTCCGGAATATTACGAATGGGCTTCGCAAATGCCGGGGATGGCAGGCAAGGCGCCGCCCACCCAATGGGTCTGCACCGGCCCGATCGCCTATCGGGGGCGCGACACACTACGCCGGGACATCGACAATCTGCAGGCCGCCATGGCAGGAGTGACCTGCGAGGAAGCCTTCATGCCGGCGGTCTCCCCGACCAACCTCGCCAATTGGAATGTGAACGAGCACTACAACACCGACGAGGAGTTCCGCCTCGCGCTCGCCGACGCGCTGCACGAAGAATACCGCGCGATTGTCGACACCGGCCTCGTCCTGCAGATCGACGATCCGCAGCTGGCGAGCCACTGGGCGATGCACCCCGAGCTCGACCTGGCCCAATGCCGCAAATGGGCGAGCGCCAGCGTCGAGCTGTTGAACCATGCATTGCGCGGCATCCCGGCCGAGCGGGTCCGCTACCACACCTGTTACAGCATCAATATGGGACCGCGCGTCCACGATATGGAACTAAAGCACATCGTCGACGTCATGCCCGGCGTGCGGGCCGGCGCCTATTCGTTCGAGGCCGCCAACCCGCGCCACGAGCATGAATGGCGCGTCTGGGAGACCGTAAAACTAACGGATGGTAAGGTGCTGATCCCCGGCGTCATCACGCATGCCTCCAATCTCGTCGAGCATCCGGAGGTTGTTGCCCAGCGGATCGGGCGCTTTGCCGGCGTCGTCGGGCGCGAGAACGTGATCGCCGGCGCCGATTGCGGTTTTGCCAGCTTTTCGACCTCTTGCGAGGTCCATCCGACCGTCGTCTGGACCAAACTGGCGGCGCTTGGGGAAGGCGCACGACTTGCGACGAATGAGTTGTGGGGAAAAGCGTGACCCCTGGAGGGCAGTATGGAATTCGGGTACTTCACGCTAAGCGACAACCACTACGACGACAATACTCGCGACGCTAACTCATTCGTCGCCGACATCCTCGACGAGGCGGTTTATGCCGAGGAGGTCGGCCTCCATTCGGCATGGATTGGCGAGCACCATTTCAGCACGCTCGGCGTGCTTTCCTGCCCCGATCTGGTGCTCGCCAACGTCGCAGCCCGGACCAGTCGGATCCGTTTGGCGCCCGCAGTGACCGTGCTACCGCTGCATCACCCGATCCGCGTCGCCGAGCAATGGGCGACACTCGATCTGTTGAGCGGCGGCCGCGTGGATTTTGCCGCCGGCCGCGGCTATGACCGGCGCGAGTACCTGCCCTTCAAGGTCTCGTTCGCGGACAACCAGGAAATCTTCGGGGAAGGGATGGAAGTTGTCCGCCGGCTATGGTCGAGCGACGGACCGATCTCGCATCAGGGGAAGCATTATCGGTTCGACAATGTCGCGATCACGCCGAAACCAGTGCAGCGGCCGCTGCCCGCCTATGTCGCCTCGTTCTCGCAACCATCGATCGAGCTCGCCGGCAGGCTCGGCTGCGGCCTTATCGTCGCGCCCTTCGCGGCGGCGATGACCTATGGCGGTCTGCGGCAAGTGAGCGAGCTCTATCAGCAGACCTGCGCCAAGCACGGCCGCCCGCCAGGCCGGCTGATGTGCAGCTACTTCATCCATTTCGCCGACACGAAGCAGCAGGAAGAGACGGCGCGGGCGCGGCAGATCCGCTATTACACGGAATGCGTCATTGCCGCGTTTCCCGGCGACCCAAAGACGGCGCCGCCGAGCTATCGTTATTTCGTCGGGATGGTCGAGCGGCTGCGCAGTGTCGGCCCCGCGGACCTGACCGATAACTCGGTATTGCTCGGCTCGGCGGCACAGATCACCGAGACCTTGAAAAAGGTCGAGGCCGCCGGGTTCGCCGAGGTCATTCTCTATTTCAATGTCGGTCTAAAGCCGCATGCGCAGGTCAAAGACGAGATGGCGCGCTTCATGACCGAAGTCGCGCCGGCTTTTGGTGCCGGTCGCGGCTAGTCCGCTAGGGCGGAGATCGGCCGCGCCACGCTTTCCAGCGATTGCCGTTCGGCCTTGATGCCGATCGCGAGTTCGGTCAGCGCCGCAATGATCATCAAACCGGCGCCGAGGAGATAGCCGTCAAAGACCGCACTGCGCTCCCCCGAGCCGACCAAGGTGCCGAAGAGCCATGGCGAGACGGCGCCGCCCAGCGCGGTACCGAGCGCGTAAAAGAAGGCGATGGCGAGCGCCCGCGCCTCGATCGGAAAGCTCTCGCTGACGGTCAGATATGCGGCGCTGGCCGCTGCCGAGGCAAAAAAGAAGATCCCGGTCCAGCACAGCGTCAGCTGTTCGGCATCGAGCGCGCCTTCGCGGAAGAAATAGCCGACGATCGCCAGCAGCACGCCCGAGATCGCGTAGGTCGAGGCGATCATTGGCTTGCGCCCGATGCGGTCGAACAACGGTCCGAGGAGCAGCGGACCGCAAAAGTTCCCGAGCGCAAACGGCAGCACATACCAGCCGATAGACGCCGACAGCACACCATAGAACTTTGTCAAGACGAGCGCGTAGGAGAAGAAGATCGCGTTGTAGAAAAACGCCTGCGAGCTCATCAAGACGAGGCCGAGAATGGCCCGCTGCGGATAGTCGCGCACAATCGCAAGCACCATGCGCACCATCGGGGTGCGCGAGCTGGCGGCGAGCCGAATACGTCCGCCCCGCAGTTGCGGCAGTTGAGCCTCGGCGGTATGCGAGACCCGGCGCTCAATCTCTTTGGTCACCACCTCTGCCTCGTCGGGGCGGGCATGCAGGATCAACCAGCGCGGGCTTTCCGGAATGAATTGGCGCAGGCCTAGAATACCCAACCCGAGCACAGCGCCGATGCCGAAAGCGGCGCGCCAGCCCCAATCCAGCGGCAAGATGCCGGGCTGCAACAGGGCGATGGCGCCGCCCGCGCCCAATGCCGCACCGAGCCAAAAGCTGCCGTTGATCGCGAGATCGGTGCGCCCGCGAAAGCGCGCCGGGATCAATTCCTGGATCGCCGAGTTGATCGCCGTGTACTCGCCGCCAATCCCGGCACCGGTCAGAAAGCGGAAGACGGCAAAGCTCCAGAAGTCCCAGGATAACGCCGTCGCCGCTGTTGCGGTCAGGTAGATCCCCAATGTCACCATGAACAATCGTTTGCGGCCAAACCGGTCCGTCAGATAGCCGAACAGCACCGCGCCCATTATCGCGCCGGCCAGATAAGCGCTGCCGACGAGCCCGACCTCGGCTGCAGTGAAATGCAGCACCGGGCTCTCCTGCAGGGCGCCGGCGATCGAACCGGCCACCGTCACCTCGAGCCCATCGAGGACCCAGGTGATGCCGAGCGCAACGACAACGAGGGTGTGAAACCGGGTCCAGGGCAGCCGGTCGAGCCGCGCCGGGATGTCGGTGTCGATTACCTGAGTGTCGGCCATGCTCCGCCAACCCGTCAGCGCTCGATGAGTTCACTCGTCGCTGAAAACCATAGCCGCCGGGCACCGCCGAACCTATCCTCCGAGAGTCCTGCGCTCGAAGGTCATGTTCCATGAACCAGTACGGCATCGGTCAGCCGGTTCGCCGGGTCGAGGATCGGCGCTTCATCACCGGTCACGGCAATTACGTCGACGATATCAACCGCCCACACCAAGCCTGCGGCTTCATGCTGCGTTCGCCGCACGCGCATGCGCGGATCGGCGGCATCGAGACCGCAGCTGCCCTTTCCACCCCCGGCGTTCTGGCCGTCTTCACGGGCGAAGATCTCACCCGCGACGGGATCGGCACCATCCCTTGCCTCAGCGCCCTCACAAACCGCGATGGATCGCCCTCGGTGCTGCCGCCGTATCCGGCAATCGCCTGCGGGCGGGTTCGGCATGTCGGCAATACGGTCGCAATGGTGGTGGCGGAGAGCGGCGCCGCGGCGCGGGACGCCGCCGAGCTGATTGCGGTCGATTACGAACCGCTGCCCGCCGCGGTCGATACTGCCCACGCCCTCGATCCCGGCCAACCCCAAGTGTGGGACGAAGCCCCCGGTAATCTTTGCTTCGACTGGGAGATCGGCGACGGCGCCGCGGTTGAGCGGGCGATGGCCGGGGCGCGGCACCGCGTCGCGGTCGAGCTCGTCAACAACCGCGTCGTCGTCAATTCGATGGAGCCGCGCGGCGCCATCGGCGAGTACGACCCGGGCGAAGATGCCTACACGTTGTGGAGCTCGACCCAGGGCTCTCATTTCATCCGCAACCTCCTCGCGGAGAGTATCTTCAAGGTCGCGGAGAACCGCATCCGCGTCGTGACGCGGGACGTCGGCGGCGGCTTTGGCATGAAGCTGTTTCTCTATCCCGAGCACATCCTCGTACTGTGGGCCGCGAAAAAGGTCGGTCGCCCGGTCAAATGGACCCCCGACCGGGCTGACGCCTTCATGACGGATACGCAGGGCCGCGACAACGTCACCCGCCTCGAACTAGCGCTCGACGAGGGGTTGCGGTTCCTGGCGCTCGATGTCGGGCTGGTCGCCAATATGGGCGCTTACCTGTCCAATTTCGCTCCCGAGATCCCGACCGCCTCGGGAGCCGTGATGCACAGCGGGGCCTATGCGATCCCGGCGATCCATGTCGGGGTCAAAGGCGTGTTCACCAACACCACCCCGGTCGATGCTTATCGGGGGGCCGGGAGGCCCGAAGCGGCCTATGCCGTCGAACGGCTGATCGACTACGCCGCTCGACGGCTCGGTGTTCCGCCGCAGGAGCTCCGCCGGCGCAATTTCATCAACCCCGAGGCGATGCCGTACCAGACGCCGCTCGGCCTCAACTATGACAGCGGCGAGTTCGCCCGCAATATGGACCAGGCTCTCGCCGCGGCCGACCTAGCGGGCTTCCCGGCGCGTCGCGCGGAGGCCCGGGCGCGGGGCCGCTACCGAGGGCTCGGCCACGCCGTCTATATCGAGCAGTCGGGGTTTCCACCCGACGAATTCGCCGAATTGCGGTTCGACCCGAGCGGTACCCTGACGATCCTAATGGGGACCCAGTCGTCGGGGCAGGGGCATCAGACCGCTTACGCCCAGCTCGCTGCCGAGCGGCTTGGGATCGCACCCGACAAGGTGCGGGTGCTGCAGGGCGACACCGCCGCCATATCCTTTGGCCGCGGCACCGGAGGTTCGCGCTCGATACCCGTCGGGGGCGCGGCGCTCGCTCAGGCGGCCGACAAGCTGATCGCCAAGGGGCGCCGCATCGCCGCGCATCAATTCGAGGCGGCGGAAGCCGACGTCGAATTTGCCGACGGCGTATTTTTAGTGACCGGGACCGATCGCCGACTCGGCATCGAGGAGGTCGCGCGCGCCGCCTTCGATCCGACGCGGCAGGCGCCGGGTGTCGAACCCGGCTTTGACGAGAGCGGTCATTTCACGCCACCGCAGCCGACCTTCCCCAATGGCTGCCATGTCTGCGAAGTCGAGATCGAGCCCGATACCGGGCATATCGACATCGTGCGCTACCTGGTGGTCGATGATTTTGGCACGGTGATCAATCCGCTGCTGCTTGCCGGGCAGGTGCAGGGCGGCGTCGCACAAGGAGTTGGCCAGGCAATGCTCGAGCGAACGGTTTTTGACCCCGAGACCGGACAATTGCTGACCGGCTCCTTGACCGATTATTGCCTGGCCCGCGCCGAGGACCTGCCGGCGATCGAGTTCGCCTACAATGTCGTGCCGTGCCGGACCAACCCGCTGGGCGTCAAGGGCGCCGGCGAGGCCGGGGCGATCGGTGCGCCGCCCGCCCTCGTCAATGCGGTCGTCGACGCACTCGGCGAGATCGGCATCGAGCATCTCGATATGCCGCTGACCCCGGAGCGGCTGTGGCGAGCGATCCACGCCGCCGAGCAGCGGAAGGCGGCATGAGCGCGACCCGCGAGCAGCTGCTCGATGTCGCACGCCGTGCCGCGCTGGCCGCCGGCGAGGCGATCCTACAGGTCTATGCGACGGCGTTCGACGTTCACCAGAAGACCGACAACACGCCGGTCTGCGAAGGCGATCTCGCATCGGAGCGGATTATTTGTGCGATGCTGAGCGAAGCCTTCCCCGACATCCCGATCGCCTCCGAGGAGCTGGTCGAGGCCGAAGGCCTGCCGCCCTGGGCTGCCCGCTTCTGGGCCGTCGACCCGCTCGACGGGACCAAGGAATTCGTCGCCAGGAACGGGGAGTTCGCCGTTCTCATCGCCTTGATCGAGGACGGGATCCCGGTCCTCGGGGTCATCCACGGCCCGGCGCTCGGGGTCACCTACGCGGCGTGCGGCCCGGGCACAGCCACACGCCAGCTCGGTAGCGGCAAACGCGAGCCGATCCAGGCGCGCACCCCGCCGCCGGACGGGCTCGTCGTGATCCATAGCCGCTCGCATGAAAACAGCCGCCGGCTCGCGGAGTTTCTGCAGAGCTATCCGGTAGGCGAGCGCAAGAAATGCGGCAGCGCCCTCAAATTTGGTGCCATCGCCGCCGGCGAAGCCGATTTCTACCCGCGCTTCGGTACGACGATGGAGTGGGACACTGCGGCCGGGCAAGCCATCCTCGAAGCCGCCGGAGGTCGTGTCGAGACTCTCGCGAGAACTCCGCTCACCTACGGCAAGCCCGGCCTCAAAAATGACGGCTTTCTCGCCTGGGGCCGACCAGCCTGATCACGGCTCGTCATATAAATGTCGCACTTAAGGCTTGGCAGCCACTTCCTCGGGGAAACCCGCATTACGCAAGCCCTGTATGGTTGTCTTATCGTGCAGAGCGTGAAACTGCGGATTGCGGGACCAAATGTGTGCACGGATTGCCGCCACCGAGTTCATCTTTGGGTTAAGCCTTACCGTTTCTGAAGCATAGTGGGGCGACTTGACGGGAGCGTAAGTAAGCGCTTACTTTGCCCGCTATGGCTATCTCCCGATTAGACGGCGACGAGCGCCGCAAGACCATCGTTTCGGCAGCGGTTCCTCTCTTTGCCCGAAAGGGCTTCGCCGGTACCACCACCAAGGAGCTTGCTGAGGTCGCGGGGATTTCCGAGGCGTTGCTATTCAGACATTTCCCCAGCAAGAAGCACTTGTACGGAGAGATCCTGAGGCTCGGGTGCGAGGGTGATCCAGCGCTAGAGCGACTGGCCACGCTCGAGGCGTCGACCGCCACGCTGGTGCATATGACCCATTTCATGGTGCGATATTTCCTGCTCTGTGGCGGGGTCGACCGGAACGAGCTCGACAGTCGTCTACGCCTTGTCCTCCACAGTTTTCTCGAGGACGGCGAATATGCCCGCGAGCTGTTCGAGACGATCTTCGAGCGGGTCCACCCGCTTTTTGCAGCGTCGATCGAAGCAGCGACGGCGGCGGGTGACCTCAAACTCGGGCCGATCGCCTCGGCCAATCGCTTTTGGTTCGGCCACCATGTCGCCGCGATGGTGGCCTTTGTCTTTCTGCCGGGGCGAGCCACGGTACCTTATGAGGGGGTGGCCGCGACTCTGGTCGAGGAGGCGAGCTGGTTTATCCTGCGCGGCATCGGGATGAGGGATGCGGCGATTGCCGCAGCGCTTGTTTCCTGCACGCAGAACCCGCTAGAGCTTGCGCCCGCTTAACAGGGGAATTCGCTTATGGACGGCGAAAGAATGGCAACTGCGCCCGCTGAAGCTCTGATCCCGGATCATGCCTTGCGGGAACGCGGTGACACCGGACGGACGATTACGCGCCGACCGAAAACGATCCGCTGGTTCGTTATCGTGGGGCTGGTGCTGGCGTGCGTGCTTTACGGGCTTTATTGGTTCAATAGCTTCCGCGAGCAGGCGATCGCGACCTTTTTCGCCAACAACAAACCGCCGCCGGCGCAAATCAGCGCGGCCGAGGTCACCACCGAATCCGTGCCGCGCTTTGCCGCCGGCATCGGCTCGGTGACCGCCGTCCATCAGGTCACCATCAATCCCGAGGTCGGCGGACGCGTCACCAAGGTCTTCTTCGAGGCGGGAGCGACGGTGAAAGCCGGCGATCCCCTCGTCCAGCTCAACGACGCACCGGATCGTGGGGACCTCGCCAATTACGAGGCGCAGGCGCGTTGGGCCGAAACCACATTGCAGCGCTCGAGCCAGCTCGCCCAGCGCCAATTCGAGGCGCGGGAAACCGTCGATCAAAAGCAGAGCCAGCTCGATCAGGCAAGGGCGCAGATCATCAAGACCGAGGCGCTGATCGCGCAGAAGTTGATACTCGCCCCGTTCTCCGGCCAGCTCGGCACACGTCAGATAGAGGTTGGCCAATACCTCACTCCGGGCGCTCGCATCGTGACTCTGACCGATCTGTCGCTGCTGTATGTCAACTTCACCTTGCCGTCACAGATGCGCTCGGAGATCGCGGTCGGACAACGGGTGAACGTCACCGCGGATGCGTTCCCCGGCCGCACCTTTATCGCCGAAATCACGACGATCGAACCGCAGGTCAGCGCCGATACGCGGACGATGACTATCCAGGCGACGATGCGCAATCCGGACAATACCTTGCTGCCGGGAATGTTCGTCAATGCCGCGGCGGTCTTGCCACCCGAGACCGACGTCATGGTGCTGCCCGAGACCGCCATCGACTACACGCTTTACGGCGACAGTGTTTATGTGATCCGCGAGGACGGTAAAGACCCGAATGGCCATCCGATCCTCAGAGCGATGCGAACCCCGATCAAGACCGGGGTGCGCGTCGGTGGCAAGGTAGCGATTCTCCAGGGGCTCCAACCCGGCGAGCGTGTCGTCGCCGCCGGTCAGGTCAAGGTCCAAAACGGTGCGCCAGTCGCGATAAGCGACTCGCCCGGACCACAGCCGCCGGAGACGCTGACGCGAAACTGAAATTGACCCTGACCCTCATCGCCACCCCCGCGAATGCGGGGTCAGAGCCTGCCCCTGGCCAGAACAGGGGGCTCCAGCAAGAACCTGTCATTCCTAGGATCCCGCTTTTGCGGGAATGACGAAATCGGGCCCTAGCACATGTCCTTCACCGACATCTTTATTCGCCGTCCGGTACTGGCGCTGGTGGTCAGCCTGCTGATCCTGCTGATCGGCCTCAAGGCGATGACCGGCCTCCAGATCCGCCAGTACCCGAAGCTTTCGAATACCACGATCACGGTCACGACGATTTATCCCGGAGCCTCGCCCGATTTGATGCAGGGCTTTATCACAACGCCGATCTCGCAAGCGGTGTCGACCGCCGAGGGCATCGACTACCTGACGGCCTCGTCAATCCAGGGGACCAGTACGGTCACCGCCTATATCCGGCTCAATTACGACCCGAGCCAGGCGCTGACCGACATCATGGCCAAGGTCCAGCAGGTCAAGTTCCAGCTTCCGAAAGAGTCCCAAGACCCGGTCATTATAAAATCGACCGGCCAAACCACGGCGGTGATGTATATCGGCTTTGCCAGCCCGGCATTGTCGAGCGCGGCGATTTCCGATTATCTGACCCGCGTGGTGCAGCCGCTGCTCGCCACGGTCGATGGTGTCGCTTCGGCCGACATCCTCGGCGGACAAACCTTTGCGATGCGGCTCTGGCTCGACCCGGCACGAATGGCGGCACGCGGGATTTCCGCCAGCGACGTCGCCGCCGCGATCCGCGCCAATAACTTCCAATCGGCGCCGGGCCAGGCCAAAGGCTACTTCACGATCACCAATGTCAACGCCGATACCGGGCTCGCCGACGTCCAGCAATTCACCAAGATGGTGGTAAAGGCGAAGGACGGGGCCGTGGTGCGGATGGAAGACATCGCCAGCGTCGATCTCAATGCCCAGAGCTGGACCTCGAGCATCGAGATGAATGGCCAGCATGCCGTGTTCATCGGCGTCCAGGCAACACCCACCGGCAATCCCTTGTCGCTGGTGGCGGGTATTCGGGCGCTGCTGCCCGAGATCGAGCGCAATCTGCCGGCCTCGGTCAAGATGCAGGTCGCCTACGATTCGACCAAATTCATTCAGGCCTCGATCAACGAGGTCAAATCGACGCTCGCCGCCGCGGTCGTCATCGTCATCGGCGTGATCTTCTTGTTCCTCGGCAGCCTGCGCGCGGTGCTGATCCCGGTCGTGACAATCCCGCTGTCGCTGGTCGGCGCCGGGATCATCATGGCAGCGCTCGGGTTCAGCCTAAACCTGTTGACGCTCCTCGCAATGGTGCTGGCGATCGGGCTCGTCGTCGACGATGCGATCGTCGTCCTCGAGAATGTCTATCGCCATATCGAAGAAGGCCGCACCCCGGCACAGGCGGCGCTGATCGGAGCCCGTGAGATCGCCGGCCCGGTGATCTCGATGACCCTGACATTGGCGGCAGTCTATGCCCCGATTGGGTTTCTCGGCGGCGTCACCGGCGCCCTGTTCCGCGAATTCGCATTCACCCTGGCCGGCGCCGTGATCATTTCCGGCGTCGTGGCGGTGACCTTGTCGCCGATGATGTGCTCGCTGCTGCTGTCCCGCGAGATGCTGCAGGGCCGTTTCGTTCACCTGATCGACCGCGCCTTTTCCCGTTTGACCGAGTGGTACGGACGCAAGCTGGAGCGCTCGCTGGACTATCGTCCGGTGACCGCGCTGTTCGCCGCGGCCGTCTTTGCCAGCCTCGTCTTCATGTACATGAACACGAAATCGGAACTGGCCCCCGAAGAGGATCAGGGGGTCCTGTTCGCACTGACCAAGGCGCCGCAATATTCCAATCTCGATTACCAGGAGGCCTATACCGACAAGCTCGACCAAGCGTTCGGCTCATTCCCCGAGACCGATCTGCGCTTCATCGTCAACGGCAGGTTCGGGCCCAATCAGGGCATTGCCGGGGCGATCCTGCAACCCTGGGGAGAACGCTCGCGGTCTGCCCAGAAATTAAAACCGCTGATGCAGCAAAAGGCGGCCGCCGTCGAAGGGATGAACGCTTTCGTCTTTTCACTGCCGCCACTGCCTGGATCGATCGGCGGCCTGCCGGTCCAAATGGTGATTTATTCGATCGGAGGGTACAAAGACATCTACTTGGCGATGGACAAGATCAAGGCGGCAGCACGCAAGAGCGGGCTGTTCATGGTCACCGACAGCGATCTCGATTTCAACCAGCCGACAATCCAGGTCAGGGTTGACCGCTCGAAAGTCAACGAGCTCGGGCTGACCATGCAGTCGATCGGCGATACATTGGCACTGCTGGTCGGCGAGAACTACGTCAACTGGTTCAATCTCGGTGGCCGATCTTACAAGGTAATACCGCAAGCGTCGCGGGCCGATCGGCTGACGGCCGACACATTGACGCGCTATTACGTCACCACGCCGTCGGGCCAGCCGGTGCCGCTGTCCAACCTCGTGTCTCTCGAGATGGATACCCAGGCCAATTCGCTGACCCAATACAACCAGCTGAACTCGGCCACCTTTCAAGCCGTGCCGATGCCGGGTGTGACGATGGGCCAGGCAGTCGATTTTCTCGAGCAGCAAACCAGAAATCTCCCGGCCGGCTTCAGTCACGACTATCTTTCCGACACGCGCCAATACGTGCGGGAGGGCAATCAGCTGACGGTGACGTTCGTCTTTGCGTTGATCGTCATCTTTCTCGTGCTGGCAGCACAATTCGAGAGCTTGCGTGACCCGCTGGTGATCCTCGTCAGTGTACCGATGTCGATGTGCGGCGCATTGATGCCGCTGTTCTTTGGCTTGGCGACGATGAACATCTATACACAGGTCGGGCTCGTCACCTTGATCGGCCTGATCAGCAAGCACGGCATACTGATGGTGGAATTCGCCAATACGCTGCAGGTGCGCGAACATCTCGACCGCCGGCGCGCGATCGAGCAAGCCGCACGGGTCCGGTTGCGGCCGATCCTGATGACGACGGCGGCAATGGTGGTCGGGCTGGTGCCGTTGCTGATCGCGACCGGCGCCGGCGCTGCGAGCCGTTTCTCGATCGGGGTCGTGGTCGTCGCCGGGATGTCGGTCGGAACCTTGTTCACCCTCTTTGTCCTGCCGGCGGTTTATACGGTCCTGGCCAAAGACCATCTCGCGGCCGCGCGGTCGACCCGGGTGCGCGAGATCGCACAAGTCTCCTGAAGGCCGGCATTGTGGACCGGATGATCCCGCCTGCCGCGTTCGGCAATGCCAAACCCCTGCTGGACTGGGCCTATGACAGAGCAGTATCTGATCGCGAGGCTCCGCCCCGGCCTGCTTCCGATCGGAACTGGGCAAGTTGGTGCGCGTTAGGCATGTGAGCTCGGTTTTCCAACCGACGGCGCTTGTTCGCAGCTTGCGGGAAGACCGGATGGATCAAGGTATGGACGGGAAGGCGACGCGCGTTAGTGCGGATGTCCCGGTCGCCGAAGCGACCTCGTACGACGGTAACAAGCCGCCGCACGAGATCGACGAGGACATCGCCCGCACGCGAGCCCGGCTGGGCGCCATTATTGAGGCGCTCGAACACGAGCTGGCGCCTCAGCGAGTTATTGAAAACGGCGCGGAGGTGCTGCGGCGCTCTCTCGAACCGCGCCCCGGTCCGTTCCGAGATCAGGTCCGGGGATATGCGGTCCCGTTGGCGCTGATAGCGACCGGGCTAAGCTGGCTCTTTGTGCTGCGCCGCCGCAGCTACCAACCCGACATACCTTCCAACTTCGGCGATACACCGACTGACGCCGCGGCGGCGAGTGAGACTCCGAGCCCCGCGCCTTGCTACCCGGGCATGGTCGAACGGGTCGAACCCATGTCGCTGGTCGACGAAAAGACAGCAATCTGAACGCTGGCAGCCCGCGCGGTAGGCCCGGCAGGATTCGAACCTGCGACTACACCGTTATGAGCGGCGTGTTCTAACCAGCTGAACTACGGGCCCTCAAACGCTCAGGCACCTAGCGCGTTCAGGTATCCAAAAAGCTGCGCAATTTGCGCGACCGGCTCGGGTGTTTGAGCTTGCGAAGCGCTTTCGCCTCTATCTGACGTATGCGCTCGCGGGTGACCGAGAATTGCTGGCCGACTTCCTCGAGGGTGTGGTCGGTGTTCATGCCAATCCCGAACCGCATGCGCAGAACACGCTCCTCGCGCGCCGTCAGCGAAGCGAGCACGCGGGTCGTGGTCTCGCGCAGATTGGCTTGGATCGCCGCGTCCAACGGCAACACGGCGTTCTTGTCCTCGATGAAGTCGCCGAGATGCGAATCCTCTTCGTCGCCGATCGGCGTCTCGAGGCTGATCGGCTCCTTCGCGATCTTCAGCACCTTGCGCACTTTCTCGAGCGGCATTGCAAGCTTTTCGGCGAGTTCCTCAGGCGTCGGCTCGCGGCCGATCTCGTGCAGCATCTGGCGCGAGGTGCGCACCAGCTTGTTGATCGTCTCGATCATGTGCACGGGGATGCGGATCGTGCGTGCCTGATCGGCTATTGAGCGGGTGATCGCTTGGCGGATCCACCAAGTCGCATAGGTCGAGAATTTGTAGCCGCGGCGATACTCGAATTTGTCGACAGCTTTCATCAACCCGATGTTTCCCTCCTGGATCAGATCCAGGAACTGCAGCCCGCGATTCGTGTATTTCTTGGCGATCGAGATGACGAGCCGCAGATTGGCCTCGACCATCTCCTTTTTCGCTCGGCCTGCCTCGCGCTCGCCGCGCTGGACGGTCTGCACGATGCGGCGGAATTCCCCGATCGGCAGCTTCGCCTCGGCAGCAACTCGGGCGATGTTGCTTCGCAGCCTGGCGGCTTCCGCTCCGTGCCTCTCGATCATCTTTGGCCAACCGCGGCCGGGTAAAATTTCGACCCGCTCGAGCCAATCGCCGGCGAGCTCGTTGCCGAAATACTGCTGCAGGAAATCCGACCGCCTGATCCCGGCATTCTCCGCAAGGCGCAAAAGTCTGCCTTCATCGGCAACGAGCCTGCGGTTGACGTCGTAGAGTTGCTCGACGAGCCGCTCGATGCGGGTGTTGTTGAGGCGCACGCGCTTCACGTTATCGATAATTTCCGCCTTGAGCTTCTCGTACCGGCGCTCGGTGACGCGCGGCAGCGGCTCGCCTTTTTGCAAGGCATGAATCCGCTGATCCTGGAGCTTGTGCAGCCTTTTGTAGGGTTCGGCGATTGCGTCGAAGGTGGCCAGCGCGCTCGGTTTCAGCTGGGCCTCCATCGCGGCGAGCGAAATCGAGCTCTCCTCGGCCTCGGCTTCCTCAGCAGCGAGCTCGCTTTCGATCTCAGCGAGCTCGCTCGAAGCATCTTCACCTTTTCCGTCCTCGGTGCCTGTCCGGCCGCCCGTGCCGTTTGTAGCTAGAGCGCCATTTTCGCCTTCGACAGCCGCTGCGCCTTCGATCGGCGCGACGATCACGACCTCGGCCGGCACCGGCTCGAACCCGCCGCTGCCATAGGTGGCATCGAGGTCGATGATATCGCGCAGCAGCATCTTCCCTTCGTTGAGGGCATCGCGCCAGCCGATGATCGCGCGGATCGTCATCGGATTCTCACAGATCCCGCCGATCATCATCTCGCGGCCCGCCTCGATCCGCTTGGCGATCGCGATCTCGCCTTCGCGCGACAGCAGTTCGACCGATCCCATTTCGCGCAAATACATGCGAACAGGATCATCGGTGCGGCCGACGTCGTCGTCGTCGAGATTGCCGCGGACCTCGCTGTCGCCCTCCTCGGCTTCGGCAGCAGCCGGTTCCTCGCTCTCCTCGTTCTCGATAACATTGATCCCGAGTTCGGAGAGCATCGTCATCGTGTCCTCGATCTGCTCCGAAGACACCTGATCGGGGGGCAATGCGCCGTTCAGCTCGTCGTAGGTCAGGTAACCCCGCTCCTTGCCGCGAGCCAGCATTTTTTTGATGCCAGCCGCGAGACTGTCGAGCAACGGGGCCTCCGCCGCGTCCTCGCGGATTTCGGTCACTTCAGCCGTGTTTGCCGCTTTGCTCGCCATTCCACCGTCCCTAAAGAAGTTCCGCACCGGTCCGGCTAGAGCCGAACGCGAAAGTATTCCTTGACTTGGGTCTGCCAACGACAATGTTCGGTCGAACGGCGCGCAATGTCAGATCTGATCTTCATCGATGAGACCCTCCTGCAACGCCCGCTCCCGCGCCGCCACGAGCCGCTCCGAATTCTCCTTCGAGGAGTCCCGAGCGAACGCTTCGGAGGCGCTCGCTAGCTCCATCTGGTCACCTCGGCGAATCATCCGGATTATCTCAGCCCAGTAAAGCCGAACCGAATCGGGATCAGAGTCCCGAGTGAGAGGTCGCGCATGCGCGACCAAGGCTGACATCGCCGCGTCGACGACCGTGGCGAACCCGTTCCGACCTAGGTGTTGACGAAGCGCCGCAGCGTCAAGGCCCGCGCCCGACCCTTCGAGCTCTAAAATTTCGCGGCGCAGCCTGTCAAGCTCGGGCTCGCTCTCGGAAAAATCGAGTGCTGCGATCTCTTCACACCGTTCACCGATGAGGAACGGGTGCTCCAGCAACACACCCAGCGCTAGCTCGCGTCGCACTCGGCCTGGCGAGGGCGGGAGTGGCGGTGGTCCTTCGCGGGCGGCATTAGCCCGAGCCTGTGCCGGGTTTCGTCCGGATCGCGTCGGTGTCCACGGAAACGTCTTATCGAATTTCGCAAGCAGAAATTGCCGATATGCGGCTCGAACCATTGCATTTGCGATAGATTCCCAATCCTCCTGAAGTCGTTTGCGGAGGTCGGCCCGCCGCTCCGGCGTCTCCGTCGGCTTGACGGCGACCTGATACTGCCACAGCACCTCGGACATCGGCTGCGCGGCGACCAAGACCTCTTCGAACGCAGTCCGCCCACCCGCTCGGATCAGCGAATCCGGGTCCTCTCGCGAGGGCAGGCTCGCGAAGCGCAGGCTCTGGCCCGGAACCAACAACGGTAGCGCCCGCCGCAGCGCCCGGGCGGCGGCTCGCTGCCCCGCCGCATCGCCATCGAAGCAGAGGATCGGCTCGGGCGCCAATCGCCAAAGCTCATGCAGCTGGAATTCGGTGAGCGCCGTTCCGAGCGGCGCCACAGCACTCGCGAAACCCGCGCGGTGCAGCGCGATGACGTCCATATAGCCTTCGGTGACGATGGCCCCGGGCCCACCCGATTCGGCGTCCCGCGTGGCGCCCGCCCGCGCCGCAGACCAGCCGTACAGCACCCGCCCCTTCTCGAAAAGCGGGCTGTCGGGAGAATTCAAATATTTGGGTTGCCCGTCGCCGAGCACCCGACCGCCGAAGGCGATGACCCGGCCGGCGCGATCGCCGATCGGAAACATCACGCGATTGCGAAAATAATCGAGGGTCTCGCCTTCTTCTTGCCGGCGTAAGAGGCCGGCCTCGATCAGCAACGCATCGGGAAAATCGGCCGTGAGGCCATGCCGCAACGCATGCCGGTCGTCGGGCGCCCACCCCAGGCGGAAGCGACGGATCGTTTCCGGATCGAGCCCACGCCCGCGCAGATACTCGCGCGCATGGCTGCCGGCAGGCGCCCACAGCCGGGCTTCGTAAAAGGCGGCGGCGGCCTCTGTCGCCTCGAGCAAGGTCTTTTGCCGTTGCGCCCGCTCCCGCTGTTGCGGGGTTGCCTGCGGGACGGCCAATCCAGCCTCACCCGCGAGCTTCTCGACCGCCTCGACGAAATCGAGATTGTCGACGCGCATGACAAACCCGACAACGTCGCCATGTGCGCCGCATCCGAAGCAATGAAAGAAGGATTTATCCTCGACGACGTAGAATGACGGCGTCTTCTCGTGATGAAACGGGCACAGTCCGGCGAATTCGCGCCCGCGGCGGGCCAGTTTCACGCGGCGTCCGACCAGTCCCGAGAGCGAAATCCGATTGCGCAACTCGTCGAGGAAGCCGGGCGGAAACGCCATCCCTAACGTTCCCTCTCTGCCCATCGGGGGGACAGATAAAGTGGGTTGGGCTTCCACCACACCTCACATCCGGCACTGCACTCACCCCGACCCTCTTCCCCCGCGTGCGAGGGGAGAGGGAGTACCAGATGTGCTCGAGCAATCACGCCGGGGTCAGCCCAAGAGCCGCCTTGCAATCGTCCCGGCCCGGCCGAGATCGATGGTGCCGGGGTAGCGCTCGCGGAGCATCGCCATTACCTTGCCGACGTCTTTCACGCTCGCTGCTCCGGTCTCGGCGATGGCGGCCCTTGCCGCCGCCTCGGTCTCGACTTCATCCAACTGGCGAGGCAGAAAGCTTTCGACGACCGCGATCTCCTCGCGCTCCCGCTCCGCGAGATCGGCGCGGCTGCCTTGCTCAAAGAGCACGATCGATTCGCGGCGCTGCTTGACCATCGCGTGCAGCATCCGGAGAATCTCGGCTTCGGAGAGACCCTCGGCATTCCCTTGCCCCCGCGCTGCGATATCCCGGTCTTTGAGGCCTGCAATTATCAAGCGTACAGTCGAGATCGTCCGCGTTTCCCTGGCCTTCATGGCTTCTCTGAGCCGGTCGGTGAAGGCCTGACGCAGCATCGAACCGTTCTCCCAATCCCAATGACGCATTCAGCCTAACCGGTTTCGCGGCCCACGGCAATTCCGTGAGTCCAATCCTAAGGTATTGAAAGAACGTGTATTCCGGTCAGCGCAGGTTGACGCTGCAGGCCGGAACCGTTATTTTTCAAAAGACCCGCTATTCGCCCCCTGGCCGCACCGTGCGGTCCGGGCCCGTCGAGGGTGCCTCACAGGACCGCCGCCGCGATGCGCGACTCGATGCCGCGACCGCCCGACTGCAACGCCGCGCTCGTCCTGGCGGACGGGACCGTATTTTGGGGTCGGGGGCTCGGTGCAAACGGGACCGCCGTCGGCGAGATTTGCTTCAACACTGCGATCACCGGCTATCAAGAGATCCTGACGGACCCCTCCTACGCCGGCCAGATCATCACCTTCACCTTCCCCCATATCGGTAATGTCGGGGCGAACCGGGAGGACATCGAAACCGCGACCCCTGCCGCCCGCGCGCTCGTCCTCCGCACCCCGGTCACTGCGCCGGCGAACTACCGCGCGACCCAGTCGCTCGACACTTGGCTGAAACACAACGGACTGATTGGAATTTCAGGGGTGGACACGCGCCGGCTGACCCGGCGCATCCGTGATCTCGGGCCACCGAACGGCGCCATTGCTCACTATCCGGAAGGACAATTCGATGTCGCGGCCCTCGAGGCTCGGGCCGTCGACTGGCCTGGTCTCGAGGGGATGGACCTGGCCAAGGAAGTCACCTGCAGCAAAACCTACGAATGGGACGAGACGCTGTGGGATCGCGAGCGCGGCTACGGTGTCCAATGCCGCCCGCGTCATCACGTCGTCGCCGTCGACTACGGCGCCAAACGCAACATCCTTAGAATGCTCGCTGCCCATGGCTGTCGCGTTACCGTAGTTCCCGCCACCGCATCGACCGAGGATGTTCTGCGGCATCGGCCCGATGGGATTTTTCTATCGAACGGGCCCGGTGACCCGGCTGCGACCGGCGTCTACGCGGTGCCGGTACTGCGCGACCTGATCGCCTCCGGAAAACCGATCTTCGGCATCTGCCTCGGTCATCAACTCTTGGCGCTGGCCCTCGGCGGCCGGACGCGCAAGATGGCGCGCGGCCATCGCGGTGCCAATCATCCGGTCAAAGATCTGGCGACCGGCGCCGTCGAGATCACCAGCCAGAATCACGGCTTTGTCGTCGACCCCGAGAGCTTGCCGCGCGGGGTCGAGCCGACCCACCTCTCGCTCTTCGACGATACCAATGAAGGGTTGCGGGTCATCGGCAAGCCGGTGTTTTCGGTCCAGCACCACCCGGAGGCGAGCCCGGGTCCGCAGGACAGCCACTATCTGTTCGCGCGTTTCGTCCAACTCATGGTGCAAACGTGATACGCTCGCGCCGGACGCGCAGCAAATCGGGAGCAGAAAGATGCACAAGGTTCTCTTGATCCAAGGTGCCAACATGGTTTGGCTTGGTAAGCGAGAACCCGAGTTCTATGGCACGACAACAGCTGCCGATCTCGATACTATTGTAGCCAAGGAAGCAAAACATCGCGATCTCGACATCGAGATCCGCTACACCAATATCGAAGGCGAAGCGATCAATTGGATCTACGAAGCGGCTTCGGGTGGCGCTGACGCGTTGCTCATGAATCCCGCCGGGTTCAGTACGGCAGGTTTCGCATTGCGCGATTGCCTGAAGGCAGTGCGCGGCCTTCCATATGTTGAGATTCATATTACGAATGTCGAGAAACGCGGCATTCATCCGGTAACTTCGGCCGAGGCTAACGGGGTGATCGCCGGTTTCGGCATCGATTCTTACGTGCTGGCTCTTGACGCGATCAAGCGGATACTGTCGAGAAAGAATTCGTGAAATGAAGCTCAACGACAGACCTCATTCGACGGCACGGAATAGTTCGTGATCGGCCGGGCCTTTCATCACGTTGTCATCCCGGCGAAGGGCGGGATCCATTTTCTCGTGTCCCGGTCGTTGCCAGCCTCGCATCAGCGCTTCTGCGCGCCGGAAGTGCGGACCCCGGTGCCACGATGGGTCCCGGCCTGCGCCGGGATGGACGTAAGAGGATCAGTCCCGACTTTCATCGGGACGACGCTGGGCGGTGTCCGTGCCTAGACGCGCCGATATCGAAAGCATCTTGATTATCGGCGCCGGCCCGATCGTCATCGGGCAGGCCTGCGAATTCGACTATTCGGGCGCCCAGGCATGCAAGGCGCTCAAGAGCGAAGGATATCGGATCGTGCTGGTGAACTCGAACCCGGCAACGATCATGACCGATCCGGAGCTCGCCGACGCCACCTATATCGAGCCGATCACACTCGACATGGTCACGAAGATCATCGCCCGTGAGCGGCCGGATGCTCTGTTGCCGACGATGGGCGGCCAGACGGCGCTCAACACCGCGATGGCGCTCGCCCGGTCGGGTGTCCTCGAGCGCTATGGTGTCGAGCTGATCGGCGCCAGCGCGGGCGCGATCGCCAAGGCCGAGGACCGCCAGCTGTTTCGGCAGGCGATGGATAGGATCGGACTGGTCTCGCCGAAGAGCCGTCGGGTGCGCTCGCTCGATCAAGCGGTCGCTGCGCTTGAGACCGTGGGGCTGCCGGCGATCATCAGGCCCTCCTTCACTTTGGGGGGCACCGGCGGCGGGGTCGCCTACAACGCGCAAGAGTTCGAGGACATTGTCCGCGGCGGGCTCCGGACCTCACCGGCGCACGAAGTGCTGATCGAGGAATCGGTCCTCGGCTGGAAAGAATACGAGATGGAGGTGGTCCGCGATCGCGCGGACAACTGCATCATCGTCTGCTCGATCGAGAATATCGATCCGATGGGCATCCACACCGGCGATTCGGTCTGTGTTGCGCCGGCTTTGACCCTGACCGACAAGGAATACCAGCTGATGCGCAACGCCGCGATCGCGGTGTTGCGCGAGATCGGCGTCGATACCGGCGGGTCGAATGTGCAGTTCGCGGTCAACCCCGCCGACGGCCGCCTCGTCGTCATCGAGATGAACCCGCGGGTGTCGCGCTCTTCGGCGCTCGCCTCCAAGGCGACGGGTTTTCCGATCGCCAAGATCGCGGCCAAACTGGCGGTGGGCTACACCCTCGACGAGCTCGCCAACGAGATCACTCGTGTAACTCCCGCCTCATTCGAGCCGACGGTCGATTACATCGTCACCAAGATGCCGCGATTTACGTTTGAGAAGTTTCCCGGCACCGAGCCAATGCTGACGACCTCGATGAAATCCGTCGGCGAGGCGATGTCGATCGGCCGGAGCTTTGCCGAATCGGTGCAGAAGGCGCTGCGCTCGATGGAGACTGGTCTCAGCGGTTTTGACGAAATCGCGATCGAAGGGGTCGAGAGCGCGGGCAAGGACGCAGTCAAGGCGGCGCTGGCGAAACCCTCTCCCGATCGCCTGCTGCTGATCGCCCAAGCCTACCGGCACGGGCTAACTTCCGCCGAGATCCACGAAGCCTGCCGCTTTGAGCCATGGTTTCTCGAACAGGTGCGTGTGATCGTCGAAACCGAGCAAAGGGTGCAGCAGGACGGGCTGCCGCGAGAGCGCACCGCCTTTCTGCGGCTCAAGCAGATGGGCTTTTCGGATGCCCGCCTCGGCAAGCTCGCAGGACTAGACGAGGAAGCCGTCTCAGCGCGCCGGCGGCGCCTCGATCTGCACCCGGTCTATAAGCGCATCGATACTTGCGCGGCCGAGTTTCCGTCGCTGACCTCTTACATGTACTCCTGCTACGAGGGTGACGGGTTCGCGCCGCCGGAGTGCGAAGCCGACCCGACGGACCGCCGCAAGGTTGTCATTCTCGGCGGCGGGCCCAACCGGATCGGTCAAGGCATCGAATTCGATTACTGCTGCGTACATGCGGCCTATAGCCTGCGCGACGCCGGGATCGAAACCATCATGGTCAATTGCAACCCGGAAACGGTGTCGACCGACTACGACACCTCGGACCGGCTCTATTTCGAGCCGCTGACCATCGAGGATGTCGTCGAGATCGTCCGCGTCGAGCAACGCCGTGGCACGCTTCTCGGCGTCATCGTGCAGTTCGGAGGGCAAACCCCGCTGAAGCTCGCGGCAGCGCTGGAGCGGGCAGAGATCCCAATCCTCGGCACCTCGCCCGATGCGATCGACCTGGCAGAGGATCGAAGACGGTTCCAAGGGTTGCTGACCAGCCTCGGCCTGCGCCAGCCGGCCAACGGCACGGCCTATTCGGCGAGCGAGGCCAAGGAAATCGCGCTGCGCATCGGCTATCCGGTGGTTATCCGCCCCTCCTATGTTCTCGGCGGCCGGGCGATGGAGATCGTGCACGACGCCGCCGGGCTCAATCGCTACATCCGGCACGCCGTCAACGTTTCCGGGACCAGCCCGGTGCTGATCGATCGTTATCTGCAGAACGCGATCGAGGTCGATGTCGACGCCGTCTCCGACGGAGAGCAGGTCGAGGTTGCGGGCATTATGGAGCATATCGAAGAGGCCGGGATTCACTCGGGCGACAGTGCCTGCTCGCTGCCGCCCTATAGCCTGGACCGGGCTACGATTGCCGAGATCGAGGGGCAGACCGTCGCGCTCGCCCGGGCCCTCGGCGTCATCGGACTGATGAATGTACAATTCGCGGTTCAGGATAGTGTGATCTTCGTCCTTGAAGTCAATCCGCGGGCTTCCCGCACGGTGCCGTTCGTCGCCAAGGCTACCGGCGCCCCAATCGCAAAGATTGCCGCGCGGGTGATGGTGGGTGAGAGCCTCGCGGATTGTTGGGCCCGCGATGCCGGAAATCACCCCCGCGACGGCGGCCATGTCGCGGTGAAGGAGGCAGTCTTCCCGTTTGCGCGTTTCCCAGGGGTCGATTCGATACTTGGTCCGGAGATGAAATCGACCGGTGAGGTGATGGGCCTCGACACTGATTTCGGGCGTGCTTTCGCGAAGGCCCAGCTCGGCAGCGGCACCAACCTGCCGCTCGAGGGTCGTGTCTTCGTCTCGGTGCGCGATCAAGACAAGGGCGCGCTGGTCGAACCCTGCCGCCGCCTCGTCGAGATGGGCTTCGCGTTGGTCGCGACTACAGGCACGGCTAATACGTTGAACGCCGCGGGGCTGACGGTGACCCCGGTCAACAAGGTGCGCGAGGGGCGCCCGCATGTCGTCGACCACATGTTAAGCGGCGGGGTACAGCTGGTATTCAACACCACCGAGGGGAGCCAAGCTATCGCCGACAGCTTCAGCTTGCGGCGCACCGCGCTCACCAATGGGATACCCTACTACACAACCGTTGCTGGCGCGCGCGCAGCCGTACAGGCTATCGCCGCGCTGCGCGCTGGGAGCCTTGAAGTCGCGCCGCTGCAGTCATACCTTTGATTGCTCCGCGGCGGCACTCCCCGCCGTTTTCGACAGCAGGATACGAACAACCTATTGATGAACAAGATCCCGATGACGGCCGATGGCTACAATCGGCTCCGGGAGGAGCTGAAACGGCTGAAGACCGTTGACCGGCCGGCCATCATCCGGTCTATCGCAGAGGCGCGCGACCACGGTGATCTGGCCGAAAACGCCGAATACCACGCAGCCCGCGACCGGCAGAGCTTTATCGAGGGCAGGGTGATCGAACTCGAGGACAAGGTGGCTCGAGCGGAGATCATCGATGTCTCCAAGCTGTCGGGCTCGGTCGTCAAGTTCGGCGCTAAGGTCACCCTTGCGGACGAGGAAACCGACGAGGAGCAGACTTTTCAAATCGTCGGCGAGGACGAAGCCGATATCAAAGCCGGTCGGCTCTCGGTAACTTCCCCTCTCGCTCGGGCACTGATCGGCAAGGGCAAGGGCGACAGCGTCGAGGTCGCAACTCCGCGCGGCGCCAAGTCCTATGAAGTGGTCACCGTCGCTTTCGGCTCATAGTCGGGTTTGGGTCCGTCTTCCAGCGTGTTCGGTTGGTCGGAGATCGGGACACCCGGATCTTTCTTCGACAGGTGCAGCATCAGCGCCGATTTGACATGACTTACATTCGGCGCCGAGGTTAACTTCGCGGTCAAAAAACGCTGGTAACTGTCCCAATCGGGCGCGACGATTTTCAATAGAAAGTCCGTCTCCCCGGCGAGCATGTACGCTTCACGCACTTCCGGCCAGGTCGCGACGAGACGCTCAAACGCTTTGAGGTCGGAATCTGCTTGGCTTGAAAGACCCACCTGAGCAAAGACGGTCACTGCATAGCCCAATACCTCGGGTGCGAGCTCGGCGTGATAACCGCGGATAATTCCGGCTTCTTCGAGGGCGCGCACTCGGCGCAAACAGGGCGGCGCCGAGATGCCGACACGACGGGCGAGCTCGACATTCGTCATTCGCCCATCGGTGACCAAGTTCCGTAATATGCCGCGGTCGATACGGTCGAGTCTAATTCGCCGCATCCTGCCCCTCTCCCTCGGTTGCCTGATCATAGAAAGCATTGGCTCCCGGCGCAATTTTGTTGCGCCGAGGCTCGGTCGACTTGCCGTCTCCAGGCCGTTTCCTTAAACCCAACTCATGGTCTCTCTTGCGACGCCAGCTAATCCGGCCCTCTGGGTGTTGCACGACGGGAAGGCCGGCATGGCGAGCCAAGCGCTCGGGCTCGCCGAGGCAACCGGCTTCCCTTTTATCGAAAAACGCCTCGCCATTCGTTTCCCTTGGTCCTCGCTGCCGCCGGGGCTTTGGCTGTTGCCGTTCCACGCCGCAGCGGACACGGGCGCGCGGTTGGCGCCGCCGTGGCCCGACCTGATCATAGCCTGCGGCCGGAATGCGGCGATGCCGGCGCTGGCGATCAAGAGGGCGACTGGCGGGCGCACGATCGCCGCACAAATCCAGAACCCGAATGTCGGGACGAGCAAGTTCGACCTTTACGTGGTGCCCGAACACGACCGCTTCCGCGGTCCGCAGGTCATCGTCACGCGGGGCGCTGTCCATCGTGTAACGCCAGCGAGATTGGCAGCCGAGCGCCACCGCTTTCCAGCCCTCGCGGCGATGCCACGACCGATCGTGTCGGTACTGATCGGCGGCACGAACAAGGCCTATCGGTTGAGTCTGCAACGACTCGGCGAAATTGCCGAGGCGCTTGCTGACATTCTCCGCGCCGGGGGCGGGTCGGCACTGGTCACGCCGTCGCGACGGACCGGGGAAGCCGGGCTTGCACTGTTGCGCGATCGCCTAAAAGGCCTTTCGGCGTCGGTCTGGGACGGCTCCGGAGAGAACCCATATTTCGCCTATCTAGCACTCGCCGACGCGTTCCTGGTGACGGCAGATTCGGTCTCGATGATCAGCGAGGCGGCGGCGACCGGCAAACCCGTGCATATTCTCGGCCTTGATGGCGGGAACGCCAAATTCTCCCGCTTCCATGCGGCGATGCAGGCGGCCGGCGTCACTCGCCCCTTTGTCGGGCGCATCGAATCCTGGTCCTACCCGGTCCTGGATGACACTGCGCGCGCCGGAGCCGCTCTGCGGGCGCTCTTCCTGAGCAGGATTGAACAGCGGGTATCTGCATGAAGGCCGTCATGACCTACGCGGGAACCCTCACCCTTGCGCTGATCGCCTCTTTTTTCCTGCCGCAGATCGACTTGGAGACGAGCCGTTTATTCTACGTTTCCGGGCGGGGCTTTGTGCTCGCCGATTGGCCTCCGGCCGTATTCCTTTATCTCATGGTCCCGTGGATCGCCTGGAGCATCCTCGCTCTGGTTGCGACCGCGGCAACTTGGCTCTTCCTCGCCGGCCGGCCGATTTGGCGGCTCGACCGCAAGGCGCTCATTTTTTTAGTGGCATCGACTGCGCTCGGCCCGGGGCTCCTCGTGAATACGATACTCAAGGAACATTGGGGACGCGCGCGGCCGACGCAAATCGAGTCGTTCGGTGGATCGCGGCAGTTCACGCCCGCCCCGTTGCCGGCGGCAGAATGCTCGAGCAACTGCGCTTTTGTCTCAGGCCACGCCGCGCTCGGATTTTCGCTCGTCGCTTTCGCCTTTCTACTGCCTCCCCGCGGAGGTCTGCGGCGCGGTGCCATTGCAGCCGCGCTCGTAACAGGAGCTGTCATCGGACTCGGGCGCATCGCCCAAGGCGCCCACTTTCTGTCAGATGTGCTCTTTGCCGGGTGGTTCGTCTACGGCACGACGGCGCTGCTCTGCTGGTGCATCGTCGAGCACGACACGCTCGCGGCGCCGCCCCTTCTTCGCCTGTATCGAGGGCTGGGGCGTGGCGCCGCAGGAGGATGGGCCTTGGGTCGTATCGCCTTCGGTGCGCCCGCGGTTCGTCTCGCGTTCGTTGCCACCGCGGCGCTGATCCTGATCGCTATTTCGATCGAGTGGGCCGACCGCCCGTTCGCCCTTTTTTTCCATGCCCGGGATCCCGATTTGCGCGCGCTATTCGACCTGACGGGCCGCCTCGGTCTGACTTACGGCTACCTGACCGCCTTTGGCCTTGCCTTTGTCGCGCTCCACTGGGGTGGCGCGTTACCTCGCCTGCAGCCCATCGCTCGTCGAATGCGGGCGTTCTCGGCGATACCGGCCTTTCTCTTTCTTTCGATCGCGGCCTCGGGCATCGTCGTCGACGCGCTCAAACTCCTCTTCGGTCGGACCCGCCCGAAGCTGCTGTTCGGTTATGGTGTCGATGAGTTCGGGTGGCTCGGGTTGCGCCCGGACCACTGGTCGTTCCCTTCTGGACATAGCGCTACGATCGGGGCGCTGATGACCGCGCTCTGGTTCCTGTGGCCGCAGCACGTGCTATTTTACATTCTCGTCGCGGTGATCGTGTCACTGAGCCGCGTCGCGGTCGGCGCTCATTACCTCAGCGACGTGTTGGGGGGTGCGTTGATTGCGGTGTTGACCACCTGGGGCACGGCGTCGACCCTTGCCAGAAGCGGCATCGACTTGGTTGCAGCGCGCCGCGGCCGTTCCAAGGACGCGCTGCCCTGGCCTTGTTATCGATTCGGCCGGGCGTTGGTCAGCGGCTACCGAACCGAGCTACGGGAAATTGAGCCGATTGCTTGCGGCGACCGCGAGGAATGTAATATCGGGCCCAGGGCGGACAGCGGCTCCCGGATCGGCTCATCATTATGGCCCTGCGCATCGAGACCTTCGACAATACCCGCGGCGGAAATACCCTCTACAAGGCGCTGACCTACCCGGGGGTCGCTCGATCGGCGCGGGCCCTGCTCGATTTGCTGGCGCACAAGGCGCCGGTGGCGGTTTACGATCCGAGCGGCGCCGCGGCAGCATTCGCCGCGATCTTCGACATGGATCATATCGAGATCGCCGGCGCATATGTCCAGCAAGTCGCGCGGATTGGCACCTCCATTCTCGGCCATGTGGCGCAGCCCGTGACCGACCTCGCCGGCTCCCGAGCGCGCTCCGTCCTGGTCGCCGCATTCGACGCCGAGCGCATCATCACACAGCTGCGGCCCTATTTGCCCGTCGATGCCGAAGTGCTGAGCCTCGATGCGATGCGGGTCCCCTCGGATCGCCTGACCAATCGCCGCACCTATCTCGATTCCATCAATTTCGCCACGAATTTTGCCTTCTTTCGCGATGCTGATGGATTGCACACGAGACTCGTAACCGCGAATTACTGGTCGGGGTACGGAGCCGGCGCGGTAACTTGCTGGATGACCCTGTTTGCCGGCAATGGCGAGGTCCTCGCCGAATGGCGGGAGAACCATGGGCCGGCCGCGAAAGCCATCGTTCTCGACAGCCGCGAGATCCGCGGGCGCTTCCGCCTTCCGGAATTTTCGGGCCAGCTCTTCTTGCACATCGTCGGAGCGGCCGGGCACGACGTCGTCAAATACGCGCTCGACACGTTCGGTGACGCCAGCTTCGACAAGGATGGCAGCGACAGCTCGCTCTCCTGCACTCACGACGCCAACGCCTGGCCTGCCGACCGGTATGCCGGCCTCCCCGCGCCTGCTCCTGGCGAGCAAGTCCTGCTGTGGATCCAGAACAATCATCCGATCCCGATCCCGGCTTGCGCGATCGGCCTTAATGTGATGGGTGAGGAGTGCGTGGTGCCCATCACGGATTCGATCGCACCCTTTGCCACTTACGCGGTCGAGATTTCCAGGTTGTTGCCCGACACCCGGTGGCCGAAACAGATCGAAGTGCGAGCGGGCAAGCACATGGTGCGCCCCCGCTATGAAGTCATCGCTCCGAGCCGGCGCCGGATCGCGCATGTCAATGTCGAACGCGCCGATTTGACGCCCGACCCCGAGCTTCCGACGCTCGGGAGCACCCTCGGCAAAGGCTACCTGCTGCCCGCCCCGGTCTTACCGCGAGGCCCGTGGCAGAGTTTGGTGCTGCCGACGCCGATGGCGGTGCATCAAGCCGAGCTTCCGATCACCGCTCGCATTTACGACGCGGAAGGAAACGAGGTCGCAAGCCATTGTTTCGGACGGTTGCCGCGCGCCCACGCTACCGCCCTCGACCTCGACGAGGTCGAGGGCATTGATTCGTTGCACGAGGGCCATGGCCATATTGAGCTGGTTTATGACTTCTCTAACGGGGGCGAGGCAGATGGCTGGCTCCATGCACTATTTCGCTATCGGCATCGCCACAGCGGCCACACCGCCGAAACCAGTTTCGGCGCGCATGTCTTCAACACGATTTTGACTTATCGCGACGAGCCGCAATCCTACACCGGGCGTCCGCCGGGCTTGTCCACCCGCCTGTTCTTGAGGCTCGGCAACGATGGCTACGACACGATCTGCCACTTGATCTATCCCGCTTCGCTCCCGTGGCTGCCGGCGAGCACGACCGACATCATCCTTTACGACGGCAGTGCGAACGAGGTTGTACGCACCGGTTTGTCGATCCCCTGTTCGGGCTCGCGGCTTTGGTACTACCACGATACCTTCGACGCGGAGACCCGCGCGCGGGCGGGAGCCGGCGCCCACATCATCATCCGCGATGCGACATGCCGCCTCTTTGGCTATCACGGGCTCGTCGGCCGCGACGGCACCTTCAGCCTCGATCATATGTTCGGCTTTTAGCGGACGGCGGATCCCTTCCCGCCGCTCCTCCGAGAAATGATATACTATGTAGTCAACTTCAACGGGATGCCTCGATGTCCGAGCGCCACCACAGCAAGGTCATGATCATCGGCGCGGGACCGGCCGGCTATACCGCAGCGATATACGCGGCTCGCGCCAATCTGGAGCCGATCCTCGTGACCGGCCTGCAGCCGGGCGGCCAATTGACGATCACCACGGATGTTGAGAACTACCCGGGCTTCGCCGAGATCATCCAAGGCCCATGGCTTATGGAGCAGATGCAGCGCCAAGCCGAGCATGTCGGCACCAAGGTCATTCTCGATATGATCGTCGATATCGATCTCGGCCGCCGACCTTTTGTCGCCAAGGGCGATTCGGGCGATGTCTACATTGGCGAGACCGTGATTATCGCCACCGGCGCGCAAGCGCGGTGGCTCGGCCTCCCGAGCGAGGAGATCTTCCGCGGCTTCGGCGTCTCGGCGTGCGCCACCTGCGACGGGTTCTTCTTCCGTGGCAAGGAAGTCGTGGTGGTGGGCGGAGGCAACACTGCGGTCGAGGAGGCGATCTATCTCACGAACCACGCCCGGCAGGTTACCCTTATTCATCGCCGCAACGCGCTGAGAGCCGAGAAGATCCTGCAGGAGAGGCTCTTCCGCAATCCGAGGATCGGCATCGTCTGGGATAGTGTGGTCGAGGAGATCCTCGGCATCCGCGAACCTCCGCAAGTAACGGGGATCCGTCTGCGCAACCAACGCACGGGGGCTTCGTCCGATCTCCCCTGTGACGGCGTCTTCGTGGCCATCGGGCATACGCCGGTGACCGGGTTCGTCGCCGGACAATTGCCCCTCGACGCGGAAGGCTATGCCATCACGCGCCCCGATTCGACCGAGACTGCGATCCCGGGTGTCTATGCCGCTGGAGATGTCAAGGACAAGGTTTACCGCCAGGCAGTCACCGCCGCTGGTTTGGGCTGTATGGCTGCGCTCGAGGCGGAAAAGTTTCTCGCGGCGGCGGAGGAAACCGCGAGTATGCGCGCAGCCGATTAGGAGGCGATGGATCGCTTCTGTCAGGCTGCTGCTGGGGGAAATGAGATGGATTGGGACAAGTTGCGGGTCTTTCACGCCGTCGCCGAGGCGGGCAGCTTTACCCATGCGGGCGAATCACTGAACCTCAGCCAATCGGCGGTCAGCCGGCAGATCAGCGCCCTCGAGGAGAGCCTCAGCGTACCCCTTTTCCATCGCCACGCTCGCGGTCTGATCCTCACCGAGCAGGGCGAGCTCCTGTTCCGCACCGCGCGCGAGGTGTTCGCCAAGCTGTCGATGGCCGAAGGCCTGATCTCCGAATCCAAGGATCGTCCGAAGGGGCCGCTCAAAATCACCTCGACGGTCGCTTTCGGTTCGACGTGGCTGACGCCGCGGATTCGGGAGTTTCTCGATCTCTACCCGGAAATCCAGGTGACCCTGGTAGTCGATGATGTCGAGCTCGATCTGTCGATGCGAGAGGCCGATGTGGCGATCCGCATGTCGCCGCCCCGCCAACCGGACCTCATCCAGCGTCACCTCGTCAGCGTGCCGACCCATGTCTATGCCGTGCCGGAATACGTCAAGAGGCACGGGATGCCTCAAAAACCCGAGGACCTCGACAAGCACCGGCTGATTGTCTATGGCGAAGACGCCCGCCCGCCGGTGCCAAACGTCAATTGGCTGCTCGAGGCTGGCACCAAGCCCGGCCAGGAGCGCAAGCCGATCCTCGCCGTGAACAATTTCTATGCCATGCTGCGGGCTGTGCTCAGCGGGCTGGGGGTCGCTGCTCTCTCGGATTTCATAGCGAGCGAGCACAGCGAGCTCGTGCGTGTTCTGCCCGAGCTCACGGGTCCGGCGGTCGAGGCCTATTTCGTCTACCCGGAAGAGCTGCGCACCTCTAAGCGCATCAGTGTGTTCCGCGATTTTCTATTGCGCAAAGTCGCGGAGACCCGACTCAGCTGACCTCGCACTCGGCTGAATTCGACTGCGTCTCAGAGCGTTGCGCTTTTTGCAGACGAGCCAGAAGAAATTCCGTCTGGTAGTGGTGCGCTGAAACCGTCATGTTTGCACCGCGATGATCTGTCGCGATCGGTTTCCGATGGCTCCCAGCCATCGACAATGGTTTCCGGGACTAGTGCCCGGGAAGAGGGTCTGCGGACCCTTACGTCTCCCAGACGTGAAGCCTCCCTGTTCAAACTTGGCCGGAGCCTTTTGGTTCCGGCCATCTCTTTTGCACATACGGCGAGTGAAGGACTTACGTGGGACTTATTTGACTGCGATTCGACCGCCAAGGAGGGTTTCCTCTGCTGGAGACCCGGTCTCGGTAAGTGTGCCCCGGGCCGGCCTGGCTAAAACACCGATGAACTGCCATGGCGGTTGACGGCCAGCGGCCTAACGGGTAAACGGGAAGTTGAGTTTCTTGCAGGCCCCCGGGGCGGCCTGCTTTCACTGTCGATCCACGGCGCTCCGGGACACGGCAGCTAGGCGGGACACTGTCCCCTTCGCTGATCGTGCGCCCGCCAGAAAGCGTCAGGTTGGAAAATACCGACAACGATAGCGATCGCG
>WNFR01000901.1_pt1 | contig 49363 bp, 50 predicted proteins | sample 5400221 | NCBI WGS metagenome assembly WNFR01 (sample SAMN13153357, study PRJNA577476) | soil metagenome | isolation source: 40 cm soil under Madrone tree | place: USA:California | collected 2016-06-14 | reverse complement strand
CGCGCCGGCTCCTGCGTTCGCCACGCAGAAGTTCGGCCCCATCGAGCTCTCCGGCAATCTGCAGTCGCAGAACATCGTTCGCAATCCCGACGTCGACCAGTACCACTTCGTCCAACAGCGCAACACGTTCCGGGCGCGCGTCGACTGGGATTGGCTCCAGCGCGGTAAGCTGATCGACCGCTTCGACCTGCCGTTCATCCAGAGCTCGAAGCTTTTTCTGCTGTACCGCGGAGTATACGACAGCATTTACGACTACACGCCAAGCTTTACCGAGAACGACTTCCGCGGCCGCAAGCCCGGGCCCGCGGCGTTACGCAATCTCAACGACCTGCCGAGGAAGTCGCTCGACGCCCTCAAGTTCGAGAGCGTCCTCCGCGAGGCGTACATCGACCTCAAGCTCAGAGACGCGCCGCTCAGCTTCCGTCTCGGCAAGCAGCAGATCATCTGGGGCGAAGCCGACGACTTCCGCATGCTCGATCGCGCCAACCCCCTCGACACCTCGTGGCACTTCATCGAGGAGATTCCGCCGCCGTCGTTCGGGTGGGACGATCTCCGCATTCCGCTCTGGATGATCAAGGGCCTGTGGGACATCGGCAACGTCGGACCGCTGTCGAACGTCTTCGCCGAGAGCTACTGGAATCCCGGCGACTGGCGTCCGGTGAAGGTCGGCTATCTGCCGCGGCCCTGGGGCCTCCGTATCCAGGACCCGCTCACCAACCACGATCGCGCCGTTCTCCGGAATCAAACGCCTCGCCGACGGTTCGAGCCTCTTCAAGCAAGGGCCGTACAGCCGAACCCCGATGGACAACAGCCAGGTCGGCGTGCGCGTGTCCGGCGTCTTCCCGGACGGCCTGCAGCTCGGTCTCCACTACTACTATCAGCGCTGGTCCGGCGATGACGGCACGCCCTTCACGCCGGTCCAGGGTATCAAGCCTACCCCGTTCGGCATCAATCGGACGCAGGATCTGATCGCGCGACACACGCTACCCGTCACGTACATCACCCCGTACATCCACACCGTCGGGATCTCCGGCAACTACTTCGAGGGCAACTACACCCAGACCATCTTCCGACTCGAGACCGTCTACGATTTCGCCATCCGCATGCTCGATCGCAATCGTCAGACGACGTTCTCGCCGCTCCTGCCGGGCACGATCAAGCGCGACTACTGGAAGGGCATGATCGCATTCGACCGGCCGACGTGGATCCGCTCGCTCAACAAGAAGACGACCTTCTTCATCACCGGGCAGTGGTTCGTGCACCACATCATCCACAACAAGGACACGCTCACGACGGCGCTCGACCTGCCGACCGCCGGCGCTCGCTCGCGCGCGTTCTGCGGCGGTCCGCCGGATCGGCCGTGCACGGATCCGAACGGCAACGGCAACTTTCGCGACGACGTCCGCAGCTGGGAATCGCTGGTCACGCTCGCGATCTTCACCTTCTACAAGGGCGGCTCGGTCGTGCCACTGCTCGGCATCATTTACGATCCGGTCAACAGCAACAGCACGTACCCGTTCTGGAACCTCGACTACCTCGTCACACCGAACGTCATCGTCAATCTGACGCAGCGCTACTTCATCCCCGGTCAATCCGACAAGCAGAAGGGCGTCTTCGATCCGTGGCTCCTCGGCACCCAACGCGGCCGCTCCGAGACCTCGCTGCGGCTCACGTACCAGTTCTGATCACGGCCGCTGCGCACCGCGCCGGACGCGCACACGAAGGGGGAGTCGTCAGCACGGCTCCCCCTCCCCCTTCACATTTCGCGACGCGATCCGAGACTCGGTCAAGTTGCGAGCGAGACGAGGCGCGAGAGAAGTGAGCCCTCGTCAAGCGAGGACAAGCAGCGCAGGCGTAGCGGAGCTACGCCGAGCAGCGGAGCGGAGCGACCGAGCAACGAAGTATCGCGACGCCAATTGACCGAGTCTCGTTGAAAGCCGCACTGGGCGCCGATAAGATCGTGACTTCATGGCGCGCAGGGGGGCGACGCGAGCGAGCGATCCCGAACGGCGCCCCACGCCAGCGGTCGCGGAAGCTCCGGCGGCGACCGCGCGCCTCGAGGCGGCGCTCGTCGGCGCGCTCGGCGTCGGCGCCGCGCTGAGCGGCACGATCCTCTACATTCACGCGCAGCTCGCTGCGACGAGCGGTGCGTACACGAGCTTCTGCAACGTCAGCGCGCGGGTCAACTGCGACGCGGTGCTGACGAGCGCGTACGGCATGCTCCTCGGCGTGCCGGTCGCGCTCTGGGCGCTCCTCACCTACCTCGCGCTGGCCGCGCTCGTGCTCGTCCGCGGCCGCGTGCGACCCGACGCACAGGCGCGCGCGACGTTGCTGCTCTTCGCGATCGCCCTCTGGAGCCTCGTATTCTCGGTCTACATGGCCGCGATCGCGGCGTTCGCGCTGCGCACGCTGTGCCTCTTGTGCAGCGGCCTCTATCTCGTGAACGTCGCGATCGCCGTCCTCGCCTGGCGCCTCGCGCGCAGCACGACTCCCGGCGGGCCGCTCACGACCCGGCAGCTCGCGCTCGGCGCCGGCGTGACCGCGGTCGCGCTCGCGACGGTCGCCGGGCTCCAGCTGCGCGCGAGCTCGGCGGCGATCCGGCCGCTCACGGCGGACGAGATCGCGGCGCAGCAGCCCGAGTTCTACAAATGGTACGCGAGCCGTCCCATCGTCGACGCCCTGCCCGCCGCCGCGCACGTGCGCGGTCCCGCCGACGCCGCGGTGACGATCGTCGAGTTCTCCGACTTCGAGTGCGGCTTCTGCGCCAAGGCGTTCCGCGATCTCCTTGACCTCGAGCAGCGCCACGGTGGCATGCTGAAGATCGCGTTTCACCACTTTCCGCTCGATCCCGATTGCAACGCGCACGTCACCACGCGCATCCACCGCTTCGCCTGCCAGGCGGCGATCGCCGCCGAATGCGCGGCGCAGTTCGACAAGTTCTGGGAGTATCACGACCGGCTGTTTCAGAATCAGGAGCGCCTCGGCCCCGACGATCTCGTCGCGACCGCCGTCGACCTCGGCATCGATCGCGCGGCGTTCACGGCGTGTCTCGCGGATCCGGCGGCAAAACAGCGCGTCGTCGCCGATGCCGCCGCCGGCGCGCGGCTCGGCGTGAAGTCGACGCCGACGCTCTTCATCAACCGCCGCACCGTCGAGGGCGCGCCCGAGAGCGGCGCCTACGAGTGGATCTTGGCGCTGGAGCGTCGCGGCTAAACGGAAAGGATAGGACGATGGAACTCACCGAAGAGATGCGCTACCGGCTGTGCTATTTGACGCTGCGACTCGCGCTCGATCAGAAGCTCGAGCGCGACTGGGGCAAGAAAGAGTGCGCCGGCGCCCTCGAATTTCTGGATCTGATGTCGGGAAGCCACCTCGCACAGGAGCAATCGAGCGCGCCCGACACCGAGCGCAGATACGTGAGTCAGCGCCCCAAGCTCGAGGACTTCCTCGACGCGGAGTTCGGGGAAGAGGTGCTCGCGCTTGTCAATCGCGCCATCACCGAGCTCGTTTGACGCGCCGCCGTCCGCGGCCGCGCGCGGACGGCTCGCGCGCTGGGCGCCGGTCGTCCTTTGGGCGACCTGTATCTCGTGGTTCTCGACGGACGCCTTCTCGGCGCAGTCGACGAACTCCTACATCGATCCCGTCCTGCGGTACTTCTTCGGTGAGCTCTCGGCGGCGACGTTTCGATTCGCGCACACGACCATCCGCAAAAGTGCGCACTTCCTCGAATACGCGGTGCTCGCGATCCTGCTGTGCCGGGCGCTCACCGAGCCCGGCACGCGGCCGTCACGCGGCACGCTGGTGCGCATCATCGTCTACTGCGCGGTCTACGCCTGCCTCGACGAGCTGCACCAGATGTTCGTGCCGCGACGAACCGGGTCGCTCTACGACAGCATGCTCGACACCGTCGGCGCGTCCGTCGGCACGCTGATGTTCCGCGCACGGAGACGATCGACATGCCCACCGGCCGAGCCGATCGTCGCCGCGCCGGCGGAGATCAGTGTCCGGTCTCGAGGCTGAGTTTCAGTGACTTGAGACGCTTCAGCTCGTCGTTGATGCGATTCAGACCGTCGAGGACGCGGTTGACCTCGGCGGCCGCCCAGTCGAGCTCGTCGTGCGACACACGCTCGAGCGCGCTGCGAAGCTTCGCGTACAGTCCCATGACGCCACCGATGCCTTCGACGCCGACCTCGGACATCCGGCGCTGCACTTCGCCGGAGAACCGCAGCACCGCCTCGGCTTGCTCGAGCATTTGTTCCATCGTCGGAGATCCTCCTCGGAAATCGGCTGAGATGGGGGAAGAAAGTTGGGTGATGCTACTTGCGACCGTTCTGCCAGTCAACGCGAGAAGGTCCAATTGACTTCACGACACCGACTTTCTAGATTTCGCCGCCATGTCGAAATGGGCGGCGGTGCTCACTCTGGCGTTCGCGATCGTCGCCTGCGAGCGCGATCGATCCTCGCAGCAGGCGACGTCGGCGGCCGGTACGGCGGTACCGCAAAGCGACGCGCGGGTGATCGCCACGTACGGGCGCAAACGCTTCACGACGGCCGATTTCGCCCGTGAGGTCGAGCGCCTGCCTCCGCGCTCCCGCAGCCAGCTGACCAACGTCGAGCGTCGCCGGCAGTTCGTCGACAATCTCGTCTTGAACGACCTCCTCGCGGACGCGGGCGCCGCGCGCGGCTACGACACGGACCCAGAGATCACGCGCCAAGTCGACGATCTGCGACGCCGGTTGATCGTCCAGCGCGTCATGAAAGATTTCCAGGAGCCGCCCGAGATCACCGACGCGGACGTGAAAGCATACTACGATCAACATCGCCGGCTCTTTTCCGGGGCGCAGATCCGCGCCAGCCACATCCTGGTGAAGGACGAGGAGCTCGCGAAGCGTCTGCGCGAGCAGCTGCGGCAAGACCCGTCGAAATTCGAGGAGCTCGCGAAGACCAACTCCACCGACACTGCGACCGCGGCCCGCGGCGGCGACCTCGGCTTTTTCGGCCAAGGTCGCATGGTCGCGCCGTTCGAGCAGGCGGCATTCGCACTCGAGAAGCCCGACGACATCAGCGAGGTCGTGAAGACGCCGTTCGGCTACCACATCATCAAGCTCGTGGACCGCAAGGAAGGCGGCGACCGGCCGTTCGACGAGGTGAAGGAGCGCATTCGCGTGAACCTTCTCAATCAGCGCCGGCAAGAGCAGACGCAGAAGCGGATCGAGGATCTGCGCGCGAAAGCGAACGTCACCGTCGACGCGGCCGCGCTCGCCGCCGTCCAGGTGCCCGGTGCGGCGCCGACACCCGGCGCGGCAGGTGGACCAGGAGCTGCCGCGGCGCCGGCGCCGATGCCGTCGCCCGCCGGCGCCGGTCATCCGGAGCACGCGCCCGACTCGACGCCCTGAGCTACGGGTGCCGGGCGCCGCCCGGCGTATGTCCCTCGTGGACGGGCGCGCCCGGCTGCGCGGGCGCCAAGCTCGTCGTCGACGCGTGGTGATCGGCCGGCGCGCCTTCACCCCAGCGATCGCTCGTGCCGTCCTCGTACCACTGCGTCGCGTTCCACGTGAGCGCGCGCGGCGCCGTCGGGTTCAACGCCAAGAAATCGAAGCTCATCATCTCGCCCGGCGCGATGCGCCCGCCAGTCCATCCAATCGTCGCGGCCCCGACGGGAAATGGCCGATTGGCGCCCTGCCATCCCGGCTTCGACTCGATCGCCGCCACCTCGACGCCCATCGGAAGCCGGACCTCGAGACGGACCGTCGCCGACTTGCCCTCGGTCGGGACGATCACGGTGTACCGCTCGACGCCGCCGGCCGTGCTGGCCGTCGGAAGCACCATCACGTGCGCCGACACTGAAGCGACGGACCCGAGCACGAGGAGAAGCGTGACCGCGAGTCGCATCGCCGTCGAATGCCACGCCACGGTCCGCGCAACAAGAGCATCGGGGGCGCCGGCAGACTACCGCGGCGCTGGCCGCCTTTTCGTGCGCCTTCGCGCGCCGCGACGCATCGGGTACCATCGCGTCCATGGAGGCCCGTGACACCGCGACCGCGATCGTACGTCGCCTGCGCGACGCGGGGTTCGACGCGCTCTTCGCCGGGGGCTGCGTCCGCGATCAGCTGCTCGCTCGCTCGCCGAAAGACTACGACGTCGCGACGAGCGCCCCGGCGGAGCGTGTCGTGGCGCTCTTCCCGAAGAGCGTGCCGGTCGGGCTGCAGTTCGGCGTCGTCATCGTGCCGATCGAAGGCCATCGCATCGAGGTGGCGACGTTTCGCCGCGACGGCACCTACCTCGACGCTCGCCATCCGGTGACCGTCCACTTCGGCAGCCCCGAGGAGGACGCGCGCCGGCGCGACTTCACGATCAACGGGATGTTCTTCGATCCGCTCGCCGATCGCGTCATCGACTACGTCGGCGGTACGAGCGACCTGCACGCCGGTGTGGTGCGCGCGATCGGCGATCCGCACGCGCGGCTCGGCGAGGACAAGCTGCGAATGCTGCGCGCCGTGCGGTTGGCGGCCCGTCTCGGATTCACCATCGAGCCCGCGACGTGGGACGCCATCCGGAGCGACGCCGCGACGATCGACCGCATTGCCTGGGAGCGTATCGGCGAGGAGATCCGCATGATCCTCTCCGAAGGCGCGGCGAAGCGCGGCTTCGAGCTGCTGCACGCCTCGGGACTCCTCGCCGCGGTGCTGCCGGAGATCGCCGCGATGGAGGGCGTCGCGCAGTCGCCGCTCCATCATCCCGAGGGCGACGTGCTGCGCCATACGCTGCTCGTCATCGATCAGCTGCGGTCGCCGACCGAGACGCTCGCGTTCGGGGCACTGCTTCACGACGTGGCGAAGCCCGTCTGCGTCGGACATCGCGTCGCGCCGGAGGGTGATCGCATCACGTTCTACGGCCATCCCGAGCGTGGCGCCGAGATGGCGATCGCGATCTGCCAACGGCTGAAGCGCAGCCGCGCGGTGTGGGAGCGGGTCGCGTATCTCGTCCGCAACCACTTGCGGTTGGTGAACGCCCCGCGCATGCGCGCCGCGACGCTGAAGCGCTTTCTGCGCGAGGACGGCATCGAAGAGCTCCTCGAGCTCGCCCGCATCGACGCGACCGCCGCGAGCGGCGATCTCCAATACTACGAGTTCTGTCGCGCCCAGCTCGCCGCGCTGTCGCAGGAGGAGATGCGTCCTCCGCGGCTGCTCAGCGGCGACGACCTCATGGCGTTGGGTCATCGACCCGGGCCGCGCGTCGGCGAGATCCTGCACGCGCTCGAGGAGGCACAGCTCGAGGGCGTCCTCACGACGCGCGCCGACGCGCTCGCGTGGGTCGCACGCACGCACCCGCCGAACGCGTCGGCGGCCGAACACACGCCTGCGCCGCCGCGCGAGCGCCGCCGCGAATGATATACGTCGCGGGTCGCCGGTGGCGGCAGCCGTCGCGACCCGCGCCGCTTAGCAGGGTCGCATGCGAGCCTCCTGCGGTGCTGGTGACATAGCGGCTCGGCGAGCCCGTTGCCAAGCGCGACGCTGCTCGGGCATGCTCGCCTGCGGCGATGACCGTTACCGCACCGGCGACCTCGACTCCGCTCACTGTGTATCGTCGCGACATCACGGCGTCGGTGCCGCGCATCTGGGAGAACGTCCTCGACTGGGAGCACCTGCCGTGGCTGCACCGCGGCGCATTTCTCGGCGTTCGGCTCCTCGAGACGTGGCACGACGGTTGGCGCGCCGAGGTCCTCCTGCCGCCGGCGACGGCGGCGCGGAGCGCCGAGATCGCGGTGCGGCTCGATCGTCCGGCGCTCCGCTACCACACGACGACGCTCAGCGGCCTCGGCACCGGCAGCGACATCGTAACCGAGCTCGCGCCCATCGACGCGACGACGACCGCGATCGCGGTCGCGTTCCACGTCCCCGGCATCGACGCCTCGGTTCGCGATCGCGCCGCCGACGCCTACACCGCGCTGTATCGGCGCCTCTGGGACGAGGACGAGGCGATGATGGTGCGCCGCCAGGCGCTGCTCGACGCCGCCGCACGCCGCGCCCGCGCCGGCGTCGCAGGCGATGGCGCCGCGGCACACCGCGGTCGCGAGCTCGTCGGCGGAGCCGGCACCCTCACCAGCGCGGCGCCGCCGTCTCTGATCCTCGGCCACGAGGACGCCGTCCGCGCCCGCTTGCCGCTCGTGGTCGCGTTCGGCGACGACGAGTACCGTCTCGTCGAAGTCGCGGGTGAGATCGTCGTCCACACGACGGTGTGTCCCCACCTCGGCGGCCCGCTCGCGGAACGCCAGCTCGACGGTGGGACGATCACCTGCCCCTGGCACGGCTACCGCTTCGACGTCCGCTCCGGCGCGAACGTCGACGGCCGCCCATGCCGCCTCGCCGCCGCCCCGCGCGTCGTGATCGATCCCACCACGCGCGAGGTCTCACTCGATCGCTGAATCCCGCCGTGACGACGTAGTTGGAGCACCGCGGGTCGCGTCCCGCGGTGCGACGCCCATCGGAGCACGGCGCGGGCAGAGCCCGCGCCGCGCGCACGGGGGCTAATATCGATCAATCACCGTGACGCCGACGGTCGCGTAGCGGTCCATCGTCTCGAGGACGCCGCTCACCTCCTCGAGCGCGATGCGGCGATGGACGAGCTTCCCCGGCGCGAGTTTGCCCTGCTCGACCATGCGCAGCATGTCACCGAAGCGCGGCGCCTGCATGCCCATCGAGGCGATGAAGCTCAGCTCCTTCAGCACCATGAGGTCGATCGGCACCGCGATCTCGCCCTTTTCGGCGGCGCTAGTGAGACCGATCTGCAGATGGCGACCGCGCTTGCGGAGCGACATGATCGAGTTGCGGCACGTCGCGGCGACGCCGAGCGCGTCGACCGACACGTGCGCGCCGCCGCTCGTGATGCTTGCGATCGCGCCCGCTGGCTCGTCCTTCGACGCGTTCACAGTCGCGACCGCGCCGAGCTCCTTCGCGAACGCGAGCTTCTCGTCGGTGACGTCGACCGCGATGACGTTCGCGCCGATGGCGGTCGCGATCTGCACCGCGGAGAGTCCGACGCCGCCGCAGCCGTGCACCGCGACCCACTCGCCCGGCATCACCTTCGCCTGGTCGACGATCGCGTGGAACGAGGTCATGAAGCGGCAGCCCATGCTCGCCGCGTCGACGAAGTCGATCGACTCCGGCAGCTCGACGAGGTTGACGTCGGCGTACGGCACGCCGACGTAGCGCCCGTACCCGCCCCAGTAGACGACGCCGGGCGTGAGGAACGAGTCGCAGACGTTGTGGTGGCCGGTGCGGCACCACTCGCACGTACCTTCGCCGGCGCTGAAGGGCACCAAGACGCGATCGCCCTTCTTCCAGCGCGTGACCTCCGGGCCGACCTCCTCGACGACGCCGCAGAACTCGTGGCCGAGCACGTGCGGCGTCGGCAGCGCGACGCCCACCCACGTCCAGTCGCCGGTCCAGAGGTGCCAGTCGGTGCGGCAGATGCCGTTGGCCTCGACTCGCAGGCGCACGCCGTTTGGCGGCGTCTCGGGATCGGGCATCTCGCGGACGACGAGCGGCTGACGAACGGCTTCCATCACGGCGGCTCTCATTGGGAGGTCCTCCTCATAGCGGGGTTGCCGCTCGCATACACCGGCCGCTCCTCTCGGTAAACCGCCCCTCACAGGCGGCTGAACCGCCCCGCCGTCGCGACGCGAATGAGACCGAAGCGAGTCTTCAGCCACCCTCTCGTCACGCGACCCGGTCCGCTACCGCGACCTGCTCCGGCGCCAATACCCAGCCGCGATGGTCGATCCCGGCCGGTTCGACGTACCGTCGGAACGGATCGAACCGCGCCTGGTCGGGGTGGTAAGCGAACCCGGTGCGCGTGAGGAGCGCCTGCAATGCCGTCTCATCCGAGATCAGCCAGAGCCACGGCTCGCCGATGATCGAGAGGATGAGCGCCGCGGCGGACAAGCGCACTCGCAGGCCGCGGTCGGAAGCGCCCTCGGCCGCACGGAGCCAGGTGAAGATCACGCGGCTCCCCGCGCCGGTGACCGCATGCACTCCGCCGAAGAATTTCTCGACGGCCTCCGGAGTGAGATAGAAGAGCAGTCCTTCGGCGACGACCGCGCTCGGGAGCGCCCTGTCCCACTCCGCCAGCGTGGCGAGCACCTCGCCGAGCGTGACGCGCGCGAGGTCCGCGGCGACGAAGTGGAGGTTCGCCGGCGGCGGTCCGAGCGCCACGACACCCGCCCGCTTGCTCGCCTGCGTTACAGGATGGTCGACCTCGACGAAGAGGCGGTCGGGGTATGCGCCGGCGAGGCGCAGGGCCAGCGTGTCAAAGCCGGCGCCGACGACCAGCACCTGACGCGTTCCCGCAGCCAGCGCCGCCCGGACCTCGTCGTCGACGAGCCGCTTCCGCAGCACGATATGCGCCGGGTGCGCGCCGAGCCAGTTGCCGAACCGGTAGCCGAAGCGCTGAACGCGCCGTGAACGTGCGAGCGCCATCTGCCACGCGCGCAGGAGCCCGAGGGCTCGCAGCAAGCGCTCCGTGGTCACGCCGGCGCCGGCGGGCAGCAGCGGCGCGAGAAGCGGATCGCATGCGAGACCAGCCACATTGCGCGCGATCTCGAGAGCGGTCCAGCTGGCGCGCCCGCGTCGCACGCGCGGATGCTAGCCCCGACTCGGCGCCGGGGGCAACGAGAAGGGCGGCCCATTCGGCGACTCACGACCGCGACCGCGTGCGCGCGCGGCTCGGAGGTCAGCGCGGCAGGACGTCCTTGCCGAAGAGGCTGCGGGCGATGATGAGCTTCTGGATCTGCGGCGCCCCGTCGCCGATCTGCCAGCCGATCACGTCGCGCAGCCGTTGCTCGATCGGCAAGCGCTTGGTGTAGCCGAGGTGACCGTGGAGGAGGAGGCACTGGTGGATCGCGTCGGCGGCGACCTTCGGCGCCCACCACTTCACCATCGCGCCTTCGGCGGCGCAGGGAATGCCGCGCTCGCGCATCCAGAGGACGCGGTAGCATTGCCAGCGCGCCAGCTCGAGGACGGTCGCCGCCTCGGCGATGGGAAACGCCACACCCTGGAACGTCGCCAGCGGCACGCCGAACTGCACCCGGCTCTTGACGTGCGCGATCGTCTCGTCGAGCGTCTGCAGCGCGGCGCCGATGCACTTGAGGCCGATGATCGCGCGGTTCACGTCGAAGAACTTGCGGATCATCGGAAACGCGCCGCCCGGGTCGCCGACCATCGCGGCTGCGGGAACCTCGACGTTCGTGAGCCGCAGGATGCCGCGCGGCACGGCGCGACACCCCATGTCGTCGTAGGCTTCGGTCGTGAGTCCCGGCGTGTCGGCCGGGACGAGGAACGCGGAAAGGCCGCGCCAATCCGTCGACGCCGGGTCGGTGCGCGCGAACACGTAGAAGACGTCGGCGTTGAGGAAGCTGACCGACGTCTTCTCGCCGTTCAGGACGTAGACGTCACCGCGGCGCTCCGCGTGCGTCTGCATCGCGCCCATGTCGGAGCCGGCTTCAGCCTCGGTCAGGCAGAGGCCGAGCACGAGATCGCCGGCGAGAAGGCCCGGCACCCAGCGCGCGCGCAGCTCCGGCGACGCGGCGGCGAGGAACTCGCGGTTCAACGCCGGGCCGAGGCTCGGGAGGACGCAGTTGAAGTCGCCGCGCGCCACCTCCTCGGCGGTGATGCCGGAGACGACGAGCGTTCGCTCCGCTTCGCGGCCGCGCCAGAAGTCGTCGGCGAAGGCGATGACGCGGCGGATCTGCTCGCGTGGATACGTGCCGGTCGCGTCGCCGGCGCGGTAACGCGGGAGGAGCTCGCCGAGCGCGAGGGTGCGCAGCCGGGAGCGAAACTCGTCTTCCGCGGGCGTGAAGGTGAAGTCGAGCACGATCAGCTCACGATGCAGCGGACGGCGAACATGTCAGATCACGCGTTGCGCGCGGAGATCCGCGATCTCGGACGTCGTATACCCGAGACGCGTCAGGACCTCGTCGGTGTGCTCGCCGAGGCGCGGCGCGCGGCGGCGGATCGCGCCCGGTGACACCGACAAACGGACCGGCGTGGCGCTGATCGGCGCCGGGCGCGGCGTGCCCGGATACTCGACCGGCTGGAGAATGCCCGTCGCCTTCACGTGCGCGTCCTCGAGGACGTCTTGCGGCGAGTACACCGGACCCGCGGGAATGCGCGCCGCCGCGAGCGCCGCGAGCGCGTCGGACGTGGTCCGTGTCGCGCACCATTCGCGCATGCGCGCGCTGACGATCGCGCCGTGCTCGCCACGCGCGCGGTCGTCGGCGAAGCGCGGATCGGTGAGCCAACGGTCCTCGCCCATCAACGCCGCCCAGCGCCGGAAGAGCGCGTCGCCGAGGACCTGCACGATGATCCAACCGTCGCTGGTCGGAAAGGCGTCCGAGGGCGCGGCGATCTGGCTGCGGTTGCCGCTCGCGACCCGATTCGGCGCCACCAGCGCTTGCTCGACGACGTACGCGTTGCTGATCGTGAGGGCGGTCGCGAGCAGCGACCCTTGCACCTCTTGCCCGCGCCCGGTTGCGCGGCGATGCATCAGCGCGGCGAGGGTGCCGAACGCGGCGGCGAGCGCGGTCGCGTAGTCGACATAGGGGACGAAGGCCTTCATCGGCTCGGCCGGGGCGCCGGAGAGGTACATCGCCCCCGACATCGCCTGCCCGATGCCGTCGAACCCGAGCTTGTCGTCGAGCGAGCCGCCGCTGCCGAACGCCGACACCGACGTCAGGATGACGTCGGGCTTGATCGCGGCGAGCGTCGCGTAGTCGAGGCCGAGCGCGCGCAGCGCCGGCGGCGGCAGGTTGGCGACGACGACGTCCGCCGACGCGACGAGGCGGCGCACCACGTCGCGCCCGGCCGCTGCCATGGCATCGAGCGTGATGCCGAGCTTGTTGCGATTGACCTGCAAGTACAGGCTGCCGTCGCCCTCGGCGCCGACCGGGATCACGCCGCGGTCCTCGCCGCCGCCGATCTTCTCCACCCGGATCACCTCGGCGCCGAAATCGGCGAGCAGGGCGGCGCAGAACGGGCCGGCGATGTAGCGTCCGAAGTCGAGGACACGGACGCGGTCGAGGATCGCGGGCGCCACGTCAGCGCAGCCGCAGACGCACGCCGCCGACGGCGATCTGGTCGCCGTCGACCTCGAGGCCACGCGCACGTGCCGTCGCGAGCGCGCGCACGCGGTCGTTCATGCGCACCTCGAGCGTGGCGACACCCTCGCCGCGCTCGCGCACCGGCACGAAACGGATCACACCGTCATCGAGGGCGATCTCGGGCGCGCGTCCGGCCGCCGCCGTCGGCGCACGCCCGATCACCGCGCCCCAGCGTGCCGCCATCACCACGGGCTCCCGGGCCTCGATCTCGACGCCGGCGAGCCCGGCGCTGACGTCGGTGCGCACGGCGGCGCGCCACGTCGGCCCCGCCCAGCGCCAGCTCTCGGGGGGCCGCGCGACGTCGAGCGAGAGGATCGCGCCGCCGACGTCGCGGGGATGCAGGTGCACGGTCGCGATGTCGTCGAGCGTCACCTCGAACACGACGCGGACGGCGAGCTCGGCGAGCCGCCGCCGCGCGGCGGCGAGATCGTCGATCTGCACGATCACCATGTAGCCGCCGTCGCCGCCGCGGCGTTCGAGGAAGCGGCCGGCCGTCGTGTCGCCGGCGATCGGCGACACGACCTCGAGAAACGTGTCGCCGACGGGCATGACGGCGTTCCGCAGCCCGAACGTCGCGACGTCCGGATCGCGAAACGCCACCTCGACGCCGAGGACGGCGGAGCAGTCGGCGACGACGGGATCGAGATCACGCGCCACGAGCGCGACTTGCCTGAGGCGCATCGTCACGACGGCGTGCTCCACTCCTTCGCGTAGTCGACGGAGAACCAGCGCTCGATGCGCACGCGCACGAGGACGTTTTCCTCGTCGGCGTACATCTCGCGCGTCGCGGCCACGTACTGATCGCCGCCCTGCTCGCCGAGGTAACGCCGCGCGAGCGGCCGCACGTCGCGCTCGACGTCCGCCGCGTCGACGGCGACGACGACCCCTTCGACGCTCACGTACTTGTAGGGCGGCGCCTCCTGCTGGACGCACAAGCTCACGGGGGCGCCGACTGCGAGCCGCTTCCCCTTTCGCGAGGCGCGGCCGGTGACGAATCGGACCTCGCGCCCGGGTTCGTAGTCGTACCAGATGGGCACCGCGAGCGGCGCGCGCTCCCCCCCGTGGGGCTCACCTTGTCCGACGCTCAATACGCCGACGTGGACGCCGGCGAGGAACGCCTCGCGCTCCTCGCGGGTCATCGCTATCGTTGCCATTGCGTGCTCTCGTCCATGCGCCCTGTTTCGCGCGTGGACGACGCGTGCGCAAGCACCGCGTTCACGCCGACAGCGAGAAGCCGTCCTCGATCAGCGCCGGCACTTCGGCGCGTGGGTTCACGTCGATGAAGTCCGTACGGTTACAGTCTCCGTGGTGCCCGGGCACCTCGAATCGTCACGGGTTGCAGGTGGCCGGGATCGTCGACGTGTTCGGGTTCGTGCAGAGCGGGCCGAGTCCGGTCGTCGCGTCGGGACGGCTGATGAACGCCAGCGGCCCGGCGTTGTGCTCGCCGTTGAACGGCGTCGTACCCGTGAAGCCGCACGGCGCCGCGTCTGCGGGATCGTTGAACCAAAGACCGACGTGCAGCGTTTGCGTGGGGCTGAGCTGGACGTCGGGATCGAAGCCGAAGATCTGATCGAGCAGGATCGTGTCGATCTCCGCCTTCGACGGGTGCCGCGACGTCTCGACGTCCGACTGATACCAGGCGAGCCCGAAGTTGGTGAACCCGGCGTCGGGGTCGCCATTCGCCAGCTGCGGGCTGCGCTGGACCGTGAAGAGATCGAAGCCGATCTTCGACTTGAAGTGCTTGAGCACGACCCGCAGGTGGTCGTTCCGGAGACCACGGCGGACGGTGACGGTCACCGTCGGCGGCTTCCCGCCGTCGGCGGTGAGGCACGCAACGAACGCGGGATTCGGGAACAGCTGAAACGTGAAATGCTCGTCCGAGGGGCTCGCGGCGAGCGCGGCACCTGACGCGGCAAGAACCAAGGCGAGCGAACCGAGATAGCGAGCAGGATGCATGGGATCTCCTTTGGATGCGCGGGGCGGGAGGATCATGCGCCGTTCGGCGCCGCCGTGCAAATCCGCCGCGTTCGCGCCTAGCGCGGGCGGCGTTACCAACGCGGCGCTCACGACCGACGCTTACGGCGTGACCCTCACCGTGTGCGCCGGTGAGAAGAGAATCCGCCCCGAGGCGCTTTCGAAGCCGCCGAGCGGCAGATCGAAGCCCTCGCGCTTCACGGTGCCGAGCGGCGACGCTTTCTCGGTGCCGTAGAGGAGCGTGGCGGCGAGCGTGTAGTCGCCGGGGTTGCTCGGCGCTCGGAGCGTGTAGGCGACGCTCGCGTCGCCGTACGTCTTCGCGACCGCGTCGCCTTTCATGCCGTAGACCATGACGTAGTTCAGGTTCTTCGCCAGGCCCGGTGCGCGCTTGTCGGTCCACGTCGTCTGCGGCTTGCCGTCGGGGCCGGTGACGGCGGGCGCAGCGGTGATCGCCCAGCCGTCGGCGGCAGGCGAGCGCGACTGGTAGCGCAGGTCGGAGTCGAGGAGCATGACGCCGACGACCGGCCCCGCGCCGCCGTCCGCCTTCGCCGTGACGGTGAGCGTTGCGCCCGCTTTGACGCTCGTCGGCACCTCGAGCGTGATCGTCGTCGCCGCATCGACGGCACGCACGTGCGCGACGAGCGCGGTTCGGTCGGCGGCGGAGAGCGTTGCGTACTTGCCTTTGCCGCTCGCGATCATCGCCACGTGCTTCGCGTCGACGAGCTCGCGAGCGGCTTCCTGCTTGGCGACCTCACGCAGCTGCGACTCCTGGCGCGAGCTGTGACACCCGGCGCAAAACGGCCCGGCGTCGGTCACGTACTCGGTCGTACCGTTCGGGTATGCCGCCGCGAGGGGCGGCGTCCAGACGCCGCACGCGACGATGATCACCCCTCCCCATCGTGTCGCCGCTCGCATGTCGCACCTCCGCGCGCCGCTGCGCCGACGCGAACGATACGGACCCGCTGGTTCGGAGGCAATTGTGTGCCGCCCGCGGGTCGCGACGCAGCTCCGAGTCGCTACCCGCGCGCGCGGACTGTTGCTAGTGTCCCAGACTCGGGACATTAGGAGAGCGGCCCACAGCTCGATGTCACGACGCAACCCCTCTCGACGGCGCGCCCGCGTGCGATCGCCGGGCGACGCCGCGCACGTCCTCACGACGTACCCGCTGCCGCCGGCGGCACGCGCCGCGCTCGGCACCATGCGGCTCGCGACCCATCGCGGGCCGCAGCCGATGCCGGCGGCGGCGTTGGCGCGCGCGGTCGGTCGCATCGACGCCCTCTTGTGCCAGCTCACCGACCGCGTCGACGCCGCGCTCCTCGCGCGCGCGCCGCGCCTGCGTGTCGTGGCGAACTGCGCCGTCGGATACGACAACGTCGATCTCGCCGCCGCTGCGGCGCACGGCGTCGTGGTCACCAACACGCCCGACGTCCTCACCGAAACGTCCGCCGACCTCGCGTTCGCCTTGATTCTCGCCGCCGCGCGTCGCGTCTGCGAGGGCGACCGTCTGGTGCGCGCCGGGCGCTGGCGCGGCTGGTCGCCCGATCTGCTCCTCGGCCGCGACGTCCACGGCGCGACGCTCGGGATCGTCGGCCTCGGCCGGATCGGCGCCGCCGTCGCGCGCCGTGCGCGCGGCTTCGGCATGCGCGTCCTGTACCACCAGCGCCACCCCGCGCGGCGCCCGCCTGCCGGCGCGCTCCGGGTGTCGCTCACGCGGCTCCTCGCGACGGCCGACGTCGTGTCGCTGCACGTGCCGCTCACCGCGGCGACGCGCCACCTGATCGGCGCCCGCGAGCTGGCGCACATGCGTCGCGACGCGATTCTCGTGAACACCAGCCGCGGGGCGGTCGTCGACGAGGCGGCGCTCGTGCGGGCGCTCGCACGCGGCCGGCTCGCCGCGGCGGGGCTCGACGTCTTCGCGCGCGAGCCGCACGTGTCGCGCGCGCTGCGCGCCCTGCCGAACGTCGTGCTGACGCCGCACGTCGCGAGCGCGACGACCGCGACGCGCGCGCGCATGGCGGTCGTGGCCGCGCGCAACGCCGCCGCCGTGCTCGCCAGGCGGCGGCCGCCGAATCCCGTGCCGCTGCCGGCGCCGATCGGTTGAGCCGATCGGTTGACCGTGCGCGGCGGCTGCGATTAGCTCGCCGCCGCGGCGGGAGACACGGCGTGGCGTATTGGCTCTTCAAGACCGAACCGAGCAGCTACTCGTTCGCGCAGCTCGAGCGCGACGGACGGACGACCTGGGACGGCGTCGCGAACGCGCTCGCGCGCAAGCACCTCGGCGCGGTGACGCGCGGCGACCGGATCCTGATCTACCACACCGGCGACGAGAAGGCGGTCGTCGGCGTCGGCGAGGCGACGTCCGATCCGTATCCCGACCCGAACGCGCGCGGCGACGCGCGCGCGGTCGTCGTCGACATCGTCCCGAAGCGACGGCTCGAGCGGCCCGTCACGCTCGCCGAGCTGAAGGCGCGGCCCGGGCTCGCCGCGTTTCCGCTCGTCCGCTTGCCGCGCCTGTCGGTGATGCCGGTCCGCGCCCCCGAGTGGAAAGAGATCGAGCGGCTGGCGAAGGCGTGACGGTACGCCGGGCCGGGCGTCGCGGGCGGGGAAGCCGTATCCTGGTGATGCTCCCCGTCGCCACGCTCCTCGCGCTGCACGGTACCGGTCACGCGCGCGCCGCCAGCACCCCCGTTACCCGAGCAACCCCGAAAGGGATCGCACGCCCTCGTCCAACGCCGCGCCGGAGCGCGACGGCGGCGCACGTCGCGTCGACAGACACGGCGCCGACTGTCGCGCGATATCGCGTCCGTGACGGCTCGATGATCGACCTCGGGTGGACCGGCATCGCGCACCGGCAGCCATGGCCGAGCGAGCAGCGGATCGAGCTCGCGCTCGACTGCCGGTCGGCGACGTCGTGCACGGTCGGCGGCGGCGTCGCCGGCGCGATCTTCGGCGCGCCGATTCCGCTCTCGGCCGGCGGCGTCCCGGCGTGTGTCGTCAGCCGACTCCGCGCGCCGCTCGCCGGCAGCGTCGAGCCGGAAGCCGGCTGCGGCGAGCTCCGCCTCGCGCTCACGTCGACGGTCTACACCGGCCGCGAGGTTGCGGAGCCCTGTCCACGCTGCGTCGGCGACGGCACCGCGAACGACGGCCGGAAAGACGGCCGTTGCAACGCGGGTCCGAGCGCCGGCGAGGCGTGCGACGCGAACGCGGCGAGCGCGCTCTTCGGCGCGACCTCGAACGACTGCCTGCCGCCGCCGGCGGGCATCGTCGGGACCCTCGCGATCGACCTCGCCCCGCTCACGACGGACGGCGTTGGTCTCGCGGCGGAGCGCCCGTGCGCGTTCCATCGACCCGGTCTCGCCGACCACTGCGCGTGCGCCGGGCAGCGCCAGCCGAACGACTGCGCGTCGGGCACGTGCGGCGCCGACGAGCACTGCGAGGCGCCGGTCGAGGGCGTCTGCAGCGACGCGCCGTTCCGCGGCTGCACGTTGGACAGCGGGACGACCGAGTGTGCACCCGCGGGCGGCACCTGCGAGCCCCGCGTCCGCCCGTGCTTCGGCGACTTGATTGCCGCGACCGGCGCGTGCGATCGGGTGCATCCGACCTACGTCGCGATCTTCTGCGCGCCCGCGACGCAGGCGCCGGCGATCAACGCCACGGCGGGTCTCCCCGGCCCCGCCCGCCTGCGGCTCGAGCTCGAGATGTTGCCGCCGCCCGCCGCGGTCGAGTGAGCCGCGTGATCAGCGTGAACGACCCGGGATCGCGCACGCGCGCGCCGAGCCACGCGCCGCCGGCGTAGAAATGCCAGAGCTCGTCCGAGCGCAGCCGGTGCAGCCGCGACACCTCGTTGCTCGGGAGGAGGAAGTAGATCGCCGTCGAGAACGCGCGTGCCCCGGGAAAGCGCGCGGGGAGCGCATCCTGGGCGGCCTCGTGACCTCCGGCGCTCTGCAGCACCGGACCGAGCCGCTCGCCGACACCGCACCGTCCGTCCTCGTGATCTTCGCGCCCGCCGAGCGGAGCGCGACGCGCGTCGCCGGCCTCACCCTCGTCGAGCGGGCGGTGTTCGCGGGCGCACGCGCCGGCTTCGCGCGCATCGTCGTCCTCACCGACAGCGCACGTGGCCGCCTGCAACGGATCGTCGACGATCCGCGGGCGCGCGGCGCGGCGGTCGCGGTGAGCGAGCGGGTGGACCTCTCCCCCGACGCGGTGGTGACGTTGGTCGCGCCCGACGTGCTCGTCTCCGCCGCGGCATTGCACCGTCTCGCCACGGCCGCCGGCGTGCAACCGACGATCGCGCGCGACGCCCAGCGTCCGCTGCTTGCACGCTGCCGCGGCCGCGACCTCCTCGGCGCCGCGACGGCGGCTGGTCGGCATCGCGGCGCACCCGCGCTCGGCTCCCGCGATGCCGACGACGCGTTCGCAGCGCTGCTGCCGACGGCCATTGAGCAGGCGCTCGCTGCCGACGCGCCGTGCATGCACGTCGCCTCGCGCCGCGACGCCGTCGCGGCCGAGATGGCGCTGTGCGCGGAGCTGCGCGCGGCCAGCGCGGCGACGGACGGCGCATTGGCGCGGCTCATCGACCGTCGCGTCTCGTGCCGCGTAAGCCGCTTCCTCGTCCGCGCGACGCCGCTCCGCCCGAACCACGTGACGCTCGTCGGCACCGCAATCGGTCTCGCGGGCGCCGCCCTGCTCGCGCGCGGCACGTACGCCGCCGGCGTCTTTGGCACGCTGCTCTTCCTCCTGGCGGCGATCGTCGACGGCTGCGACGGCGAGGTCGCGCGCCTCACCTTTCGCGAGTCGGCGTTCGGGCAAAAGCTCGACGTCACGACCGACAACCTCGTCCACCTGGCGATCTTCGTTGCCCTCGCCGTCGGCTTGCAGCGCCGCACCTCCGACGGCCATGTCGCCGTGCTCGCGGCGCTGCTGGTCGGCGGCTTCGCGCTCGACGGCGCCCTCTCCTACTATTTCCTCGTGGTCCGCACCGACTGGCGAGCGCCGAGCCCCACCGCGGCGTCGTGGCATGCGCGCCTCCGCGACCAGGTCCTGCACGGCCTCGAGGGATTGATGAATCGGGACTTCGCCTACCTCCTCGCGGTGCTGGCATTGATCGATCGTCTGCACTGGTTCCTCTGGGGAGCGGCCATCGGAAGCTGGGTGTTCGCGGCTCTATTCGTCGTCCTCTACGCGGCGCGGAGCGCGGAGGAGCATGCCGGCATCGGCTGAAACGCTCGCCGACGTCGCGGCGCCGGCGCCGCGGCGCCCATGGCGTCTGGTCGAGCGCACGCTCGTCGTGGCGGGGCTCGTTCTGCTCGCCGGTCTCGTCCGCGCTCTCGGCGGCGCGACGCTCGCCGCCAACCTGCGCCTCGTCGGCTGGGGCATCGTCGCGATCATCGCTCAAGAGATCCTGGCGATCGTCGCGAACACGCTCGGCTGGCGCGCGGCGTTTCCCGCCGGCCGGCCGCCGCCCGCGTTCGCGCAGCTCCTCGCGGCGCGCATCGCCGGCGACGCCGTGAACTACGTCACGCCCACCGCGACACTCGGCGGCGAGTTCACGCGCGCGCGGCTGCTCGAGGGGCGCGCCTCGAGCCTCGACCTCGCGACGTCGATCGCGGTCGCGAAGCTCAGTCAGGTCGTCGCGCAGGTCGCGTTCGTCTGCATCGGCCTCGTCCTCGTGCTCGCGGTCGTCCCGCTCGCGAGCAGCGTTCGGCTCGGCCTCGTGACCGGCGCGGTGGTGCTGTCCGCGCTCGTCTGCGTCTTCGTCGTCGCGCAACGGCGCGGCATGTTCGGGCCGCTCGTCGCGATCGCGACGAGGCTCGATCGCGGCGGCCGCCTCGTCGACGTCGCCGCCCGCATCCGCCGTCTCGACGACGAGATCGCGCGCGTGCACCTCGAGCGCCGCGGTCCGTTCCTGGTGTCGTGCGCGTGGTTCTTCGTCGGCTGGGCGCTGGGCGCGCTCGAGATGGGTCTCATGCTGTGGCTGCTCGGGATGCCGGTCACGCTCACGGGCGCGCTCTCGATCGAGGTGCTGTCGGTCGCGATCGACGCGACGCTCTTCTTCGTTCCGGGAAAGCTCGGCACGCAGGAAGGCGGCAAAGTGCTGATCTTCACCGCGCTCGGCCTCGATCCGACGAAGGGGCTTTCGGTCGGCGTCCTGCGCCGGATCCGCGAGCTCTCGTGGTCGCTCCTCGGCCTCTTGATCCTCGGCCGGTTTCAGCTCCCGGGAGGGCTCAGGAAGCGGCCGGCAGCCGCTCCGCCGGCTCCGTTGCCGGCGGAGTGACGGCGGCGGCGGGCGCCGCCGCCGGCAGCGCGAGGCGCACCAGGCGTCCGTCGGCGCCGATGCGATACGACCGGCCGCGCCACTCGACGCGGTCGCTGGCGAAGCTCGCGACCCATAGCGCGGTGCCGACGAGGTCGCGCAGCGGCACGAGCCAGAGCATCCACCCGAGCCGCGCGCCGAGCGCGCGGACGCCGAGCGCGGCGGCGACGAGACGCGACACGAGCACGGCGGCGACGGCGCCGAGCCGCAGCAGCGCAACATGGCCGACGGAAAGCATCGCCAGGAGCGCGAACGTCGTCCCGTGGGTGACGATGTTGGCGGCGTAGCCGACCGGTGCGCAGGCGCGCGTGGTGCGCGCCCAGCGCAGCTGATGGCGAACCGCCGCCGCCACCCCGCTGGGATTAGGGTCGGTCTCGACCACGTAAGGCGCGACGACAACCCGTTCGCCGTGCTCGATGACGAGCTCGGCGAGGCGGTGGTCATCGGCGAGGTAGTCGGCCAACGCCGCGAATCCGCCGATTGCGTCGAGCGTGTCGCGCCGCAGGAGGAGGCTCGCGCCGAAGGCGACATCGCCGCGGCCGAGCGCGGTCGCGACCATCACCGACGGGACGAAATCCGTGTTGATGCAGAGCGCTTCGAACGTCTGCGCCAGCGACCGCGGGCGCGGCGCGCGATAGTAGCACGTGACGAGACCGACGGACGGGCGCTGCAGGGCCGCGACGAGCCGAATGAGATAGTCGTCGCCGACGCGAACGTCGCTGTCGATGGCCGCGACGATGTGATGACGCGCCTCGTGCGTCAGCGCCTCGAGCAGCACCGCTTTGCGATTCGGTCCGCCGCTGGCGACGGCGGTGACGACGCGGAAATCGACGTGCGGATGCTCGCGCTGGACCGCCCGCGCGACGGCGAGCGCGGGGTCGCCGGCGTCGAGGCTGCCGGCGACGATTTGCACCGGCCCTGGGTATCGCAATCGACAGTACGCGGCGAGATTTTCGGCGAGCGTCGGCTCGAACCCGGCGAGCGGCACGAGGACCGACACGCCGGGCGCGCGTTCGAGCGGGTGCACGGCGGTCCGGGCGCGGCGCCGAAAGCGCGCCGCGACCAGCGATACGGCGACGTTGTAGGCCGCCGACGTCGCAAGCAGCACAGCCAACACGTCTCGCGCAGCGCCGGCGACACTCAGCACGTCGTCGCCTCAGGCCGCCGGCGTCGGGGCCGCCGCCGACGTCGGGGCCGCCACCGATGTCGGGGTCGCCGCCGATGTCGGGGTCGCCACCGTCGACGGGTGCGACGTCTGCCCCGCGCCCACGGTGCGGGTCGCGTTCGCCGCGCGGCGACGGCGCCACATCGTGCGCAGGAAGTCGCGTCCCTCGCTCAGCATCCGTCGCCGCTCGTGCGGGTCGCGCATCATCTTCCGCACGCTGCCGACGATGTACGTCGGACGGAAATAATAGCTGCGATAGAACCGCTCGACCGCGGCATAGATCTCCTCGCCGGAGAGCGACGGGTAGCTGACCGCGCATTTTTGATAACCGCTCGTATCGACCATCTGATCGACCGCGAGAAAACCGTTGTCGCGCACCCAGTCGTAGAAGTGCGTCCCGGGATACGGCGACGCGAGCGACACTTGGATCGTCGACGGGTTCATCTCGCGCGCGAAGCGCATCGTCTCGGCGATCGTCTCGCGCGTCTCACCCGGAAGGCCGAGGATGAAGGTGCCGTGGATCATGATGCCGAGGTCGTGGCAGTCGCGCGTGAAGCGGCGCGCGCGCTCGACGCCGACGCCTTTCTTGATGTTGCGCAGGATCTCCTCGTTACCGCTCTCGTAGCCGATGACGAAGAGGCGGAGGCCGTTGTCCTTCAGCACCTTCAGCGTTTCGCGATCGACGTTGGCGCGTGAGTTCGTCGACCACGTGACGCCGAGCGGCCCGAGGCGCTCGGCGATCACGCGGGCGCGCGCCGGATCGGCGGTGAACGTGTCGTCGTCGAAGAAGACCTCGCGCATCTCCGGAAAGAGCTGCGGCATCCGCCGCACCTCCTCGTACACGTTCTCCGGCGAGCGCGTGCGGTAGCTGTGCCCGGTCGTCACCTGCGGCCAAAGGCAGAACGTGCACCGCGCCGGGCAACCGCGCCCGGTGTAGAGCGACACGTACGGGTAGTGGCAGTACGGGCTATTGTAGCGCTTGTAGTCGAGGTCGCGGGCGTAGATGTCGGTCACGAACGGCAGCGCGTCGAGCGCGGCGGAGTCGAGCGGCGCCGGCTCGGGATTGTGGACGACGCGGGTCGCGCTCGCAGGATCCCCGCTCGCACCGTTCGCCGCCGTGGGGCTGCCGTCGCGATAGCTGAGCGCGGGGATTTCCGCGTAGGGCCGTCCCTCCGCGAGCGCGACGATCGCGTGGTCGAACTCCTTGCGGACGACGACGTCGACCGCCGACGCCTCGCGCAGCGAACGCTCCGGCTCGGCCGTGGGATGGCCGCCGACGAACGCGATCGTGACGTCCGGTCGCGCCGCCTTGATGGCGGCCGCGGTCTCGGCGTCGACGCGGAAGGACGGCGTGCTGGTGTGCAACACGACGAGCTCGTACTCGCGCGCGATCGCGACCGTATCGGCGACCGTGAGCCCGAGCGGCGGCGCGTCGAGAACCCGGCTTCCCGGAATCATGCCCGCCGGGTAGCAGAGCCACGTCGGGTACCAGAACGACCACACCTCGCGCGTCGCTTGGTAACGCGAGCCGGCGCCGCCATCGAAATCGTCATACGACGGCGGATTCAAAAATAGCGTCCGCTTCATGCATGGCCCCCCTAGGGACAGCTACGACGCGGACGTGCGCGCGTCAATTGGGGGACCTCCGCCTCGTCGGAGCGCATTTGCCCCGGCATTGGGTCACCTCGTTGGCGAAGAGATCGCTCACGCGGCGCAACTCGGTGAGATCGTGCGACGTTGACGGCGGGTGCGGAACGTGGCGTGACGGCGGCGTGCGCCAGCTCGCGGTCACTGCCGACGACTTCGGCGTCTCGGGTCGCGTGAACGCCGCCGTCGTGCGTGCCGCGCAGGAGGGCATCCTCACCGGCACGAGCTGGATGGCGGGCGGCGGCGCCGCGGACGAGGGGCTGGCGCGCGCCCACGACGTACCCCAGCTCGCGCTCGGTATCCATCTGACGTTCGTCTTGGGGCGCGCGGTGCTGCCGCCGCGTCTCGTATCCGAGCTCGCGGACGATGACGGCCGATTCCCGGCGAGCCCGGTCCGACAGGGCGTGCGGCTCGCCGCCTCACGCACGAGCCGCGATCAGCTGCGCGCCGAGCTGCGAGCCCAGATCGAGCGCTGTCTCGCGGCGGACCACACGCCGCGCCACCTCGACGCGCACCTCGACTTTCACGTCCATCCCGCGGTATTCCCGATCGTCGCGGCGCTGGCGCGCGAGTACCGCGTCCCGGCCGTGCGGATCCCGCGCGACCCCCTCGGCCCTGCACTCGCGTTCGACCGCCGCCACGCGCCGCGAAAGCTCGTCGAGGCCGCGATCTTCGCGATCCTCTGCCGCCGTGCCGTCCGCATCGCGCACGACCACGGTCTGCGCGTCGCCGACCGCGTCTACGGCCACCACCAAACGGGCGCCGTCGACGAGCGGTACGTCCTCAGCGTGATCCGCGACCTTCCCGCCGGCGTCAGCGAGCTCTACTGCCATCCGGGGGCGTATCCCGGAGCGACTGAAGATGACCCCGAGCTCTCGGCGTTGCTGAGTCGCGACGTGCGCGGCGCGTGCGAGCGGGGTGGCGTCGAGCTGCGGCATTACGCCTGATCGTAGGGCGGCGGGCGAGGCGCGGGGGCCGTCTCCCGCACCCGACGTGCGCAAGAGGGTAAGTTTGCGCACCACGGGTGCAGGAGACGGCCCCCGCGCCTCGCCCGCGGTCCGTCGCATCAGGCCTGCGCGCGTTCGCCTGCCCGCGCGCGCGGGCGTCCATCGCGTCTCAGGACGCCGGGAGCTCGCGCGGGTTGATCGGTTGGCCGAACGAGAACTCGACCCAGTTGCCGTCGGGATCCTCGACGACGCAGAAGTACCCGACTACGGGACCGGCGTCCCGCGGTCCCTCGCGCAGGATGCCGTCGCCGCGCGCCTTGGCGGCAACGGCGTCGACGGCGGCACGGTCCTCGACGGTGAACCCGAAGTGATGCACGCCGGGACGTTCGACCTGCGTGTGCGGCATCGGGATCAGGACGAAGACGAATTCGGGATCCTCGGTCCGTTCTGCCAGCCAGACGACGCGCGTCCCTTCGTCGACGCGCTCGTGACACACGACGAGGCGCGGGTACTTCGCATAGAACGCGACCGAACGGTCCAAATCTTTCACCCGCAACGCCACATGCGTAAACCGCGGCCGCACGCTCCGCAGTATAGTGCGGCGTTACGAAGAAGTCGCGACGCGCGCGTGCCGACGGCCGTTTCGAAAGGCGCGCGGCGAGCGCTACGCCCCGCCGCCGGCAGTGTCGTCCCGCGATATCGCCGGCGTCATGAACGCCGGCGACGCGAGTTGGCCACGAGCGGGGCTCGTCACGCCGCCAGTGCGCGGCGCGCCCGTGCGACCGTCGTCGTACGCCGAACCGCGGGCACGACGCGGGGGCCGTCTCCTGCACCCGTGGTGCGCAAACCTACCCTCTTGCGCACGTCGGGTGCAGGAGACGGCCCCCGCGTCGCGCCCGCCGCCCTACGTACGCCGTCGCCGTACGAGAAAGCCGCTCAGTGCCCCGCGCTGATCAGCGCCGCGATCGTGAACCACGACTCTTCGCCGCCGTACTTGTCGCCGACGTCGACGTACCAGCCGGACTCGTCGGGAAACCCCATGCCGGGGATGGCGACGCGCGTGCCGTGCTCGAGCTGCATGTCGACCGTCGTGAACGCGTAGATGAACATGCGCTCGATCGGGTACGTGTACGAGCCGCGCGGATTCGGCTTCGTCGAGACGCGCAAGCTCTGCATGACGGTCTTCCAGATCTCGCCGCCGCGGTCGTACAGGTCGGTGTAGGCGATGAAGAAGGTCTCGTGGTCGATGAAGATGAGCCGCTTCGAGTAGGCGTACGCCTCGGCTTTCGGCGTCCCCTCGACGATCAGCATCTCGGGACGCATCTCCCAGTTCTCGCAGAACGTCATGCCGCCGTCGTCCTTGCAGGGTTGCGGCGGGAGGTGCTCGCCGTGGAGCGACGCCAGCATCGGCTTCGAGCCGAGGAACTTCCAGTTGAACCAGGGGATCTGTCCGGCGTAGCCGCCGTAGCTGTCGACGTCGATGTCTTGGCCGAAGAGCGCCTCGGAGCGCTGCGCGCTCGAGAGCCGCCGTACCCGGCGCAGGCTCGGCAGATAGATCCAGAGGTCGTCCTGCCGTAGCGGATCGAGGTACCGGTAATTGATGCCGCCGATACCCTTGAGGTCGAAAGGCTCGATGACCGGATACAGGCCGGCTTTGCGGAACGTCTTGTCTTTGTTCGGCTCGATGGTCGGCTTCGGGTCGTTGTAGAGGCGTCCGGCGAAGCTCAGGATGCGCAGCCAGTCGAGGACGAAGTGGCGCTCGACGTTGTAGTGCTGATTGCCGCTGCTATCGACGGTGAGCTGCCCGGTGTCGGCGTCGAAGAGGTGCAGCGCGAGGTCGTCGCTGTAGTAGTGGCCGCGCTCGAAATTGTACATGAGCTTGGCGGCCGCTTGCGGATCGTTGGTGTCGACGAGCGGGAACGGACGACCCGCGACGTAGCCCTCGAGCGTCTGGTCGTCCTTCAGCTTCACCTGCGACGCGTACTTCTCCGTCGCCGCCTGGTAGAGCGGCGGCAGCTCGATCTTCTTGTACGGCACGATCGACATCTGCATGCCGCGATTGACGCACCACTGGACGCCGTCGGGAATGAGGCCCTTCACCTTGTCGGCGTTGGCGCGGGTGATGACGTCGCCCGGCTTCACCTCCGCCCGGCCGATCGCGGGCCGGAACAGGGCGACGACGGCCAGCGCCAGCGCCGCGCATCGGACGGCCGTATCGCGATGTTCATCGAACATCTTGAAGCTCCTTTCGATGTCGGGGTGCGGGGACGAGATACAACATACGTTTATACGGACGGCTTTTTTTTGCTGTCAATCGCCCCCGATTGGGAAAGCATGTGAATTATCAGGTGACGTCGATTGCAGTGCTGCAGTGGCTGCCTCACTCCTCGACGGGTGCCAGCACGAAGGCGCCGGCGAGCAGCATCGCTAGCAGCGACGCGACTGCCGCCCGGTAGGCGAGCGCGCCCGTCCCCTCGAGAAGGTAGACGATCGCTCCCCAGAGGAGGGGACCGGTGATCGCCGAGAAGCGCCCGACCATCCCGTACACCCCGTAGAGCTCACCGAGCGCTTCGGGCGGCGAGAGCCGCAGCATCAGCACGCGGTCCGCGGCCCACGTCGCGCCGAGCGCCGCGCCCGTGATCGGGCCGACGAGCCACAGCACGCTCCTCGTACCGACGAGAGTGAGCGCGAGCCCAAGCGCCCACAGCGCGCCGCACACACGTCGGAGAGCGCACCCAACACCGGCGACGACGCGGCGACGAGCAGCATCGACGCGCTGTACGCGATCGAGACGTCGAGGTCGCGGCCGCCGAGATCCTGGACGACGATCAGCGGCAGGTAGCGCGAGATGACGTTCAGCGAGAAGGTCGTGTTCGCGAGGTCGTAGAGCGCCCAGGCCCAGAGCGCGCGCCGGCCGGCGCTCAAGCGAGGGCGTGCACGAGCACGTCCAGGGCGAGCGCGCGAAACTGCCCCCAGCGCTGCCACGTCCCGGCGAGCGCGCGCAGGTGCGCGCTCGCCGCTCGCAGCCCGGCGACATCGCGCTCGTCCCAGCCGCTGATCTGCTCGTCGGGGTCGTTCACCTTGAGCTCGCCGCCGGTCTCACGCAGGAGAAAGAGATACGAGCGGAAGAGCGGCCGCGCGTCGGGCGCCGTGTGCTCGATCACCGCGACCACGCGATCGACGTCGACCGTGAGGTTCGTCTCCTCGTGCACCTCGCGCAGCAGTGCATGCTCGACGTCCTCGCCTTCCTTGATGCCGCCGGTCGGCAGCCGAAACGTCGCCGGCGGATAGAACGACTTCGTCTGCAACAGGATGCCGCCGCTCGGACGCCGGATCGCCATCACGACCTCGTGGCGTCGCCCGCTCCGCAATGGCGGGAAATCCGTCGACGTGAGCGCGGGCTGGATGAGCGGTACCTTGCCGTAGCGCTTCCGCAGCGCGCTCAGGCTCTTGTCCACCGGCTACGCCTGCGTGCGCGCGACGGCGGCGGCGACGAGGTCGGCGAGCGCGTCGGCGTCGCGGTCGGCGATGCCGGGGATCTGACAGCCGGCAGCGGCGGCGTGACCGCCGCCGCCGAACGTCTCGGCGACTTTCGAGAGATCCACCTGGCAATCAGGCGAGCGACGGAAGCTCACGCCGTCGCTCTTCGTGTCGTAGAGCGCGAAGACGGCGTTGCGGGTGCGCTTGCCCCAGGCATCGCCGATCTCGCTCGGGTAGGCGGCGCACCACGCGGCGACGACGGTGACGTCACCGACGCGGCGCTCACGGCGCGTGCGCTCGGCGAGCGCGTGCGTGGCGCGGACCTCCGCCGCGACCCGCTCGTGCGCGGCGCGCATGCGCGGCGTGTACGTAACCGCCGCGTCGACGCCGAGCAGCTCCTGGTACGCGTCCGTGCCCTGCATCGCGCCGACGGTGAGCGCGAGCTCACGCGACCCGTCGAGGTCGTGGATCCAGCGGTCGTTGTCGTCGGCGAGCATGACCAGGCGTTCGAGGGCGAGAAAGCGCGCTGCGGACGGTGCGTCGCGATCGAGCTTCCGTCGCAAGTGCTCGAACACGAGCCGCGACGCCGCGTACGTGTCCTCGACGACCATCTCGGTGAAGGGCACGTCGATCGCGCCGCGACGCAGGCGCTCGATCGCGGTGCGGTGATGGTCGATCCAGAAAATGCGCGTGCCGGCGGCGGCGAGCACGCGCAGGTGCGCGTCGGTCTCCGGGCGCGTCCAGCTGATGTCGGTGATCCAGAGGTCTTGCATCGTCCCCGCGGGCGGCGGCGGCAGCGCGAGCAGCACCGCGTTGATCTCGGGATTGTTCGCGAAGTGGGCGCGGGTTTCGATCCCGTCGTGGAAGCGGGCGACGGCGACGGCGGCCGTCACGCCATCGAGGCAGTGCGGACCGTGACTGACGACGTGGACAAGCGAGGGGCGATGTGCGATCGCGCTGTCGATGCGGTGACCCTAGCACCGCCGTCGCGAGCCACACAACTTGCCACGCTTTGGAGGCGCACGATGAAGCTCAAAAGCAAAGTCGCACTGATCACCGGCGGCGGGTCGGGGCTCGGACGTGAGATCGCGCTCGCGTTCGCGCGTGAGGGCTGCGCGATCGGCGTCAACGACATCCGCCCCGAAACGGCAGAGGCGGTCGCGCAAGAGGTGCGCGCGCTCGGCGTCGACGCGACGGCGCTGCCGTGCGACGTCGCCGACAGCCGCGCGGTGACGAAGATGTTCGCCAAGCACATGGGCGACCTGCAAGCGCTCGACGTGCTCGTCAACAATGCCGGCATCGCGTTCGTCGAGGAGCATGTGCAGCGCAACATCGAGGCGATGATCCAGGAGGTCATGACTGCCGGCCGCACGACCCGCTCCGCGGAAGCGACGAAGACGATGGAGGACGGCCACTGGCGCCGCACCCTCGCGATCCACCTCGACGGCACGTTCTACTGCACGCGCGAAGCGCTCAAGATCATGGAGTTCAACGGCTGGGGAGCGATCATCAACATGGCGTCGATCGCGGGGCTGACCGGCATCGCGGCAGCGCCGGACTACTCGGCGGCGAAGGCGGGCATCATCGGCTTCACGAAATCCGTCGCCCGCGAGGTGATTGGGCGCGGCATTCGCGTGAACGCGATCGCACCCGGCTACATCGACACGCCGCTGCTCGACCCGCTGTCCGATCTCATGAAGCAGATGGTCGTCGCGCAGACGCCGGCGGGGCGTCTGGGGACGCCGGCGGAGGTCGCCGCGACCGCCCTGTTCCTCGCCAGCGACGACGCGAGCTACTTCGTCGGCCAGGTGCTGTCGCCGAACGGCGGGATCCATATCTAGCGCGCATTTACGATCCGGATCACGACTCGTAGGGGCGCGTGATGATCTCGAGGAAATGGCCGCTCGGGCCCTCGAAGTAGACGCCGCGGCCGCCGAAATTGTGGTTGATCTCGCCTTTGCGGCTCTTGCCCGGGTCGGCCCAGTAGTCGAGGCGCCGCTCCTTGATGCGGCCGAAGATCTGGTCGAACTCCGCGTCGCTCACGAGAAACGCGTAGTGCTGCGGCTCGACGTCCTCGTCGGAGTCGCAGAAGGCAAGCGTCACCTCGTTCGCGACCTCGACGTCGAGGAACGGCCCGAAGGGCACCGGCGCGGGCAGCCCGAAGAGCTCGACGAAGAACGTCGCCGACTCGCGCTTGTCGCGCACGTTCACGATCGTATGGTTCAGCTTGATGCTCATGAGCGAGGATAAGCCCCTCGACCGTTCGAGTCGACGAGCGCCGCCCCCATCGCGCCGCAACGGCGCCTGCCCCATTCTCCCTCGGGGAAGAAATTCGTTGACGTCAGGACCCGAAGGGCGCAACCTCGCCGGACGTCTACGGCGGAACGACCTCGCCGGGAGCGAAACACGGGAGGTGAGCGATGGCCGAGAATGCAGAGAAGCAGACGATTGGCGCCGCGATGACCGCGCCACTCATCGACACGGCCAGCACGATCGTCGCACCGCTTCGCACTGCCGCACTCATCGCGATCGGTGGCACGGCGCTTGTGGCCGAAGCGGCGCGACACCGGCTCGCATCCGCGGCCGGCCGCGGTGAACGGCAGCTCGAGCTGTTCTCCAAATCCGTTCGACGCACGACGGCACGCTTCTGGCGCCGCAGAGGACCGCATTCCGCGTCATCCAGCCGCGCCGACCGAAGCCGCGCCGCAAGTTGACCCGTTCCGCCCGAACGACGCGGGCGCTCGACGGAGGGCACAACCATGAGATGCATCCCTCGCTGTCGACACGAGCCCCGCTACAGCGCTGGGCGGCAGCGCGTGGGACGCTGTTTACTCGCGCTCGTGCCTCCGATTCGAACCGCGATTGCTGACGTTCGCGGTTCGCAGCCGCGATAGGTCCAGCAACAGACTGCGGCGGCCGGCCACAGCATCGAACCCGCGCGCGATGTCGGCGGCCAACGCCTGACGTGCACGCCATTCGTCCGGTGTGTCGAGCGTCCGGCGCCAGGCCGCCAGACCGAGGCGCCGCACGTCGGCACGGTGTCGATCGGGTGTCTCCCACTCGAGGCCGCGACACTCGACGTACGCGACGGAACCAGCGATCGTCGCGACGAGCGCCGGCCACTCGCCGTAGATCGCGCCGTCGCGGGCGCGTGAGCGGCGGACGAGCGTCATCGCGATCGTCCGCTCGAGAGCGAACGAGGGCACGAGGAAATCGACGCGCCCGCGCAGACGGAGCCGCGACGCGAACCTCGCGTTCAGGGTGCGCTCCGTTTCGAGCAGCGGTCGATGATGTGTCCGATGCGCGGCGACCGTTCGCCCGACGACCAGCGTGTCCTGTCGCTCGGCGAGCCGCAGTATCGCGGCGAGCTCGCGGGGACGCGTCGCGATCCAGTGCAGCGCGCGATCGAAATCGAGATAGTGGACGCGCGCCGCGCCGGTCGCGAGGGCACGGCGCATCGCCAAGCGATAGAGCGGGCCGCGGGTGTTCGTTTGTGGGGTGCCGGCATAGACGCCGAGCTCGGCGAGCAGCGCGTTCACCGACGGGTGCGTCGGTGGGCTCGTGGTCACGGCGACCGCGGCGTACAGCCGACGAAGCGCCGCGACGTGACGGCGGATCATCGCGCTCAGCGCGCCGGTCGTATCGTGGAGGGTCGCGGCGAGGGCGATCTCGAGTCCGGCTCCGTGCGGCCGTCCGCGACGACCAGGTCGTGCGCCGATGCCCGTCGGAGCGCGAAGTGAACTCGCGCGCGTCTCGCCCTTGCGGTCTCCCCGTGTTGTCTTCGTCACCGCAGGAAGAGCCGCGCCGCAGGGTTGTCCGTCTCGTCCGTCCAGTCGAAGCCGAGGCGCGCGAGTCGCGCGTGCAACTCGGGCCGCTCGGCGACCGGCACCTCGAAGCCGCAGAGCACGCGCCCGAACGCGGCGCCGTGATTGCGGTAGTGGAAGAGGGAGATGTTCCATTGGCCGCCGAGGTTCGCGAGGAACTGCATCAACGCGCCGGGGCGTTCCGGGAACTCGAAGCTGAAGAGCACCTCGTCGGCGGCATGCGGCGTACGGCCGCCGACCATGTGACGCACGTGGGTCTTCGCGAGGTCGTCCTCGGTGAGGTCGACGCATGGATACCCGGCGGCGACGAGCGCGTGGACGATCGCATTCGCCTCGTCGCGCCCGCTCACCTCGAGCCCGACGAAGACGTGCGCCTCGTCGCGCGACGCCAAGCGGTAGTTGAACTCGGTCACGGCGCGCTCGCCGATCGCGCGGCAGAACTCGAGGAACGACGCCGGGCGCTCGGGAATCGTGACCGCGAGGATCGCCTCGCGATGCTCGCCGACCTCGGCGCGCTCGGCGACGTAGCCGATGCGCGTGAAGTTCATGTTGGCGCCCGACGCGACCGCGACCGCGCAGCCGGCGCCGAGCGTGCCCGCGCGCGCGGCGCGTTTCAGTCCCGCGAGCGCGAGCGCGCCCGCGGGCTCGAGCACGGCGCGCGTGTCCTCGAACGCGTCTTTGATCGCGGCGCAGATCTCGTCGGTCTCGACGGTGAGGCAGTCGTCGAGGAGCTCGCGGCAGAGCGCGAACGTGTGCTCGCCGACCTGCCGCACCGCGACGCCGTCGGCGAAGATGCCGACGTGATCGAGGACGACGCGACGCCCCTCGCGCAGCGAGCGCGTCATCGCGTCGGAGTCGGCGGGCTCGACGCCGACGACGCGCACGTCCGGGCGCACCTCCTTCACGACGGCCGCGACGCCGGACGCGAGGCCGCCGCCGCCGATCGGCACGAACACGGCGCCGAGGTCGCGCGGCGCTTGGTGCAGGATCTCGAGCCCGACCGTCCCCTGCCCGGCGATGACGTCGAGGTCGTCGTACGGTGGGATGATCGTCATGGCGCTCTCCGCGGCCAGCGCCGCGCAGCGCTCCGCGGCGGCGGCGTAATCGTCGCCGACGAGCTCGATCGTCGCGCCGTAGCGCCGCACCGCCTCGACTTTGATGGCGGGTGTCGTGCGCGGCATGACGATGCGGCACCGAAGGCCGAGGCGGGCCGCGGCGAACGCGACGCCTTGCGCGTGGTTGCCCGCCGACGCCGCGATGACACCGCGCCGGCGCGCGTCGTCGTCGAGCTGCACGATGCGGTTGTACGCGCCACGCAGCTTGAAGGAGAAGATCGGCGTCAGATCCTCGCGCTTCACATACACGGCCCGGCCGAGACGCGCGCTCAAGGCGGGCGCGCGGTCGAGCGGGGTCGGGTCGGGCAGCACGTCGGCGACGCGGGCGTTCAGCACGCGCTTCAGCATGTGGCGCATCACGCCTCGATTAGCGGGTCGCAGGCCGGGCGCGCAACGGCGTGGCCGGCGGCGCTCGCTCAACGGCGCCGGCGCTCCGGCAGCGCCAGCGACGGCGTCGCCCCGACGTCGTAGACGATCCTTCCGTCGGCGACGCGCGCGAAATCCGGCAGGCGGTGCGCCGTCAAACGCTCGTCGGTGCCGATGTGGCGGACGTCCCAGCCGCGGACGAGGAGCTGATCGGCGATGAGCCGCCGGTGACAGCGCCACCAGAGCGCCTCGGCACAGAGAAACGCGGTCGGTGCTGCGCGTGCGACCGCCTCGAGCTCGGCGAGCGCGTCGGCGAACTCCGGTGTGTCGGCGTAATCGGCGTAGTTGCGGAACGCGGGTACCTCCCAGGCGACGTGTGGCGACGTCGACCCGAGGGCGCGCCGCCGTCCGCCGAGCGCCGGCATCCAGTGATACGCGACGCCGCGATGCGCGCACGCCTCGGCGAGCGCGTCGCGGCCGAACTGCGGGTTGCGGCGCGACGCCGGAAACGCGCGCACGTCGACGAGGGTCCGCACGCCCGCGCGCGCGACACGCGCGAAGAGCTCGTCGCCGGAGACGTTCGAATGACCGATGGAGTACACGACCGGCGCCATGTCTCATCATGCGCGCGCGGCGCGCCGCGGCGCCAGCGGCGCGGCGGCGTGGAGACTCAGCGCAGCACGTGAACCAGTACGACGAATCCGAGGATGAACGCGGCGCCGGCGGCGGCCCACCCGACGACCGTCAGCCAGGTACGCGCGCCGGTGGACAGCCGGTGTGTGTCCGGCTGGCGCGCGGCGCGGCCGGTGATGATGACGCTGTCCGGGTGTGCCAGCTCCTCGCGCAGCTGGAACGCGCTCTCCTGGCGCTTCGCCGGATCGCGCTCGAGCGCGTGCAGCACGGTCTCCTCGAGCGCCGGCGGGATCTCGGGACGGATCTGACGCGGCGGCGTCGGATCCTCCGCGCCCTTCGCATGCATCGACGCGTACACGTTGTCGTGCGGGAACGGCACGAGACCCGTCAGCATCTCGTAGAGGATCGCGCCGAGGCTGTAGATGTCGGTGCGCGCGTCGCCGCGCTGCCCCTTCACCTGCTCCGGAGCCATGTAGTCGGGCGTGCCGAACGTCTGCGAGAGTTTTCCCCACGTCAGCTTGCGCTGGGTGGTATCGAGCGCGATGCCGAAGTCCATGAGCTTCACGCGCTCGTACGGCGTGATCATGATGTTCTCGGGCTTGAGGTCGCGGTGCACGACGTCATGTGCGTGGAGGTAGACGAGCGCGTCGGCGATCTGGATCGCGAGCGCGACCGCGTTGTCGATCGGAAGGCGCGGCGTGTGCTTCAGCCACTCGCGCAGCGGTTGGCCCTGCACGTACTCCATCGCGAGATACATGCGGCTCTTCGACTTCGGCGTGAGGACCTTGACGATCGCCGGATGGTCGAGACGCTGGCCGATCGCTTCCTCACGGAGAAACCGCTCGTGGAACGCGATGTCGGACTCGAACTGCAGGTGCGGCACCTTGAGGACGACGGTGCGGCCGGTCTCGTGGTCGATCGCGCGGTAGAGCGTCGCCATACCGCTGCGCGCGAGCTCGCCCACGATCTCGTACTGGTCGAGCCGCTGCCCCGGCGCGAGCTCCGCCATTGCGCGCCACCCTAGCGGCGATGTGCAAAGATGCAAGCCGCGCGGAGGTCCCGCTGCCGCGGCCGACACAGCCGTCGATCGCGATCAGCGACGGAGCTGCCACCACCGCCGCGGGGCCGGCTCGACGTCGTCGCATTCGCGGACGATCGCAACCTGCACGCTCACGTTATCGGGCGCGCCGGCGTTGCGCGCGTGCTCGAGGAGCGCCCGGCAGCTCGCGTCGGGATCGCTGTCGCGGACGAGAGCACTGATCTCCGCGTCCTCGATCGTGCCGTGCATGCCGTCGCTGCACTGGATCAGCACGTCGCCCCGTCGGATCGGCAAGGTGAGGACGTCGATGCTGACGATCAGCTCGCGTCCCAGGCAGCGCGTGAGCATGTTGCGCTTCGGATGCGTACGCGCTTGCTGCGCCGACATCAGCCCGTACTGCACCTGCTCCGCGACCCACGTGTGGTCTTTCGTGAGCTGGGTGAGCGTACCGTCGCGCAGCAAGAGCAGACGGCAGTCGCCGACGTGGACGGTCGTGAGCGAGGCGCCGGTCACCGCCGTCGCGGTAAGCGTCGTCCCCATCCCGCGCAGCTCGCTGACGGTGATCGTGCGCTGGTAGAGGCGCAGGTTCGCCTCCTGCACCGCCCGGCGCAGCGCCTTGCCGAGCGCCCACGTTTTGGGCGCGCTCTCGGTCTGCTCGCGCAGCACCTCGAGCGCGAGCGCGCTCGCGACCTCCCCCGCCGCGTAGCCGCCGAGACCGTCGGCGACCGCAAACAGGACGCCGTCGGCGAGCTCCCAGCTCGCGACCGCATCCTCGTTCTCCTCGCGCACGCAGCCGACGTCGGTCAGCTGCGCGAACTCAAGTTCCGCCATCGCACACGACGAAAAGCCCGGCAGCGTCATAGCGCTGCCGGGCTCTCGCGTCGATCACGTTCGACGTTCGCTTACGCGACCCGCCCCGGCACCGCGAGGAGCGAGCGGCCTTTGCGCGCGCTGTTCAGCACGACGTAGAGCCCGCTGATCAGCGCCCAGCCACCCGCGATCGCGAAGCAGATGTACGCCTCGTGCACGGCGTCGGCGTTGCCGATGATGTAGAGGTAGAGGATCGCCACCAGCATCATGACGTTGGCGATCAGGCCGAGCACCGGAATGATCATGTGCCGGACCATGTGGCGCTCGTGCCGCTCGGCGAACGCGATGATCGTCCAGATGCAGGTGAGGCCGTAGAGGATGAAGGTGCCGAAGTTCGAGGCCAAGGCGATCCCCGTCAGCCCGACGACGGACTGGACGCCGATCGCCGCGATGCCGCAGGACACGATGACGAGGACCCAGAGCGCGCGGTGTGGCGTCGCGAACCGGCCGTGCAGCCCACCGAGAACCCCCGGCATCTCTTCGTCCTGCGCCATCGCGTAGCTGATGCGGACCGCGGTGTTCAAGCAGCTGAGCGTCGTGCCGAAGATCGCGATGACGACGGTCACCGCGATCGACACCATCAAGCCGAAGCCGATGCCGCCGAGAATCGTGTTGCCGACCTGGATGGCCATGTCGCCGATCGGCGCGCTCGACGCCGCCGCCGCGGCCATACCCGTGACCGCCGCGCCGGTGCTGTCGGTACCGACGAGCTTCTCGCTGACCATGTAGCTGGCGGCGAAGTACTCGAAGAAGTACGCGAAGAGACCCTGCACCACCAGCGATAGGATCACGGCGCGCGGAATGTTCTTCTGCGGGTCCTTCGTCTCGGCGGCGAGCGCGGTGCAGCTCTCGAACCCGACGAGGATGAGGATGGCGATCGTCGCTTGGACCATGACGCCCGTGAACGAGTGCGGCATGATCACGTCCCAGCCGCCGCTGAACGCCCACTGCGTCGCGGCTTCTGGGTTCTTGAACCGGTAGGCGATCGCGAGAATGCTGAAGATGACCAGCGTGACCAGCTGGATGGCGTTGATCATGATCGCGGTGAACGTCGAGCCGTTGATGCCGCGGAACGCGACGTAGCCGACTCCGACCCCGATCCCGCAGGCGATGATCGTATCCGTGGTCGTGGAGAGGGCGTCGCCGGTGAACTGCTGGTAGATGTAACTGAGGAGCGTCGCGCCGAAGGCCAGCATCACGCCGGGATAGACCCAATAGAACAGATGCGCCGCCCAGCCGGTGATGAGCTTCGCGAGGCGAGCCCACTTATGATGCCCTTTGCTCTCACGGTCGAGGAAGGCTTTTTCGGCGAAGTAGTAGCAGCTGCCGAATCCCGCCTCGGGGTAGATCCGCGCCATCTCCGAATACGAGAAGGCGGTCAGGAAGCAGAGCGCGAGCGCGAACGCGATGCCCGCCCACATGTCGCTCGCGACCGAGCTCCCGTCCGGGGCCGTGGCGGCCGCCTGGAGCTGAAAAGTCGTCCACAGAAAACAGCCCGGCGCGATGAGCGCCATCGCGTTCATCGTCGCGCCGGTGAGACCGAGCGTCGCTTTGACCTGAGGTTGTTCTGCCATTCTCGCCTCCTCCGATTGGAGAGTGATCGTTTGGAGAGTGATCGTTCGGACAGCCGCGAGACAGCAAGCGACGTGCCCGCGCATCCGTCACGTGATTTCGCGAGCCTGCACGCGACCCACGGGTGGGACGCTGCCACTTTCGCAGGCGTTGCCCAATCGGTGGGCAGGTAACCTGCGCGTGCTCCCTGGCGCACGCGCGTGCAGTACGGGACCGGAGCTGCTACGAACGCGCGCCATGAACTTCACGCTCGTCGCGCTCGTCGTCGCCGCTGCCCTCGAGATCTGCGGCGACGCGGTAATCCGCGCCGGCCTGATCGACGCCGAATGGCACCTCGTCGCCGGCGGCAGCGCTATGCTCGTCGTCTACGGACTCATCGTGAATTTCAATCGCACGATCGACTTCGGCCGTTTGATGGGCGTCTACATCGCGGTGTTCTTCGTGATGAGTCAGCTCGTCGCGTTCGTGACGTTCGGCTCCCGACCTTCGGGGCGCACTGTCGTCGCAGGGTCACTGATCGTGGTCGGCGGTCTCTTGCTCCAGCTCAGCGCCGATTGACGGGCGTAGCCGCGCGAGCGCGCGCGGCGGCCGATGAGGTTCAGGTCTCGTCCTTGCCGATCCACTTCGTCGGCGCCGCCGCAGGCCGAAATGCCGCGAGACGATCGAGGACGCGCACCGGATCGGCGGCGCTGACGACGAGCGCCCGATGCTCCACACGGACGAATCGCTCCTCGGTCGCGCGATCGAGCAGCGCGAGGAGCGGCCCGAAGTAGCCGCCGACGTCGAGAAGCGCGATCGGTTTCTGGTGCAACCCGAGCTGCGCCCACGTGATCGCCTCAAAGAGCTCGTCGAACGTCCCGAAGCCGCCCGGCAGCGCGACGAAGCCGTCGGCGAGCTCCGTCATGAGCGCCTTCCGCTCGTGCATGCTCGCGACGACGCGCAGGTCGGCGAGTCCCTGGTGCGCGATCTCCTTCGTCGCGAGCGCCCGCGGGATGACGCCGATCACCTCCCCGCCGGCCGCGAGCACCGCGTCGGCGACGACACCCATCAACCCGACGCTGCCGCCGCCATAGACGAGGCCTATACCGCGCGCCGCGATCTCACGCCCGAGCCCCGCCGCCGCGTCCGCGTACACCGGCTTCGCGCCGAAGCTCGACCCACTGAACACACACACCCGCCGCAATGTCGCCACGTCGCCAAGCTACAGCCCCCCACCCGCCACGCGCAAAGCTCAGCGAGGCCGCCTGTTCAGCGAGGCGGCAAGAGCCCCTGCAGCGACGGCGCAAGGCGATCGCTCTCAATCGCTTCAGCGACGGCGGAGCCGAGCCCCTCTTCGTCCCTTCAGCGACGGCGCGAGCCGAGCCCCTCTTCGCCCCTTCAGCGATGGCGCCAGCCGAGCCCCTCTTCGCCCACCGCGACGCGCGCGGCGGCCGAGAAGGGTACAGCTGCAAGGCGCGAGGAAGCCGGGCGCGCAGGCGTAGCAGCGCTACGCCGAGCAGCCCGGCGACCGAGCAACGCAGCAGATGTGCCCTTCTCGGCCGCCGCGCTCAAGCGCTGGGAGCTTCGTGCTCCCACTTCAAAATATCGAGCTCGTGGAATTTCTCGCGCAGCCACGGTGTGAGGAGGCCGAGGCGCTTCACGTTCGGGACGACCTTCGAGAAGAGCATCTTCTGGAACTCGCGCATGATCTCGGACTTCATGACGATCTCGCGCGTCTCCTCGATCGGAAGGCCCATCTCGCGCCACACCTCGACGGCGTAGAGCCGGTCGCGCATCAGGCGGCAGCCCTCGTACGTGAACTCCTCTCGCTCGCGCAGCTCGCGCTCGCTGAGCTCGTGGTAGTAGTTCTCGAGCGAGAGGACACCGAACGCCACGTGGCGCGACTCGTCGCGCATGATGTACTGCGTGAGCTGCTTCAGCAGTGGCTCGGTGCAGAACTTCTCCATCAGGCCGAACGCCGCCATCGCCAGCCCTTCCACCATGATCTGCATGCCGAGATATTTCATGTCCCAGCGCGAGTCGGTGAGGATCTGGTCGAGCAGCGTCTTCAGGTGCGGGTTGATCGGGTACTCCTTCTCGAGCTTGTCGCGGAGGTAGTGATCGTAGGTCTCGACGTGGCGCGCCTCGTCCATGACCTGCGTCGCGCCGTAATACTTCGCCTCGATCCACGGCACCGCGTCGACGATCTGCGCCGACGCGAGGAGCGCGCCCTGCTCACCATGCAGGAATTGCGACAGGCTCCATGAGAGCTGCTCGCGGCGGAACTTGCGGATCTCCGCCGGCGTGAACTTCGCCCACATCGCCGTCCCGTAGAGCGGGTTGTTCATGTCGGGGACGATCTCCGACTCCGGGTCGACGTCGGTGTGCCAGGCAAGCGTGGTCGCCGAGTCCCACTGGTTCTGCTTCGCCTTCTCGTAGAGGTTGCGGAGGCCGACCTTGAAGGTGTCGTAGCTCCACGTGTAGCAGGTGTCGAAGGAGGTCGAGAGTCGCTCGGTGAAGTCCTCGACGGCGTCGAGGGCTTGGACGTGTTCCGCGGCGGGCTCACTCATGGGGATTCTCCTTTACCGCCGTTCCGTATTGGAGGATGCGGTAGACCGTGTCGGTGATTTCGTCGATGGAGATGTCGTCGCGCTCGAGCCACCACGACGTGACTTGCGACAGCATGCCGACGATCGCCTGGCCGACGATCGCGGGGCGGAACGGCTCGAACGCGCCCGCCGCGACGCCGCTCGCGTGGTTCTCCTCGACGTCGGCGATGAAGATCTGATGGACCTCGCGCAGGAGCTCGTCGAACTGCGCGCTGTGGCCGAAGAGGATCTTGAACACGTCGCGATTGCGGTCGGCGAAGCGGAAGAACGTCTCGGTCGCGACGCGCGCCTTCTCGCGCGGGTCGGCGACGGCCTCCTTGGCGCGGTCCATCTCTTCCTTGGCGCGGAGCGCCGTCTCGCGGACGAGGTCGGAGAAGAGCGCATCTTTGGTCGGGAAGTAGAGATAGAATGTGCCGGTGCCGACGTCGGCGGCGGCGGCGATGTCGGCGATCTTCGTGCCGTGGAAGCCCTTCGACGCGAGGAGCCGCTTGGCAGCAGCGAGGAGCTCGGCGCGCGTGCGAGCGCGGCGGCGGTCTTGCCGGTTTCCCCGCAGTGCGTGGGCGCTGGCAATGTCGATCGGCATGCGACTTGTGAACTCTGGTTCAGAACTGAATCGCCGTTCAGAAATATGCGAGTGGGTGCCATCTGTCAAGTACTTTTTTGAGCGATCCCGTCTGGACCCGTCGCATCGCCGACGAGTTCTGGAGCGGCCCCGTCACCCCCCTCACCTTCACGCTGCTCGGCGACACCATGGCCGAGCACATGGTCCGGCGGACGCTCCGCCAGGCCGGTCTCGTCGATCTGGCTGACCTGCCCGTCCTGTCGCTGCACGCGAGCCACGTGTACGTGAACGGGTCGCTCCTGACGGCGGTCGTGAACCTGCTGCCGCCCATTCTGAGGACGGACGGGTTGTTGCAACTCGTGCCGCCGCCGCTGCACGCACGTCTCGAGCCGACGTCGATCCTCGCCGCGACCGCGCAGACGGCGACGATGGCGCTGCGCTTTCTCCGCCATGAGCCCGCGTGGGCGCCGTGGCGCCGCGCGGCGGCCTTCGACCGCGTGTGCGCGGCGATCCGTGCTCGGTTCGCGCAGCCGCGCCCCGCGTTCGACGATGAACCCGCCGCGCTCTACGCCCAGATGCGTACGATGCGCGACGAGCTCGGGAGCTATTTGGAGACCGTCGGCTGGGGCGTCGTCTTCGCATACGTGTTCTACCACCTGTTGCAGGCGCTCTGCGTCCGCTGGGCGCCCGACCTCAAGGACGAGCGCGCGGCGCTGACGGTCGGACTCCCCGGCGTCGCGTCGCTCGAGGCGGCACGCGAGATCGCGGCGCTCGGCCGAGACGTCGTGCGACACGGCGAGCACGGACCCGCGACCGCCACCCTCGAAGCGATCCTCGCGCGCCACGGTCACCGCCTGACCGGCCGCGACCTCTCGTGCCCGACGTGGTGTGAGCTCCCCGACATCGTCCTCGACCTCGCCCGCCGCGCCGCCGCCGGCCCGCACGCGACGGCGTTGGCCGGCGGCGCGGACCGCCGCCGGGCCGCGACCGGCCGCATCGAGCACGCGCTCGGCCGCGGCATCGCGGGTCCGGCGCGCGTCGCCGTCTTTCGTACGGCGCTCGCGGCGGCGCAACGCTACTACGTGGTCCGCGAGAACATGCGCTACTACGCCGATTTCTTTTTGGCGCGCTTGCGCGACCTTGCGCTCGCCCTCGGGACGCACCTCGCGAGCGCGGGGCGCCTCATCGCAGCCGACGACGTCTTCTTCCTCGAGCTCGACGAGCTCGGGGCCGTGGTCCGCGCGCCGATCGACCTCGGCGCGCGCGCGCGCGATCGGCGCGAAACCCTCGATCGCGACAGCGCGACGCCGCCCCCGGTCGTGCTCGGTCCGCGCCCGCGCTCGGCTCACGCGAGCTGCGCGTCGCCGGAGACTGCGCGACCCGTGCTCAGCGGCGAGAGCGCCGCGCCGGGCCGCTGTCGTGGGCCCGCGCGCGTCGTCCAGGGACCGGTGGACTTCGCCCGCTTCGCGCCCGGCGACGTCCTCGTCGCCGCCTACACCGATCCGGCGTGGACGCCCATCCTGGAGCTCGCCGCCGGTCTCGTGCTCGATGCGGGCGGGCAGCTCTCGCACGGCGCGATCGTCGCCCGCGAGCTCGGCATCCCGGCGCTCGTGAACGTCGCCGGCGCGACGCGGACGCTGCGCGACGGCGACATCGTCGAGATCGACACGGCCACAGGAATGGTGCGCGTCGTCGACGGCACCTGATCGGTGAGTGCGCGCACGCGCCGTGGACGGATCATCGAGTGACGCAGACACGCCATTGACTGCCGGCGACGCAACGGCGAAGTGCCGCGCTTCCCAACGTCCCTCGGGTCGCGTGGCTGCGCCGTCTTACAGCCGCTCGACGGCCTCCGGACATCCGCTCGCCGCCGCGCGGTAGCACGCCTCGGCGATGGCGACCGACGCGGCGCCGTCGGCAACCGTGATCGACGGCGAGCGCCGCTCACCGATCGCCGCGGCGAACTCGGCGAGCGTCGCCGCGACGGTCGCGACCGGCGCGGCGACGGCGAGCGCGTGGCGGTCGGTACCGGTCAAGGTTGCCGCATTTCCGTGGACGTGATCGCCGACGAGCTGCCCGTCGCGGCCGGCGAGCTCGATCGCGCCCGAGCGGCCGGCGGTCGCGCGCGAGCCGCCGACGAGCGCGAGCGTGCCGCGCTCCATCTCGATCGCGGCAACGAAGTTGTCCTCGGTGTCGCGCGTCGCGACCCGAGCGACCTGCGCGCTCACGCGCCGCGCCTCGTCGCCGGTGAGATACCGCAGCAGGTCGAAGCTGTGGACGCCGGTGTGGAGGATGATGCCGCCGCCCGCGACCGTGCGGGTGTCGAGCCATGTCACCGTCGAGGGCTCGAAGCGCTGCGTGATGACCGCGGCGTGGAGACGTCCGATCGTGGGGACGGTGGCGCGGATCGCGGCGACGACGGCGTTGAAGCGCAGCGTGTGCGCGACCATCGCCGTCACGCCGGAGGCCGCCACCGCGTCGGCGATGCGCCGGCAATCGCCGAGCGTCGTCGCGAGCGGCTTCTCGATCAGCAGATGCTTGCCGGCTCGCGCCGCGTGCGACGCGAGCGCGGGGTTCAGGGTCGGCGGCACGACGAGGACGACGGCCTCCACGTCGGGGTCGCCGATCAGCTGCGCGGCGTCGGCGTGGAACCGACAGCCGTACGTGCGCGCCTGCGCCTCGCCGCGCGCACGGTCGCGACGGGCGAGCGCGACCAGGCGCAGCTCCGGGACGTCGGCGACGTGGCGAAGATATCGCTCGCCATGCTTTCCAGCACCGACGATGCCGACTCCGAGAGCCATCGATTCCGTCCCGTCTGATGGTCAAAGGGTTGGCGACCCGACGCAAATCCGCCACCAACCGCCCGTTTTCCTATCGGAAGATCACGGCGGCGCCTACACCGGGCGCTGGCATCGCTCGTGCTCCAAGACGCCGTGCCCTCCACCGCCAAACCGGCGCTCCTGCGCAAAGCCCGCATCGTGAGCGGCGACTACGGCACCTGGCGGGTGCCGGCGGAACACAATGGCCGCGAGATCTGGATCGTCGCCGAGCCGCCGCGCCCGCGCCGCTTCCGCGACTGCTACGGCCGCGTCGCCGAGGGCCTGGTGTACCGCCGCCCGGAGGGACTCGTCGCGCGCGCCGAGTACCTCGAGCTCGTCGAGGAGTACCGCTTGATGAGCGGCGCGCCCCTCGATCGCCGCCGGCCGACGCCTTTCGAAACGCTGCACTGATCGTCGCCTCGCGCACGCGCCTGCACGCGCTGGTCGCCGCACCCGCGTGCATCGCAGCATTTGCGCCTGTCATTTCGAGCCAAAGGCCGCCGATCCATCCCGCGGCATCGACGTAGCTTCCATCATCGCCTACAAGACTCGCGACCGTCCGTTCGCTGCGAGGAGGGCCGTCGCATGAGCCAGACACACACGCGTGTCGTCGTGAGTCGACGCGGTGGACCGGACGTCCTCCGCACGCTCGAGGAGCCGCTCCCGACGCCCAAGTCGGGCGAGGTACGCATCAAGGTGCGCGCGGCGGGCGTCGCGTTCGCCGATCTCTTGATGCGCGAAGGACTCTACTCGGGAACGCCACCGCCGCCCTTCACGCCGGGCTACGACGTCGCCGGCGTCGTCGACGCCGACGCGGCCGGTTGGCGCGCCGGACAACCGGTCGTCGCGCTTACGAAGTTCGGCGGCTACGCCGAGTACGTCTGCGTTCCTGGCGAGAGCCTCGTCGGCACGCCGACGGGCCTCGATCCGGCGGAAACCGTCAGCCTCGTCCTGAACTATCTCACCGCGTACCAGATGCTCCACCGGATGGCGCGCGTGACCGCGGGCGAGCGCATTCTCGTCCACGGCGCCGGCGGTGGCGTCGGCACCGCGCTCCTCGAGCTCGGGAAGATCGCCGCCCTCGAGATGTACGGCACCGCGTCGCGCGGCAAGCACGCGCTCGTCGAGTCGCTCGGCGGCACGCCGATCGACTACAAGACCACAGATTTCGTCGCTCGCATCCGCGAGCTCACCGGCGACGGCGTCGACGCGGCCTTCGATCCCGTAGGTGGGAAGCAGTGGCGCCGCTCGTACGAGGCGCTCCGCGGCGGCGGCCGCCTCGTCGGCTACGGTTTCTCCGCCGGAACGGCGAACGGCCGCCGCGACCTCGCGAAGCTCGCCGTCGCCTTCGTGCAGATGCCGCGCTTCGCGCCGCTCACGATGATGGACGTGAACAAGCAAGTCGCGGGCTACAACGTCGACCGGCTGCGCACGCAGCGTCCCGAGTGGTATCGCACCGATCTCGCGGCGCTGGTCGAGATGCTGGCCACGAAGCGGCTCCATCCGGTCGTCGCCGCGCGGTTGCCGCTGGCGCAGGCGCAGCGCGCGCACGAGATGATGGGGGCCGCGGAAGTGGCGGGGAAGATCGTGCTGGTCAACGACGGCGCGTAAGCGTCGATCATAGGCAGCCGCAGTGCTTACCGTCAGCGAGACTTCGGCGGGAGCATGCGCGCTGCATCCAAGTAAACCGACGCCCGCGGGCCGATTGCAGCAATCTCGACGCTCGCGCGACGGCTCCGATAGATGATCCGCATCCGGCCCACCCGAATCCTCCACCAACCGTACTCATTGCTCGTTCGATGGATCCCCGTCGCCCGGCTCACGCCGGATGCTGACAGCGGCTCGCGCGGCTCGACGCGGTCCGCCCCGGCAGCGACACGCGCGTCGCGACGGCGACGCCGTACTGCGCCGCGCGCAGCAGCAGAAACGCGGACGCGCGCTCGGCGAGCGCCGCGATCGTCAGCGACGGGTTCACGCAGAGCGACGTCGGCACCGCGGAGGCGTCGGTGACGAAGATGCCGGGGTGGCCGCGCAGCTCGTGGCGGTCGTCGCAGGCCGACGTGTCGGGATCGTCGCCGATGCGGCACGACGCGAGCGGATGCGCGCTCTGTACGTTGGGCGGCGCGGCGCCGTTCGGCGGCGCCGTCCACAGATGATGCTGCCCGAGGCCGTCGCGCTCGACGATCGAGCGCGTGAGCGTGTCGGCGGCGTCGAAGCCGCTCTGCGTCTGCGGCGCGCGATCGAACGTGAGCTGCCCGAGGGACGCCGCAGGTGACAGGCGCACGAAGTTGCCGCTCGGCGGCGGCGTGCCGAAGACGCCCTCGTTGGCGTCCTCCGTCATCGCGAGCACCGACAGCCACGACCGCCAGCGCGACGTGACCGTCCGCTTGTCGACGCCGAACCACGACGGCGGCCCGTCGACGCGATCCTCGAGGAGAATGTTGACGATCGGCGGGAAGTAGATCTGCTGCAGCGAGAAGCGCGAGAACTCGGGCGCGCTCGCGAGCAGCGGATCGTAGGTCATCGTGCCGATCGGCCGGCCGATGTGGTGCGCGTCGTACGCGACGCCGGGCGCGCGCTCGAGGCCGAGGAGATCGCGCACCTTCGCCTCGTCGAGGACGGCGGTGGTCACGTGGTCGCCGTTCGGCGAGAAGTAGCGTCCGACGGGCCGACGGCATCGCGCCGAGGTACGTCGCCGAGCGCTGCAGGATGACCGGCGTCCCCATCGCGCCCGCGGCGACGATCACGAGCTTGGCGTCGATCGTCCCGCCGCCGACCGACACGCGGTAGTCGTTCGGATCGAGCTGCAGATAATCGACCGCATAGCGATAGCCGGGCGTGTCGGCGGGGCGGATCGTTTGCACCTCGTGCAGCGGGCGGATCTCGGCGCCGCACGCCTCGGCGGCGGGGATGTAGTTGAGGAGCATCGAGCGCTTCGCGTCGAAGCGGCAGCCGTTCACCATGAAATTGCAATTGGTGCAGCGCTTCAGATCGACGGCGACCGGCACCGGGTTGCACGTGTGGCCGGCGCGGTTGCACGCCGCCGCCCAGACGCCGCCGGCGTAGGCGACGTCTTTCCAGCGCTGTTGCGCGACCGGCAGGATCTTCTCGACGCGGCGGTACCACGGGTCGAGCGTTTCGCGTGAGATCGCCGCCGGCCAGATCCGCCGGCCGAGCGTACCCATGCGCTCGAAGACGAAGGTCGGCGCGCGCAGCGACGCCGCGAAGTAGATGACGCTCGAGCCGCCGACGCAGTTCCCCGCCGTGACGTCGACGCCGGTGCCGCGGATGTAGTCGACGATGCGGGTGTAGACGCCGATCTCGAACGTCTGCGCGAAGTCCTCGGCGGCGAGCCGCGGCCCGCGCTCGAGCATCAGCACGCGCGCGCCGGCGGCGGCGAGATAGTAGCCCGGGATCGAGCCGCCGAAACCGGTGCCGATGACGACGACGTCCGCGGTCTCGCTCATCGCGCCTGTCCTCGTCGGGAATGACGTCGGTGTGCCGTCACGGCGGATTCCCTCGCTTCGACGTCTGCGGATGACGTGCGGCGAGCGCGCGGCGATACGAGAACTCCGTGTAGTGCCAGAGCCCGTCCGCTTGCGGCTGCGGGAAGCCGATCGCCGCGAGCCCCGGATGGCCGCTCCGCACGGCATCGACGAGCGGCAGGTGTCCCGCCGTGTGGTAGGCGAGGAAGGCGAGCGCGGCGAGCGCGAAGTACGCGAGCTCGTCCGGACCGCTGCCGTCGAGGATCTCGACGAGCAGCGCGGTGCGGTCGGCGAACGCGAGCGCGACGAACGGAGGCACGGTCGGGTCGAGCGCGATGCCGTTCGTCCCGGCGTATTGCGTGGCGTGCGCGTTGAGACCGGTCGCGAATCCCGGCAGCGCCGGCGCGACACCCACGGGCGGGAAGTTCATCAGGTCGAGCGCTCCCGCTTGCACCGCGCCGGGACCGGCGGCGGCACCCGCGATCGCGCGATCGTCGGGCGAGCGCTTCTCGCCCGGGATCAACGTGTCGGCGAACGCTTCGAGGGTCGCGACCGTCGTCGGATCGTTCGGCAGCGTCTGCGCTAAGGCCTCCGACGGACGCACGAGCCACGGGCGCGCTTGCCACGCGAACGGCGCGAGCGCGACCAGCTGCAACAGCCGGCGGCGCTTCAGATCGACCGTGTCGCTCATCCGCGGCCGGTCTCGCGCGTGAACGCAGGATCGCTCACCGGCGCCCTGTCCTCCTTCAGGAACACGGCGGTGGCGACGTCGCGCACCCGCCGTCGGTGCACGCGTCGCAGCAGCTCTTCGCCGCGCCGACGCAGACGCTGCCGTTCCGTGCCGCGCGACAGCGCAGGGCGCTCGACTTCACGTGGCACTTCGTGACGCCGCTCGCGTTCGTGCGGCAGCACGTCACCGCGTCCCCCCGGCCGCAGGTCGAGTTCGACGCGCAGCGTACGACGTCGCCACGGCACTCGGCGCCGATGTCTCCGGCGGCGACGTGCCGATCCGCCGCGTCGCGGACGCAGGACACGTACGCACCGTGCGTCGACGCATTGCTGCAGCTGCATTCGCCGTCGATCGCATCGCGCGTCGTCGCCACCGCACAGTGACCGCACGGCGCGTCGGTGCAGTGCGGCGGCACCTGGCACGTCGGGTCGCCGCCGCCGAGGCAGATGGTCGCGCCGCCGCCGCCCGACGTCTCGCCGTACTGCCGGATCACTGCCGCCATGTCGGGATCGAGCGGCTCGACGAGCGCCGCGACCTGGTCGGGCGTCGCGGGCTGGCCACCGATCGTGAAGTTCCGCAGGCGCGCCCCGCCGTCGCCCGCTCCTTTATCGAACCAGTAGCTGCCGTCCCACCCGACGATGCTCGGATCGGTCGGCTGCACCTGCACACGCCAATGGTCCTGCTGCCAATAGCGGCACTTCGGGATCGCGATCGCGAACCGTGCCGGCTCGGCGGCGAGGAAATCGACGGCGCCGCCGTTCGTCACAGTGATGTCACGCTTCTCGTACTCGACGCAGAGCGGGTCCTCGGGAAAGCCGTCGAGCGCCGGCGCCTCGCCTTCGGCGAAGTGGTGGACGTCGCAGTAGCGCGCAAAGGGCGGCCCGACGAACGGGCTCACCGATTGTGCGTGCACCGTCGACGCGAAGAGCGCGACCCAGCCGATTGTCGCGACGATGATTCGTGCCGCGCGTACTGACCGACCGGCGGCCTGCCTCGTTGTCATCGCGTCCCCTCTCGAGCGCGTCGCGGCGCTGCGTGCTCGGCGACGGGCCGGCGCAGCCGTGGGGCAGCTCGGGTG
>WNFR01000388.1_pt1 | contig 49567 bp, 48 predicted proteins | sample 5400221 | NCBI WGS metagenome assembly WNFR01 (sample SAMN13153357, study PRJNA577476) | soil metagenome | isolation source: 40 cm soil under Madrone tree | place: USA:California | collected 2016-06-14 | reverse complement strand
GGAAGCTCGCGCGGCGACGACGAGGCTCGACGAGCAGGGTCCGCCGCTCGGGAGCGACGATCGCGAGCGGCAGGCCGGGCAGTCCGGCACCGCTGCCGAGGTCCGCGACGGCGCTTGCCGCGGCGCATGGCCAGGCGCAGACGAGCGCGTCCAGTAGGTGGCGCTCGATCAGGTCGTCGGCGCTGCGGCACGAGATCAGGTTCGCCGAGCTGCGCCAGCGGTCGAGGAGGTCGACGTAGCGTTCGAGCCGGGAGAGAGCCGTCCGGTCGAGCTCGACGCCCAGCTCGGCCGCGCCGGCCCGCAATCGCTCGCGCTCAGCCGCGCCGAGTCTCAGCGACGGCCGCGCCGTGCTCACGGGCGCTTCTCACGTGCACCGCGAGAACGGAGATCGCAGCGGGAGTGACGCCCGGAATCCGCGCCGCTTGCCCGAGCGTCGTCGGCTGGACGAGCGTCAGCTTCTCGCGCACCTCGCTCGAAAGCGCGCGCAGACTCGCGTACTCGAGGTTCGCCGGCAAGCGTAGATCTTCAAGGTCGCGCAGGCGCGCGATCTCGCGGAGCTGGCGCTCGATGTAGCCGGCATACTTGATCCGGCACTCGACCTCTCCCTCGAGCGCAGGCGGCAACGGCGATCGCTCGGGCGGTCGCCGGCCGCGCACGTCTGCGTACCCGACCTCGGGTCGCCGGAGCTCGGCGGCGAGGCCGCACTGCGCGAGGAGTGCGAGCTCGGCCATAATCAACTCATGTTTTATTCGTATGCGCCCGGCGCGGGCGCCGCCGATCAAACCGACGGCTTCCGCCAATGCACACAGCCGTTCGTCGGCATTCCCCTCGCGCAGCACGAGACGATGCTCGGCGCGCGACGTGAACATGCGGTACGGCTCCTCGCCGACGCCGCGGGTGACGAGATCGTCGATCATGACACCGATGTACGCGAGCTCGCGCCCGATCGCGAGCGGCGCGGCGCCGCGCGCCGTGAGCGCGGCGTTGGCGCCGGCGACGAGCCCTTGCGCGGCGGCTTCCTCGTAGCCCGTCGTGCCGTTGATCTGGCCGGCGTGGAAGAGCCCGCGCACGAGCTTCGTCTCGAGCGATGCGTGGAGCTGCAGCGGGTCGACGTAGTCGTACTCGATCGCGTATCCCGGTCGCATGATCTCGGCGCGCTCGAGCCCCGGGATCGAGCGCACCATCGCCTGCTGGACCTCGAGCGGTAGGCTCGTCGAGAGACCGTTCGGGTACACCTCGACGGTGTCGAGGCCCTCGGGCTCGAGGAAGATCTGGTGACGCGGCTTCTCCGCGAAGCGCACGATCTTGTCCTCGATCGACGGGCAGTAACGCGGGCCGCGGCCGGTGATGTTGCCGACGTAGATCGCCGACTCGGAAAGGCCGCCGCGCACGATGTCGTGCGTCGCCGCGGTCGTGTACGTGATGTGGCACGGCACCTGCGGCTGTACGATGCCGCGACTCTCGAACGCGAACGGCACCGGCTCGACGTCGCCGGGCTGGGCGACGAGCGTCGCGAAGTCGATCGTGCGCGCGTCGAGTCGCGGACACGTGCCCGTCTTCAAGCGGCCGATGCGGAACCCGAGCGCCGCCAGGCTCTCGCTCAATCCGAAGACGGCGAAATCGCCGGCACGTCCCGACGGATAGTGCCGGCGGCCGACGTGGATCAGGCCCTTCAGGAACGTGCCGGTCGTCAGCACGACGGTCCGCCCGAGAAACTGCTCGCCGATCTGCGTCTCGACGCCGCGGACGACCGGGATCGCCGCGAGCGCACCCGGGATCGCGTCGGCTGTCCCCGCGGCGCTGGCGCCGTCGACGAGTACGCGCTCGACGCTCGCTTGGCGCAGTGTGATCCCCACTGCCGACTCGAGAATGCGCTTCGTGTATCGCCGGTAGAGCGCCTTGTCCGCCTGCGCTCGCGTCGCCCGAACCGCCGGACCTTTCTTCGTGTTCAGCGTCCGAAACTGAATGCCGGTCGCATCGATCGCGTGCGCCATCGCGCCGCCGAGCGCATCGATTTCTTTCACGAGATGACCCTTGCCGATGCCACCGATCGCCGGATTGCAGGACATCTGCCCCACGTGGTCCAGGTTCGAGGTCAAAACGAGCGTATCGGCGCCGATGCGGGCGGCAGCAAGGGCTGCCTCGATCCCGGCGTGGCCGGCCCCGACCACGATTACGTCGTATCTCCGGTCGCTCATGGTTGGCGCGAGCCGCACGGGCGGTTCGACGTCGAACCTTATTTGCCGATGCAGAATTCGGCAAACACCCGATCGAGGACGTCCTCCGAGGTGACGACGCCGGTGATCGTGCCGAGCGCGTCGGCGGCCGCGGCGAGATCGCTGGCGACCAGCTCGAGCGGCGCGCCTGCGTCGAGCGTCTGCGCGGCGCGCGCGAGGTTCTCGGCGGCACGCCGGACGGCGTCGCGGTGACGCTCGCGGAAGATCCCGACCTCCGCGTCGTCGCCCTCTCCGCCCGCGAGCAGCACCCGCGCAATCGCCGCCTCGAGGGCGCCGAGGCCGTCGCCGCGCAGCGCGCTCAGCTCGACGATCGGCGCGTCGCCGAGAAGGGCGACGACGTCCTCTGTCGTCGTCACCGCAGGCAAATCGCGCTTGTTGACGATGGCGACGAGGGGTCGCCCGCGAACGGCGGCCGCGACCGCGCGATCGGCGGCGTCGAGCGCGGCGGAGCCGTCGAACACGGCCAGGGCGCACCCGGCATCGGCGAGCGCAGCGCGCGTGCGCTCGACGCCGGCGCGCTCGACGAGGTCGTCGGTCTCGCGTAAGCCCGCCGTGTCGGCGACGACCACCGGCACGCCGCACACCGTGATCGCCGCCTCCAGCACGTCGCGCGTGGTGCCGGCCACCGGCGTCACGATCGCGCGCTCACGACCGGCGAGCGCGTTCAACACGCTCGATTTGCCGACGTTCGGCCGCCCGACGAGAACCGCGCGCGCGCCTTCGTAGCGCACGCGCGTGCGTGCGAACGTCGCCGCGAGCGCCGCGACCGCGTCGCGCACCCGAGCTATCTCCTGCGCGAGGCGCGTGTTCTCGAGCTCGGGCAGATCCTCGTCCGCGAAGTCGATCGCCGCTTCGCAGAGCGCGCGCGCCGCGACGACGCTCTCCCGCAGCGTCTCGACGCGCGTCGACAAGTGGCCCTCGAGCTGCGACCACGCGAGGCGCTGCGCCGCGTCGCTGCGGGCGGCGATCAAGTCGGCGACCGCTTCCGCCTGCGCGAGGTCGAGGCGGCCGTTCGCGAACGCGCGGCGCGTGAACTCGCCCGGCGCCGCGGGGCGCGCGCCCGCCTCGATCACGGCCTGAAGCACGCGCCCGCTCACGACGGAGCCGCCGTGACATTGGATCTCCGCCGTGTCCTCGCCGGTGTAGCTGTGCGGCGCGCGCATCGTGAACACGAGCACCTCGTCGATGGCGCTGCCGCCGGGACGATCCCGCAGCTTGCTGACGTAGACGTGCCGCGGCCGCAGCGGGCGGTCGCCGCGTTCGAGAAGCCGGGCCACGATCGCGCACGCCTCGGGGCCGCTCACGCGGACGATCGCGATGCCGCCCTGGCCGAGCGGCGTCGCAATCGCGGCGATCGTATCGCGCGTCACGATCAGTTGTCCGCCGTGCCGCCGCCTCTCCGCCGCCCCTCCGGAACGATGATCAGCTTGCGGCGCGCGCCGTCGCTCGTCGGCTGCACGTGCACACCGCGCTCGGCGTCCAGCGCCTTCGTCCACGCCTGCTGCTCGTGCTCGTCGGCAACGTCGATCGTGACCGGCCGTCGATGCTGGCGCACACGCTCCGCGGCGCGATGCGCGCGCCGCGACACATCGCCGCCGGCGCGACCTTCGAGGACGATCGCGAAGCGGGTGCGTTCCGTCATGTGCCGGTCGGCGACGCGGTTCACGAGCAGCTCGAGCGCTCCGACCACCTGGCTGGTACACGTCGCGAGCACTTGCGGATCGTCACCGTCGATCGCGAGCGCGCACGCGCCGTTCACGACGGCGGCGGCGCGGACGCGTGCCGTCACACCCATGCGCTGCAGCGCGCCCGCGAGGAAGGCGGCGACATCGAATTCCGCGTCAGGCGCCGTTGTGGGCGTCGCTGCGGATCTCGTCGTGCGGGGTGGCGGACCGTCGGAACCGGCCGTCGACGCGGGCGCCGCGGCCGACACGGGCGTGGGCTCGGACGCGAAGATGAACGGCGCGCGGATCGTCGCGCGCACGCGCGCCCGGCGCCTGCCGAGGCCGAGAAGGCCACGCGTCGCGTTCTCGAGGATGTCGATCTCGACTTGATCGCGGCTCGCGCCGAGCGCGCGCAGCGCACGCGCGATCGCATCGTCGATCGATCCGCCTTCGATCTCGACGGACCGCATGGCTCACGCGTTCGCGCGGTTCGTCCACCATTGCTGGCCGATCGTCAGGAGATTGTTGACCAGCCAGTACAGAACGAGCCCCGATGGAAAGTTGACGAACATCACCGTGAACATCACCGGCATGAGCACCATCATCATGCGTTGCTGGGCGGGATCCATGCCCGTCGAGGGCGACAGCCATTGCTGCAGGAGCATGCTGGCGCCCATGAGGATGACCAGCACCGGGATCGAGAGCCCCAGCACGGACAAATCGTTGCACCCAAGCGTCGGCTGCTGTCCGGGCCACGGGTAGCACTCGTGCGCGGAGAGATCACGCACCCAGAGGCCGAACTTCGCGTGGCGCAGCTCGATCGATTGGTTCAGCGCTTGATAGAGGCCGATGAACACCGGGAACTGCAGAAGCATCGGCAGGCAGCCGCCGAGGGGATTCACGCGGTGGCGGCGGTAGAGCTCCATCATCTCCTTGTTCAGCCGCTCGCGGTCGTCTTTGAACTTCTCGCGCAGCTTCGCCATCTGCGGCTGCAGCCGCTGCATGTCGCGCATCGACTTCATGCTCTTCTGCGACAGCGGCAAAAAGAGCACCTTCACGATGACCGTCAGCAGGATGATGTCGATGCCGTAGTTGCGGGTCAGGACGTGAAACAGCCTCAGCAAGCGCAAGAGCGGCACGGCGAGAAAGGCGAACCAGCCGAACTCGACGGCGCGGGCGAATTGGTGATCGGCCGCCTCGAGGATCTCGACGTCCTTCGGGCCGACATAGAGAGTGAATGCGGCGCCGCCGGTGGTGTCGCGAGGTGTCGACACGAGAATTTGCAGCCCGTCGGGATCCGGGTTCACGACGGCCGTCGCTTTCGCCGGATCCTCCGGGGCGATCGCGGCGAGAAAGTAATGGTCGCCGTAACCGGCCCACGCGACCGGCGGGTCGAAGCGCTTCGGTCCCTCGGGTGAGGGCGCGCCCGGCGCCTCGTGGACGATCTTGTCGTTCGCGAGCACGACCGCGCTGCGATAGCGGGTCTCGGGATCCTTGGGATTGCCGGCGGCGACGTGCCGGCGCCACCCGATCCCGACGTGCGTGAAGCGCGCCGGGAGCGCGTCGGCGCGGACGGCGACGGTGATCGGATACGCGTCGCCGCTGATCGTCAGCGACTTCTCCACGGCCGCGCCCGACGGCAACGTGCCGCGAAGGTGCAGCGTCGCGCTCGCGCCTTCGGCGACGTCGATCGACGGCTGATCCGCGGCGTAGGCGACCGTCGTGTCGTCCTCGACGACCTTGGCGTCGTCGGCGATGAAGCGCAGGCCGAGCGGCGGCGCTGACGACGGAGCGATCTCGACCATCTCGAGCGGCTCGCTCGCGGCTTCGATGCTCGTCCGAAAGCGCTTCAGGCGGACGCTCAGCAGCCGACCGCCGACGGTCGACACCCGCGCGGAGTAGAGCGGCGTCTCGATCGGAACGACCGCGCCGCGGTCTGCAGGAGCCGGCGCTTCGCTGGCGACCGTTGCCGCGGCGCTCGGCGGTGTCGTCGGGGCGCTCGGGGCGCTCGTCTGCTCCGCCGTCACGGTCTGCGCGGGCTCCGGCGGCGGCGGATAGAGGCGGCGGATCAACTCCTGGTAGACGACGAGCACGACCAGGCACAGCAATGCCGCAAGCAAGGCGCGACGCTGGTCCATCAGCCGCTCGTTTCGCCGGGGACCGGGTCGAGACCCGCCGCGCACGCCGGTCGACAGCGCAGCACGCGGCGCGCCGCCAACCACGCGCCGCGCGCGAGCCCGTGACGAACGACGGCCTCGATCGCATAGGCGGAGCAGGTCGGCTCGAAGCGGCAACTACGCGGCAGGAGCGGCGAGAGCGTCATCCGATAGAGCCTGAGCGGCGCCACCGCCACCTCGCGCACGACGCGCCGGTGCGTCAGCACGTCAGGTCCGCGGTCGCTCGACAGGCACAGCGGCGGCGGTGCCGAGCTCGTCGGCGATCTCGCGAAACGACAGCGCGCCAGCTCCCGTTTTCGCGATCACCACCATGTCGTGGTTCGGCACGAGGCGTCGAGGATCGCGCCGGAAGACCTCGCGCACACGCCGCTTCACGCGGTTGCGCAGCACGGCATCGCCGATCTTGCGGCTCACCGTCACGCCGAGTCGCGAATCACCTTCGCGCGGCTGGCAGAGCACGACGAAATGCGCCGTGTGCCGCCCTCGTGCAGCCCGACCGAGCGCCAGGTATTCCCGGCGGCGGCGGACGCGCGCCGCCTTCGGGAAGCCCTCGCCTGCGGGCGCGGTCATCTCGGCTGCTTCGGCGGAATCGAGACGGTGAGCTGTTTCCGGCCCTTGGCGCGACGCCGTTTCAAGACTTGGCGCCCACCCGGCGACGCCATGCGGGCGAGAAAGCCGTGCGTGCGCTTACGTCGGCGATTGCTCGGTTGAAAGGTTCGCTTCATACGGAATCGCGCCTATCCATCACAGCAGCCTGCCGCTGTCAATTTAGGTAAGGCGCGACGTGTAATGGATCCTTTGGTGCGCGCGAAGGACTGGGTCGAGTTGCGAGCGAGACGAGGCGCGAGGGAAGCGAGCAGCGCAGGCGTAGCAGCGCTACGCCGAGCAGCGGAGCGACCGAGCAACGAAGTATCGCGACGCAAATCGGCCCAGTACCGCGATGCGGATGCAACCGTCAGCCAGCGGCGCCCGGCGACGCCGCGGCCTCGCCCGCCGCGGCCGGCGCCTTACGACCGTGCTCCTCGCATTTCGACCCGATCGCGCGCGGCTTCCGGCAGGCTTCGTGCGTACAGATCTTGTAGCGTGCCTTGGGCAGCGCGCCGCGACGCCACGCCTTGTAGTGGCGCGTGCAGTATCCCTTGCCGGCGACTGGCTTCTCGCAGCCGTCGAGCTTGCATGATCCTTTCGGCATCGTCGCTCCTCGTCAGTGTCGGTGGCTGAACTCCGCTTTGAGACCGCGCGCCATCAGGTCCGTGACGACCTCACGCGGCGGCTTCGCTTCGTACAACATCGCATACATCTGCTCCGTGATCGGCATCTCCACGCCGAGTTTCGCTGCGAGCGCGTGCACCGACCGCGCGTTCTTGACTCCCTCGGCGACCATTTTCATGTCTCCGACGATGTCCGCCAACGCCTCGCCGCGGCCGAGCCGAAGGCCGACGTTGCGGTTGCGGCTGAGCTCGCCGGTGCACGTGAGCACGAGATCGCCGACGCCCGCCAAGCCGGAGAGTGTGATCGGGTTCGCTCCCAGCGCGGTTCCGAGCCGCGCCGTCTCCGCGATGCCGCGGGTGATCAAGGCAGCGCGCGTGTTCGATCCGAAGCCGAGCCCGTCGCTGACGCCCGCTGCGATCGCGATCACGTTCTTCACCGCGCCGCCGACTTCGACACCGATCAGATCGTCGGACGAGTAGACGCGAAAATATCCGGTCGTGAAGACGCGCTGCACCGTCGCGCTCACCTCGTGATCGCGGGCGCCGATCGTGACCGCCGTCGGCATGCGCGCGGCGACCTCACGGGCGAAGCTCGGGCCCGAGAGCGCGCAGACGCGGCCGGCGTGCGCGCTGCCGACGATCTCTTCGAGGACGCCCGCCATCGTGAGGAGGCTCGCCTCCTCGATCCCCTTCGACGCAGTGACCAGGTACGGAGCGCCGGTCAGGTGCGTCATCGCCTCGGTCATCACCGTTCGCACGACGTGCGACGGGCTCACCGAGAGCAGCACGTCCTTGTCGCGCGTCGCCTGCGCGAGATCGGCCGTGGCGCGAAGCGTCACGGGCAACGGGAACCCCGGCAAATACGTCGTGTTCTCGCGCGTGGTCGTGATGTCGCGCGCGACCTCGGCGCGATGCGCCCACAGCGTGACGTCGTGGCCGGATTCGGCGAGCATCTTCGCGAGGGCCGTGCCCCAGCTCCCGGCACCGATCACGCCGATGGTCGCCACGACGGCCAGCGGTGTCGCACATGATCGACGCGTCCGCAAGGAACGGCGACGCGGCTGCCGGCCGCAAATCGCGGGGACGTCCGTCAGTATTCGCTTGCGACGCGAGCAGCATCCCTGTTAGGGGGTTCGTCCGAAGGAGGCGTATCCCCCGGTGTCGCTCCGCTACGCGATTCTGAGCCTGCTCGCCCACGACCCACTGAGCGGTTACGAGTTGATGAAACTCTTCGACGGCTCCGTCGGATATTTCTGGCACGCGAGCCATCCGCAGATCTACAAGGAGCTTGCCCGGCTCGAGCGCAACGGCGACGTCACGCACCGCAGCGTCGAGCAACGCGGCCGCCCGACGAAGAAGATCTACTCGCTCAGCGACGTCGGTCGGAAAGCGCTCCTCGCCTGGCTGCGGATCCCGGCTCGCCCGCAGCGGGTCAAAGACGAGATGATGCTCAAGACCTTCTCGAGCGGTCTCTTGAGCAACGAGGAGGCGACGGAGCTGATCACGAAGCACCGGGAGATCTACCGCGCCCGATTGCAGAAGTATCAGGAGCTGGAGCGATTCCTCAGCAGCGGACCCATCCTGTCGAACCGCTTACGTCTCGGCGGCTATCTCACGCTGCTGCGCGGTATTCGTCACGCGAGCAGCTACATCGACTGGTGCGACGAAGCGATCGCGCTCCTCCACCGCGAGGGTGAGCAGCATCCACCGCGCGTGCGTCACGCGCGCCGGCGCCGATCCTAACTAACTCTCTGGTGTTGGATCCGCGGTTGCCGGATCCGGGGGCGCCGGCTCGTCGTCGTCCTCTTCGCGCTCGGCGAGGCGCGCCAGGCTCACGACGCGCTCGCCCGGCTCCGTATCGATCAGCCGCACGCCCTGGGTGTTGCGGCCGATCACGCGAATGTCGCCGACGCGCAAGCGAATGATCTTGCCGTTGCTCGTGACCAACATGAGATTGTTGTCGTCGGTCACTTGCTGCACGCCGACGACCAGGCCGGTACGCTCGGTCGTCTTCATCGTGATGATGCCCTTGCCGCCACGCGATTGGACCCGATACTCGACCGTGTCGGTGCGCTTACCGTAGCCGTTCTCGGCGACGGTCAGCACGCTCGCGCCCTCGGTCAGGATCTCGATGCTCACGACCTCGTCGTCGGCCTCGAGCGTGATCCCTTTCACGCCGCCGGCGCCGCGGCCCATGCTGCGCACCTCTTCCTCTTTGAAGCGGATCGACTGCCCCATGCGCGTCGAGAGGATGATCTCCTGCTTTCCCTCGGTCAGGCGGATGCCGATCACCTCGTCGTCGGCGTCGAGGCCGATGGCGATGATCCCGGAAGGCCGCGGGTTGGAGTACGCCATGAGGTCGGTCTTCTTCACGATGCCCTTCTTGGTCGCGAAGAAGACGAAGCGGTTCTCCTGGAATTCGCGGACGGATAGGAAGGCGGAGATCTTCTCGTCGGGTCGCAGCGTCAACAGGTTCACGATCGCCTTGCCGCGCGCGGCGCGGCTCGCCTGCGGCACCTCGTGCACCTTGATCCAGTAGGCCTTACCGGTGGTGGTGAAGAAGAGAATGTAGCTGTGCGTCGAAGCGACGAAGAGGTGCTCGACGAAGTCCTCGTCGCGCGTGGTCGTGCCGATCTTGCCCTTTCCGCCGCGGCGCTGCGCGCGATAGAGCGACACGGGGTTCCGCTTGATGTAGCCCTCGTGCGAGATCGTCACCACCATGTCCTCTTCGACGATCATGTCCTCGATCGAGATCTCGGTGGTGGCGTCGACGATCTCGGTGCGGCGTCCGTCGCCAAACATCTTTTTCAGCTCGCGCAGCTCCTCGACGATGATCTCGTAGATCTCGCGCTCGTCGGCGAGCATCTGGCGCAGGCGCGCGATCAGCGCCACCATCTCGCCGTGCTCCTTGAGGATCTTGTCGCGCTCGAGATTGGTGAGGCGCTGGAGGCGCATGTCGAGGATCGCTTGCGCCTGCGGCTCGGAGAGCCCGAAGCCGCTCATGAGGCCGGTGCGTGCCGTCGCCGGATCAGCCGCGGCGCGGATCAGCTTGATCACCCCGTCGAGGTTGTCGAGCGCGATCCGTAGGCCGTCGAGGATGTGGAGCCGTTCCTCGGCCTTGCGGAGCTCGAAGATCGTTCGCCGCGTGACGACGTCGACGCGGTGGCCGACGAAGTACTGCAGTACCTGCTTCAACGTGAGGAGCCGCGGCCGCCCCTCGACGATCGCCAGCATGATGATGCCGAACGAGTCCTGCATCGGCGTCAGCTTGTAGAGCTGGTTCAGCACGATCTCCGGCACCGCGTCGCGCTTCAGCTCGATGACGATGCGCATGCCGTCGCGGTCGGACTCGTCGCGCAGGTCGGAGATGCCGTCGACGCGCTTTTCGTTCACCAGCTCGGCCATGCGCTCGATGAGCCGCGCCTTGTTCACCTGAAACGGAATTTCCGAGACGATGATGCTCGCGCGCCCGCTCTTCTTGTCGACTTCCGTCGTCGCGCGCGCGCGCAGCTGCAGCACGCCCTTCCCAGTCTCATAGGCGTCCTGGATCGCCGCCCGTCCGTGAATGAACCCGGCGGTCGGGAAATCCGGGCCAGGGATGTGCTCCATGAGCTCTTTCACCGTGATCGCGGGCCGCTCGATCAGGGCGATCGTCGCGTCGACGACCTCACTGAGGTTGTGCGGCGGGATGTTCGTCGTCATGCCGACGGCGATTCCCGTGCTGCCGTTCACGAGCAGATTGGGAAGGCGACTCGGGAGGACGACGGGCTCGCGCAGCGTCTCGTCGTAGTTCGCGGCGAAGTCGACCGTCTCTTTGTCGATGTCGGCGATGAGCTCGCCGGCGATGCGCGTCATGCGCACCTCGGTGTACCGCATTGCCGCCGCGGGATCGCCGTCGACCGAGCCGAAGTTGCCTTGGCCGTCGACGAGCGGGTAGCGCAGTGAGAAGTCCTGCGCCATGCGGACGACGCTGTCGTACACCGCGGTGTCGCCGTGTGGATGGTACTTGCCGAGCACGTCGCCGACGACGCGCGCCGATTTCTTGTAGCTGCGGTTCCACTCGTTGCCGAGCTCATACATCGTGTACAGCACGCGGCGATGCACGGGCTTCATCCCGTCGCGCACGTCCGGCAGGGCCCGCGCGATGATGACGCTCATCGCGTAGTCCATGAAGGACTGCTTCATCTCGTCTTCGATGTTGACGGGAATCTTGTGCACGGCTCAGATGTCGAGGTTCTTGACGTCGAGGGCGTTCGCCTCGATGAACTTGCGGCGCGGCTCCACTTCGTCGCCCATCAACGTCGAGAAGATCTGATCGGCGCTGTAGGCGTCGGAGAGCCTGACCTGCAGCAGCGTGCGGCTCTCCGGGTTCATCGTCGTCGCCCAGAGCTGCTCGGGGTTCATCTCGCCGAGGCCCTTGTAGCGTTGGATGTCGAGGCCCCTGCGCGCCTCGCGCACGACGTCGTCGACGACCTCGCGCAGCGACGTCGCCTTGAGCACGCGCTCGCCCGCCGTCAACGTGAAGGGCGGTGCGCCGGCGGCGCGCAGCTCGGCGGCGAGACGGCGCAGCTCCTCGAATTCGGGCGCGAGGCAGAACTCCATGTCGATGACGGTGTGAGTGCCGCCGCCGTTCGTGCGGGTGTGGAACGCGACGCGCAGCGTGTTGTGCTCGACGTCGTCCTCGCACGTGTAGGTCAGCGGCAGCTGCTCGGGGGCGACCGTCTGGAGGTGCTGCCGCACCTTCTCGGCGACGGCGTCGACGTGCGCGCGGTCCCGCAGCCAATCTTCGGGGCTCTCCTCGACTGCCGCGATCGCGCCGACGATGTCGCGCTGCCGTTTCTTGCGCTCGACCACGTCCATGATCTTCTCGAAGCGGATGGCGCGCTTCACGAGTCCCTTGAGCGGAACCCCGGTGAGGCTCGTCCCGTTCGCCTCGAGGCGGACGTCTTCCGTTCCGAGCTCGACGAGATGGTCCTCGAGCGCGGTCTCGTCCTTCAAGTAGCGCTCCTGCTTGCCCTTGCGCACTTTGAAGAGCGGCGGCTGCGCGATGTAGAGGTATCCCTTCTCGATGAGCTCCGCGTACTGGCGGTAGAAGAACGTCAGCAAGAGGGTGCGGATGTGCGAGCCGTCGACGTCGGCGTCCGTCATGATGACGATCGTGTGGTAGCGCAGCTTCGAGAGGTCCAGCTCGTCCTTGCCGATGCCGGCGCCCATCGCGGTGATGAGCACGCGGATCTCTTGCGAGGACAGCATCTTGTCGAAGCGCGCCTTCTCGACGTTCAGGATCTTGCCGCGCAGCGGCAGGATCGCTTGATTGCGACGGTCGCGGCCTTGCTTGGCAGAGCCGCCCGCGGAATCACCCTCGACGATGTAGAGCTCGGAAAGCGACGGGTCGCGCTCTTGGCAATCGGCGAGCTTGCCCGGTAGCGATCCCGAGTCGAGGGCGCCTTTGCGCCGCGCGAGCTCTTTCGCCTTCCGCGTCGCCTCGCGGACGCGCGCCGCCTCGAGCGCCTTCTGGACGATCACCTTCGCGTCGCCGGGATGCTCCTCGAAGTAGACGCCGAGCTTGTCGTTCACGAGCGCCTCGACGAGACCTTTCACCTCGCTGTTGCCGAGCTTGGTCTTCGTCTGGCCTTCGAACTGCGGCTCGGGCACCTTCACCGCGATGACCGCCGTGAGGCCCTCGCGGCAGTCGTCGCCTTGCAGGGCCTCGTCGTCGCGCTTCACGAGGTTCTTGCCGGTGGCATACGCGTTGATGGTTCGCGTCAGCGCCGACTTGAGACCGACGAGATGCGTGCCGCCCTCGGTCGTGTTGATGTTGTTGGCGAAGGGATAGATGCTCTCGCTGTAGCCTTCGTTCCATTGCAGCGCGATCTGGGTCTCGACGCCGTCGCGCTCGCCCTCGATGTAGATCACGTTGTGGAGCGGCGTCTTCGTGCGGCTCAGGTGCTCGACGAACTCGACGATACCGCCGCGATAATGGAACTCGTGGTGCTTGCGGTCGCGCTCGTCCTGAATGGTGATCTGCACACCTTGGTTCAAGAAGGCGAGCTCGCGCAGGCGCTGCGAGAGAATGTCGAAGCTGAAGTCGAGGACCTCGAAGATGAGCGGGTCGGGCTTGAAGGTGACCTTGGTCCCGCGTTGCTGTGTCGTGCCGGTCTCGCGCAGCGGGCCTTGCGGCTTCCCGCGCTGGAAGCGCTGGAAGTACACCTTGCCGTCGCGCTTGATCTCGACCTCGAGGTACTCCGAGAGCGCGTTCACGACCGAGACGCCGACACCGTGCAAACCGCCCGAGACCCGATACGCGCCTTTGTCGAACTTGCCTCCGGCGTGGAGCTTCGTCAGCACGACCTCGGCCGCCGAGATGCCTTCCGTCGGATGGATGTCGACCGGGATGCCGCGGCCGTTATCTTCGACCGTGACGCTGTTCTCGACGTGAATCGTGACGTCGACGCGATCACAATGCCCAACGAGAGCCTCGTCGATCGAGTTGTCGACGACCTCGAATACGAGGTGGTGCAGCCCGCGCTCACCGGTGTCACCGATGTACATTCCGGGCCGTTTTTGCACGGCCTCGAGACCCTCCAGCACCTTGATGTTGTCGGCGCTGTAGGACGAGCTATCGGACACGATGTTGTTCGCCATGGACCTCGAAAATGGGGTGCGACGGGGCACACGATCCCCAACCCAAACCCACCCCCTTCGCCACCTCGAAGTGTATCAAAACGAGGACCGGCGGTAAAGCGAATCCGCTTGTTACATTCGCAGGTTACAAGCGCATCGGCATGACGACGTAGGAATATCCTTCGTCGTCGTCGACGTGGATGATTCCGGGGCTCACTTCGTCGGTGAGGCCGATCTCCACGGTGCCTGCCGACCCCGCGATTCCGAGGACGTCGAGGAGATAGCGAGCGTTGAACCCGATCGCGAACTCGTCGCCGGCGTAATCGACTTCGATCTCTTCCATTGCCTCGCCGATATCGGGATTCGTCGTCACCACCTCCAGCGTCCCGGGTTCTAGCCGCAGTTTTACCCCACGTGAGCGCTCGCTCGAGAGAATCGACACGCGTCGCAACGCACCGAAGAGCAGCTCACGGTCGACGCGCGCCCGACGCGTGCTCTCTTTGGGTATCACCTGGCGGTAGTCCGGAAACTCGCCCTCGATGAGACGCATGAACAGCTCGACCCCGGCGCGCTCGACGCGCGCGAGGTTGCCGGCGATCGAGAACGTGACATCGCCGCTCGTGTCCTCGAGCAGCCGCTTGGTCTCGACGAGACCTTTCCGCGGTAGGATCACGCCCGGACGCAGATCGACCCCGGCGATCTCGCGCTCGACCAGCGCCAAGCGGTGGCCGTCGGTCGCGACCATCCGTACCTGATTTTTCTCGACGCTCTCGATGAACACGCCGCCGAGGCTGAGACGGGTCTCGTCGGAGGAGACTGCGAACAGCGTCTTCTCGATCATCTCCGCGAGGACGCCGGCGGCGAGCAACAACACGACGCCGCCTTTCTTGGCGACCGGCGTGCTCGCCGGAATGCTCGGAAACTCCTTTGGATCCATCGAAACCATGCGGTAGCGAGACTTTCCGCCGCTCACCTCGACCCAACCACCCTCTCCCGAACGCAACATGAGATCGTCCGACGGAAGCTCGCGCACGATCTCGTAGAGCTTCCGCGCGTTCAACGTCACCGTGCCGGGGCGTGCGATCTTCCCTTTGCACGTTCGGCGGATCCCGACCTCCAAATCGGTCGCGGTGAGCACGATCTCGCTGCCGGTAGACTCGATCAGGACGTTGGCGAGAATCGGCAGCGTGTTGCGCTTCTCGACGACTCCCTGGGTCAGGTAGAGGCCTTGGATGAACTCGCTCTTTTCGACCCGCAGATCCATGTCGTCTCCAGCCAGTAGTCTTATAGGAGAAATGTCAGAAGAAAGACCACTAGTAGTAGGCAGTCGCCGATCCGTGGACGGCGCTAGGATGCTCCACCCGATCCAGGAGTTATCATCGACGACCGTTTGTGGAAATGGCGCGGGATAAGCACCCTCGGGTGGGCGAACCAACCGTTCCACGGTCGTTCGCACCGCCGATTCCAACGCGAATTCACGATCCGTCCACAGCTCACGGTGTCGCCTGCAAGCGCCGCTCGATCTGCTCGATCGCCGTACGGAGCGCCCCGTCTTCGATCAGCTTCTCGCTGACGGTCGTGCACGCGTGGATCACGGTCGAGTGGTCGCGGTTGCCGAACCGTTCGCCGATCGCCGGGAACGACGCGGCCGTCAGCTTCCGCGCCAAGTACATCGCGACCTGTCGCGGGCCGACGATGTCGCGGGTGCGCTTTTGCGACAGCAGGTCGCCGATACGGACGCTGTAGTGATCGCAAACGCTCGCTTGGATGGCCTCGATCGTGATCGTGCGGCGGTCGCGGAGCAGGTCTTTCAACACCGACCGCGCGAACTCGACGGTGATCGATGTCTTCGTCAGCGACGCCACCGCGGAGAGCCGCGTCAACGAGCCCTCGAGCTCCCGCACGTTGGAATCGATGTGCGATGCAAGAAACACCGCGACATCGTGCGGGAGATCGAGGCCCTCGATCTCGGCTTTCTTCTCCAGGATTGCGACCCGCGTCTCCATGTCGGGCGGCTGGATGTCGGCGATCAGGCCCCACTCGAAGCGGTTGCGAAGCCGCTCCTCGAGACCGGTGATGTCCTTCGGTATCTTGTCGGACGTGAGGACGATCTGCCGGCGCTGCTCGTGCAGGGCGTTGAACGTGTGGAAGAACTCCTCCTGAGTACGCTCGCGATTGGCGAGGAATTGAACGTCGTCGAGGATCAGGACCTGGATCCGGCGAAACGTGGCCTTGAACTCGTCCATTTTGTCGCGGCGGAGAGCGTTGATCAGCTGGGTCATGAACGTGTCGGCGCTGAGATAGGCGATTCGACCTTGCGACTGCCGCTCCAGCGTCTCGTGGCCAATTGCGTTGGCGAGGTGGGTCTTTCCGAGGCCGACGCCACCGTAGAGAAAGAGCGGGTTGTAGTGATTGCCAGGCTGCATCGCGACGGCTTTGCACGCCGCGTGTGCGAATTGATTGCTGCCGCCGACGACGAAGGTGTCGAACGTGTAGCGCGGCACGAGACTGCCGAACCGCATTCGCGCTCTGCGCGCAGCGGCGGCGGCGGGTTCGCCGGGAAAGAGCTCTCCTTGGGGGCGGCCCTCGCCGAGAATGTCGACGGTCGACGGTAGCCCGGCGGCGCGCAGCGCGTCTTCGAGCGCGCCGGGATGGTACGTCTGGATCCACGTCGCGGCGGCGGCAGTCGGCGCCACCAACTGCACCGCGGTGTCGGTCGCAGCGAAGAGGCGGAGCGACTTCACGCCGAGATCGAACGCCGCCTGCCCGAGCTTGGCGAGCAGGATGTCACGCGCTCGTTGCCACGCGCGCTCGGCGGGGCTGTCAACCGTTTGCGGCCGATTCATCGGCGCCGCATTGATGGACGAATCATGATCGAAGCCCGATGCGTGGGAGACGTCGGCCGCGAAGCCCGGCATGTCTAGTCCCTTTGGCGTAGGGACGCAAGACGTTTCGTTGACCGTCCGACGGGTCGATGGTACCAGAGCGACGCGCGCCCCGGCTGCGTTGCGATGACTCTCTCGACGAAGCTGTACGACGAGGCGGTGGGCCTCTTTCCGGGCGGGGTGAACAGCCCCGTTCGTGCGTGGCGCAACGTCGGGGGGACGCCGCTGTTCCTGGTGCGCGGCCGCGGCGCCACCGTCACCGACGCCGACGGCAAGACGTACTGCGATCTGATCGGCTCCTGGGGCGCCGCGATCGCCGGCCACGCGCATCCGCGAGTCGTGCAGGCCGTTCAGCAGGCCGCGGCCGCCGGACTCGGCTTCGGCGCACCGACGACCGGGGAGATCGAGCTCGGGCGCGCGATTCGTGAGGCGATGCCGGCGATCGAGCGGTTGCGCATGGTCACGTCCGGGACCGAGGCCGTGATGTCCGCCGTGCGCGTAGCGCGTGCGTTCACCAAACGGCCGACGATTCTCAAGTTCGCCGGGTGTTACCATGGCCATTCCGACGGCATGCTCGTCCGCGCCGGCTCGGGACCGATGACGTTCGCGCTCCCGGACAGCGCCGGCGTGCCCGAGTCCGTCACGATGCATACCGTCGTCGCCGACTACAACGCCGCCGATCAGGTCCGCGCCTACGTGGCGGCGAAGGCCTCGGAGCTCGCCGCGGTGATCGTCGAGCCGGTCGCGGCCAACATGGGCGTCGTCCCGCCGCAGCCGGGGTTCCTCATGGCCCTGCGGGAGGCGACGCGTGCCTGCGGGGCGCTGCTCATCTTCGATGAGGTGATCACCGGCTTCCGTCTCGGCCGCGGCGGCGCGCAGGGGCGCTTCGCGATCGAGCCCGACCTCACCTGCCTCGGGAAGATCATCGGCGGCGGCTTGCCCGTAGGTGCCTTCGGCGGCCGCGCCGACGTGATGGAGCAGCTCGCTCCCGTCGGCCCGGTGTACCAGGCGGGAACGCTCGCCGGGAATCCAGTCACGATGGCGGCGGGCCGCGCGACCCTCGCGCTCCTGGACGCCGCCGCGTACGCGCATCTCGAGACGCTCGGGGCCCGGATGGCCGCCGGTCTGGAGACGATCCTCGCCCGTCACCGTGTCGCGGGATGCGTGCAACGTGTCGGGTCGATGTTGACGCTCTTCCTCGGCATCGAGCGCGCGGCGACGCTCACCGACGTCGAGCGTCTCGATCGCGCCTGGTTTCGCGCCTTTTTCTTCGGCATGCTCGAGCGCGGCTTCTATCTCCCGCCGTCGCCGTTCGAGGCGATGTTTCTCTCGCTCGCGCACGGCGAGGAGCACGTCGACGAGTTCCTCAGCGCGGCCGAGGACGTGCTGCGACGTACCCCCCATGGCGCCGGAGGGTGAGGCGTCGCCGGAGTCGGCGGTCGTCCGGTACGCGAAGTACGGCGCGATCGCCTACGAGTTTCTCGGCTGCATCGCCGCTGGCGTTTTTCTCGGGTATTGGTTAGATCGCTGGCTCGGCACCGATCCGTGGCTGGTGCTCGGCATGACCATCGCCGGGACGGTCATCGGCTTCTATCGCATGGTGCAAATCCTACGACGGTTCGAACGCAATCGATGACGGAGCGCCTCGCACGGATCGAGTGGTTGATGACGTCCCTCACGCTGGGAGGCGCCGCTGCCGCGCTCGCGTTCGGAGTCGCGCGCCCCCTCGGGATCGCCTTCGGCGGCGGCGCTGCGTTGCTCGACTTCATCATGATCCGCCGGCTCGCGGCTGCGGCGCTCGCGCGCCGGGTCCCGATTCAGCACGTCGTTGCGATGGCGCTCCTCAAGTCGGTCATCTTGCTGGCCGTGCCCGCGAGCGCATTGCTCTTGCCCGGCTCGCTCGTCGACGGCGTCTCGTTCGCGATCGGGGTCACCACGTTGCCGGTGGCGGTCGTCATCGACGCCTGTCTTCCCGTCGCCGCGCCCGGGGCGGCCTGAAGGAGCGCGTAGATCGTGGAACACGGATTCAGCTGGATCGGAGGGATCCCCGGGGTCGCGGCGATCCCCGAACACCTCGCAACCTCGATCCTCGTGATGATCCTCCTCATGATCTTCGCCCTCCGCGTTCGAGCGCAGCTGGCGAAAACCCCGGATCCGACGCTGCCCCAATCGGGCTTCAGCGCGCGCAACATCGCCGAGGTCGTGACGGAGATGATCACCCAGCTCGCGGAGAGCATCGTCGGCCACGACGCACCGAAGTACGTGCCCCTCTTCGGCAGCTTCTTTTTTTTCATCTTGGCGGCCAACCTCATCGGCCTGCTCCCGGGCTTCACGCCGCCGACCGACAACTTCAACATCACGATCGCGCTCGGCGCAGTGTCCTTCGTCGCCTACAACTACTACGGGGCGCGCGCCCACGGCGCGGCCTACTTGAAGCAGTTCGTCGGCCCACTGCTCGTGCTCTCGCCGCTGATGATCATCGTCGAGACCTTCAGCCACCTGTTCCGGCCCGCCTCGTTGGCGATTCGTCTCTACGGCAACATGTTCGCCGATCACCTGTTGCTGAGTATCTTCACCGATCTCACCAAGGTCGTCGTGCCGGTCGTGTTCTACGTGCTCGGCACGTTCGTATCGCTCGTGCAGGCGCTCGTCTTCACCTTGCTGACGATGGTCTACGTGGGCCTCGCGATCAGCCACGATCATTAGGTTAGGACGTTCACCCGGCTCTCGCTCGCCGCGCGTGGAAGAGGACAAGAGGATGTGGCGGGGGCGGACCCGCAAGAGCCTTAACTCGGAGGATCACATGTCGAGAATCGTTTCGGGGATCATCTTTCTCTGCGGGCTGGTGCTGACCGCCAGTCCGAGCTTCGCCGCCGACACGGCGGCTGCGGCGGGATCGGGCGGATTGATCGGGATCGGAGCCGGCCTGGGGATCGGGATCGCAGCGCTCGGGGTCGGCCTCGGTCAAGGGCGTGCGACGGCGGCGGCGATGGAAAGTATCGGCCGCAATCCGAACTCGGCCGACCGCATCTTCGTGCCGATGATCATCGGTCTGGCGCTGATGGAGGCCCTCTGCCTTTACGCGCTCGTGATCGCGTTCTTCTTGCAGGGAAAGATCTGAGCTGAGCGCCGATTTTCGTAAAAAAGGGGGCGGGTGACCGCCCCCTTTTTTATTGCGGAGTGGGCAAAAAGTCCTTGGGTGTCCCCGCAAATCGAGTTATGATCCTCCACGACGCTATCCTGACGGCTCCTGGTCCTGCACGTGTGGGTGGATGGGAAGGGAGGCTAGGTGGAGGCTATCGCAGGAGCAGTACGCGGCAACGGGCTCGCCGCTGGTCAATTTCTCGGCGGCCATAGGATTCTGCTCGCCGCCATTCCGATCGAGCAGATCCATCCCAACCCCAACCAGCCGCGGCGCTTCATGGACCCGCAGGCGCTCGACGAGTTGACGGAGTCGGTACGTATGCGCGGCGTGCTGCAACCGATCATCGTCAAACGCGACGCCGGGGGCTTCATGATCATGGCGGGAGAGCGGCGCTACCGCGCAGCGGTACGGGCCGGCTTGCGGTCGATGCCCGCGATCGTCCGGGACGACGACCCGAACGAGATCGCGCTCATCGAGAACCTGCAGCGGGAGGACCTGACGGCGCTCGAAGAGGCGGAGGGGCTGGGCGCGATGGTCGCCCGCTACGGCTACACCCACCAAGCGCTCGCGCAGCTCCTGCACAAGAGCCGCCCCTACGTCTCGAACATGCTCGTTCTCACGCGACTACCGGCCGAGGTGAAGGCCGAGATCCACCGCTACCCGTCGATCTCGCGCGAGATCCTGATGGCGATCGCACGTCAGGGCTCGGAATCCGACATGCTGAAGCTCTGGCGACGGGTGAAGCTCGCGAACCTCTCGGTGCACAAGTTCCGCGAGTCGCGGCAGAGCGATCAACCGCAATCCGCGGCAGAGGTCATGGCGGCGGCGCGCCGACTGAATCGCAAGCTCCGCGGACTCGATGCGTCGGTGCTGGAGGAGAAGGAGCAGAAGCGCCTCGGTCGCGTGCTGCGGCGGACCCGCAAGCGCATCGAGCTGGCGTTGGCATCGATGTAGCCCGCCCGGTGCGCGCGGCGCGCGGCGCGTGATCAGCGTGAACGGCCGGCGGCGTGACGCGCGCTCAGGCGCGACCCTCCGGAACCGCGTCCGCCAGATAGCAGAGCGCGTTGAAGACCAGATCCCAGCGGCCGCGCATCATGTACGTCCGAAGATCGTCGGGCAGACACGAGAAGTCCGAGACCGGGGGCGCCCACATCTCCAGCGACTCGCCGTCGACTACGACTGTCTTCCGTTCCAGCATTGCGTGCATGAGATGTCCTTTCGGCGCCCTGGGAAGCGCGGCTGTCGGTGCGCTATCGAGCAAGGGCTGCGCCAACGGTATGCGGCCGCTCGCCCACCCGGCACTAGGCCGCAATCGCGTGAAATCAAAGCCGTACGGCCTTCCGCCGCGCGCGGTCGAGTGTCATAGGGGCACGGGCGGCCAGATCGACGCGTCTCCGCTGACACATCGCGAGTGCCACGACAGTCCCGCGGGCGCCCGTCGGATGAGGACCGCCGGGAGCAGACGACGACGTCGTCGGGCCGCGCAGCGGGCCGCGCGCGATCCGTCAGGCGGATTGCGGCTCGTGCTCGCGTTCGACGACGGGCGTCAGCAGCAGCTTGCTCACGCGCCGGCCTTTCATCTCGACGACTTTGACGTCGTAGCCGTCGAGGCGCACGACGTCGCCGACGCGCGCGATGCGTCCGAGCCGCGCGATGACGAAACCGCCGAGCGTGTTGCTCTCGTGCTCGGGAGCCTCCAACCCGAGACGGTCGGCGATCTCGTCGAGCAGCACCAGACCGTCGACGACGTAGCCCTCGTGCGTCGCTTCCATCTTCGGCGGTTCGGCGTCGAACTCGTCTTGAATCTCGCCGACGATCTCCTCGAGGATGTCCTCGAGTGTTACCAAGCCGGAGGTCCCGCCGTACTCGTCGACGACGAGCGCCATGTGGAGACGACGCTGCTGGAAGTCGCGCTGCAGGAGCTCGAGCGGCCGCGTTTCCGGCACGAACAGGATCTCGCGCTTCAGTCGCAGGAGATCGCGCGAGTCGCGCAGGCCTTCCTCGGGCTGGAAGAGGTCTTTCGTGTGGATCATACCGACGACGTGGTCGATGTCGGTCTCGCAGAGTGGATAACGGGTGTGCTGATTCTTGCGGATGACGTCGAGATTCTCGGCCAAGGACTGTCGCAGCGTGAGATACACGATCTCGGCACGGGGCACCATGATGTGCTTGGCGGAGCGATGCGTGTAGTCGAACACGTTCTCGAGGAGCTTGCGCTTGGAGCTCGACAGCGCGCCCGTCCGGTGCGACTCAGCGAGCAAAAGGCGCAGCTCCTCCTCGGAGTGGACGAGCTCCGACACCGGCGCGCGATCGATGCCGAGGACGCGCAGGAAGGCGTTGGACGAGGCATTGAGCAGCCACAGCCCCGGATAGAGCGCACGACGAAACGCGATCAGCGGCACCGACACGAAGAGCGCGACCGCTTCCGGACGTTGGATCGCGAGATACTTCGGGGCCAACTCGCCGAGAACGATGTGCAGGAACGTGATCACGGCGAACGCCAGCGTAGCGGAGATGCTGTGGACGACCGGCGCCGACCACACACCGAGCGCGGCGAACGTCGGGCTGATCAGCGACGCGAACGCCGGTTCGCCGACCCATCCGAGGCCGAGGCTGGCGAGCGTGATGCCGAGCTGGGTCACCGAAAGGTACGCGTCGAGGTTGCGAAGGATCTCCTGGGTCGCGGCTGCCCGCCGCACGCCGGCGCGGAAGCGTTCCTCGATGCGGGTCGCGCGCACCTTCACGATGGCAAACTCCGCCGTCACGAAAAAAGCGTTGAAGAAGACGAGAAAAATCGCCAGGATCAGGTACGTTTCGACGGTCATTGAGGGGGGGTGCGGCGCCCGAGAGAGCGCCCCGGCGGCGATCGGTAGTCCGGGTCGCGCGACATTGGGAAGGGCCTGGACTGTATCGAATGCCCGGAGCGGGGCGCAACCCGCGCCGGACGCGATCAGGCGACGGCCACAACTTGGCGGGCTGACAGCGGGTATCGCCTTCGGCTAAGGTTTGATGACGAATACGACGAGGAGGTTGCGTATGCGAAGCGGACATGTGGCGGTCGCGGTGGTCATGGGGCTGTTTGTGGCAAGCGTGTGCTCGGCGACGAGTGTTCCGCTCGGACCGCCGGTGGCGCTCGGGCCCGGTAGCCTCGAGGTCGAGATGGAGCGCAATCCCGAGCTCGCGAGCTTGATCGCGAGGCGTGGCTATCCGGATTGGGCGGAGCGCGTCGAGGTCGACAGCGAGCCGCCGCTCGACCCGTACGAGATTCGCGTCTTCTATCTGCGATTCGACCGAGAGGTCGCATTCGCGCGCGCGTCGATTCTCGGACGGCCGCTCATCGGCGTCCGCAAGTTCGATCGTCCGATCGCGCCGGCGATGCGCGAGCGGATCGTGCAATACTATCTCGCGGCAGATCCGGCGGCGCGCGCCGAGCTCGCGGCCGACCGCGCCGATGCCGCAGCTGAATCCGCCGAACGCGCCGCCGCGCGAGCCAGCGACGCTGCCGATCACGTCACGCGCGTCGCCGAGCACATGGAGCGCGCGTTCCACGAGCATCTGCGCAAATAACCGCCCTGGCGTGCCTTTCCACTCCCGGTCACGGATCGGGTAGCGGCGCAGGCTTTCGGCCGAAACGCGCAGTTCTGCAATCCCGGCGCGGAGATCTCGCGTCACCGGTCTCGCTAGCGAACGCTCGCGCAAGTCGCCCGGCTCGGAGTGCGACTTGCGCGTGCGGCCGCCCGAGTCGACGGCTACAACTCCGCGGTTCGATTCGCATCGGGTCGCGGTCCCGATCGAGCGACGCAGCGTGGCGGAAACGATCGCTGTCCGCGACACGCGCCGCCGCGCGCCTTCGACTCGATGGCACGAAACTTGGTCCATGCCCTTCTGGTCGGTCGTCGCGACGCATTGATGCGCGACCAACCGCACCGAGACGGTGCGGGACCAAGGAGGACGCGTGGCTCACCAGATTCCCTACGGAGACTCCACACCTCAGCTCGCGGTCCAAGCTCCGCTCGTCAGCGACATGCAGCTCGATTTCCGCACGTCATACGAGACGTTGTTTCTGCTCGCCGAACTGTCGGATGCGATGAAGCGCGGCGTCCGTCACTACAAGCTCGATGGAACGCCGCTTACCCGGCTCAACACCGTCGTGCAGGCGTTGATCTTCGAAGGCGAGATCTTCTTCGACGACGCGACGAGCGCCGCACCCGCCGGTCACTGACCGACTGAGTCGCTCGCTCTTCCTCGACTACGCGCGCCGACGCGGGTCGCGCGCCGACGGACGACGAGCACCTCGCGATCGTTGACGGCGATTCGCTGCGGTGCCGCGAACGCCGGCGGCATCCCGGGTGCGATACGCCGGGCCTGCCGCCAGCGTCGGAGCTCTTCGGCCAAGCTGCTCATCGGTGATCGGCGTCAGGCGCTCTTCTTCAAGTACTCGCGCGGTCCCGTGATGCTGTGCCGCTTCCCGTTCACTCGGCGGAAGGGGAACCGGTACACGGTCGAGCGTCCTTGCTGCGCCTTGCGACGCTCCGCCTCTTTCCAGCGCATCATGCCGGCACGGAGGTAATCGGCGTCGAGGTCCAACGCGCCGCAGATGTTGTCGAACGAGAACGGCCACTCCCCACTGGCGCCGGACACCCACTCCTCGACGTCCTCGACGAGCCGCTGGCTGCGGCGCGTGTGGCCGATGGCGTGTCGCTGAAACGTCGCGATCGCCTCCTCCAGCACTGCGAGCATGAGCCGCTTCTCGGGCTGAAAAGCCGCATCCGTGCCGACGCGATCGAAGTACTGCGCCGGCACCAACGTGTCGGGTCCAAACAACGAAGCGCTCTGATCTTCGGCGATACGGGCAACTCGCGCATCCATGAGGAAGAACCTCCCACTCTCGGGCGCGTCGAAGAACGCGGAGATGAGCCTCGTTCCGGCGCCCGCTGCTGCGAGCGTGAGCAGATCGCATGCCACCATCGGCGACGCGTGCGCGTGGACGCGCAAAGGCATAAGTATGCGTGCATCCGCGCGTCGCCCGACGGCGACGGCGAGCGTGCTTCGGGTTGGGGCGGTGAAACACGACTGCGCCTGCCGCGAAATGCGACAGCCGGGAGCCGGTGCCTTTCGGATTGCCAGAGGGAGGCGATCTGGTACGTTCCGCCCGTGTCCGAGTTTCAGGCGGGTAGCGAGCCGGGCTCGAGCGAGCCGATCACCGATACGCGTGAGCTCGGTGCCTACATTCGCGGCGGCGCGAAGCCGCGCGCGGAATGGCGGGTCGGAACGGAGTACGAGAAGGTCGGCGTGGGTCGCGACAGCGGTGCGGCGGCGCCGTTCAGCGGCCCCCAGGGAATCGAGCGCGTTCTGCAGCGACTCGCGGAACAATACGGTTGGATGCCGAAGCTCGACCGCGGCCGCATCGTCGCGCTCTACGGCCGTCAAGCCAACATCACCGTCGAGCCCGGCGGTCAGCTCGAGCTGAGCGGCGAGCAGTGCGAGAGCATCCACTGTGCACACAGCGAGCTGCTCGAGCACATGCGCGAGATCCTGACCGTCAGCGAGGGTCTCGGGATCGTCTTCCTCGGCCTCGGTATCCAACCGCTCTCCACAGTCGACGAGATCGAGTGGGTGCCGAAGCGGCGCTACGAGATCATGGGTCCGTACATGCCGCGCGTCGGACGTCTCGGCCAGCGCATGATGAAGCAGACGGCGACCGTCCAAGCCAACTTCGACTTCGGCGACGATCGCGACGCGATTCACAAGCTGCGCGCCGCAATGGGCCTGGTGCCGCTCGTCTCTGCGATGTTCGCCAACTCGTCGGTGAGCGAGGGGCGCTTGAACGGCTTCATGACCCTGCGCGGTCACATCTGGACCGATACCGATGCCGCGCGCTCCGGCATGCTGCCGTTCGTCTTCAATCCCGACTGCGGCATCGAGGACTACGTCGAGTACGCGCTCGACGTGCCGATGTACTTCATCATTCGCGGCGGCGAGTACGTCGAGGCGACCAGCATCACCTTCCGCGAGTTCATGCAGCACGGCTATCGCGGCGAGCGGGCCACATTGGATGATTGGGCGCTCCATCTGACGACACTGTTCCCCGAGGTACGGCTGAAGCGGTACATCGAGGTGCGCAGCGCCGACAGCCAGCCGCCCGAGATGATGCTCGCGCTTCCGGCGCTGATGAAGGGCGTGCTCTACGAGCCCGATTCCCTCGATGCTGCCTGGGATCTCACGCGACGCTGGACATGGGAGGAGCGCGTCGAGCTCTACCGCGCCGCACACCGGCACGGTCTCAAGGCGAAGTTTCGCGGCATCGGCCTCGACGATCTCGCGCGCGAGGTGATCACGATCGCCGCGAGCGGCCTCGCCCGCCAACGGCAACTCAACGCGAACGGCGAGGACGAGCGGATCTACCTCGATCGCCTCGAAGAGCTCGTCCGCCACGGCAAATCGCAGGGCCGCTTGCTCGCCGAGCGCTGGGCGGGCGAGTGGCACCAAGACATCCAGAAACTGATCGCGCACACGAGCTACCGCCTGCCGATCGCCGCTTGACGGTTCGCCTTACTTTCGCCTATAACCGACCGCGGAGGTGACCGGGTATGGCGTCGCGGGCCGTCAGTTCGGTGAGTGATTTCGGCGAGAGTCTCCAAGTGGTGCGCGCGCGGCTGGAGCCCGGTCGCCGCATCCCGCTTCTCGGCATGATCGCGGCAGGGAGCCCGCTTCCGGCGTTTCAGGTTCTCGAGAGCATCGACGTTCCCGGCGGCAGTTGGCAGCACCGCGAGGTGTTCGCGCTGCGTGTGCGGGGAAGCTCGATGGTGGAAGACGGCATCCTCGATGGCGATTACCTCGTCGTCGCGCCGCGAACCGACATTCGCGACGGGCAGACTGTCGTCGCGGAGATCGACGGCCACGCGACGGTGAAGCGCTTCTACCGGCAACGAGACGGTTCGATTCGATTGCAGCCCGCGAACGATCGGCTGCTACCGTTGATCGTCGGCGGCGAGCGCGTTCATGTCCGCGGCGTCGTTGTGGGGGTGCTCCGGAAGCAAGGCTTCCGTGCGTCGTCGCCGACGAGACCACCGCGCGCCGCCAATCCGGCGACCGATCTCGCCGCGCGCATCCTCGAGCAGCACGCGCTCGAAGCGAGTCGCATTGCCGCCCGTACCAGCACGTCCGAGACTCGCCGCGCTCGCGAGACGAAGGCGCTTGCGCAAAGCTTGCGGGCGCTGCACGCGACGTACATCGAAACCACGCATCCGCGGCTTCGCAAAGCGCTGCACGACGAGGCGATTCGCGTCATGCGGCAGCTGCGTGCGATTTCGCAGCACACGCGTTGACGCGATTGCGTTGAAGCGAAACTCCTGGCTCGCGAGGCGCTGCTTAAGCTCGGCTTATGAACGCCTGTAAATTTTTTCATTTCTATGCGGCAAGGGTCCTCGCTACCTTTGCCGCATTGCGGCATAGGAAAGGGAGAACGATGCAAGCACGGACAAAGAAAACCGAGGGAGGCAGCGGCGGGGGTCTCTTCGAGCCGGATATTCTACTGCCCAATCAATACTTTGCAGCTTTTCGAAGGGGCCGAGCGGTCGAGGGTGAGCGCCGCTTGATGCTGGCAGTGCTGGAAGACGCCGTGGACAGCTATCGCAAGTACGCGATCGCGCGCGATCCCCGGGAACAGGCGTGTTTTCTCGAGGCGCGCGAATGGTTCCTCTCCGACGACCGGTCGTGGCTGTTCGCCTTCGAGAACATCTGCGACGTCCTCGAGATGAACGCCGACTATCTACGTGGGGGGCTCGACAAGTGGCGCCGTACGCGGACGGCCGCGGCGATGCACCGCTCCGGCCTCAGTTACGACGAGGTGCTCCGAAACGCGACCGCCTGAGGCGGTCGTGCGCTAGTCGGTCGCGGCGGTCTCCAGGCGCCGGTCACGCTCGATCGCGACCGGGATACCGCTGCGATCCGCCAACGCCTGGCGTAGGCGCGCGCTGTCGACGCGATCGGTCCAGCCATGGCGCGCGAGCAGGGTCTGCGCCTCGTCTTCGAGGCTCGAGCGGAGGGCGTAGATGTCCTGCTGAACCTCCACGTACACGAGGTCGTTCCGAATCCCGACTTTGACCGGCTGATACACGAACTCGCCCGGCGTGCCGACACGGACCTCATGGAAGAGCGCCGCGATGTCCTCGTTGTAGAGGCGGATGCATCCGTGGCTCACCTGCATGCCGACGCCCCACGGCATGTTCGAGCCGTGTAGCGCGTAGAGGGGCAACGTCAGCTCGAGACGAAAAAGCCCGAGCGGATTGTCGGGCGTGCCGCCGGGGATCATGGCCCGATCGTCGCCACGCTCGCGGATGTGCTCGGCGCGTATCGACTCCGGGATCACCCACGTCGGGTTCTCGGTCTTGCCGCGCACCCGGAAGCTGCCTTGCGGTGTGCGCCAGTCGTCGCGACCGAGGCCGACGGGGTACGTGGTCACGAATGAGCCCTCATGGCTGCTGCCATGAAAATAGTAGAGCCGCATCTCCGGAATGTTGACCACGATCCCCTGATAGCTCGCCTCGGGCAGCACGTACTCGGTGGGAATGAGCAGCACCTCCCCGACCGGCGGCAGCCACGGATCGACCCCGGGATTGGCGGCGACCATCTCGTTGTATCCGAGGTCGAAATGGCGTCCGACGTCGAGCATCGTGTCGCCTTCCTGCACGATGTACGTCGCGAGCGCGCCGACGACGGCGTCACGTCCGTTGACGGGGTAATTCGTCGGAATGCGGTGAGCGAAGTCGTCCTCCGTCCACTGTCCGGCGGTCGCCCAACCGAAGCTCACCAGCAAGGTCACGATGGCTACCACCACCCCCGTCCGCATCTGCCGACACATCGCCATCTCCAATCACCTCCTGCGCATGCGCGCGTCTACCTGGATTTAAGCAGTCGCCGAGGCGAACGACAATTCCAAATTGCGACGCCGGGGCCGCCTGGCCCACGTCGTCGCTTGTTGCCCATGAAGCACCTGTGGAATAATTTTCCGACGGTGTTGGCGGCGGTGCGAAAATCCTGTGGGAGGTCGAGGATGAGGAACGGTTGGGGTGGGGTGGTGATGGCGGCGTTGGCGTTGCTCGTTCCCGCGAAGGCCTCCGCGATCATCGGCGATCCGCCGCGCGTCGCCGCGCGCGCGGCGTTGGTGATGGATGCGGACAGCGGCACGGTGATCTGGGAGCGCAACGCCGACCTGGAGCTGCCGCCGGCGAGCACGACGAAAGTCCTGACGGCGATTCTCGCGCTCGAGAGCGACGCGCTCGGCCGCAGCTTCGCGGCGAGTCCCGAAGCGTGTCAGACGGCGCCCAGCAAAGTGAACTTGCTTCCGGGACAGCGCCTGAATCTCGAGGACCTCGTGTACGCGGTGCTGCTCAACTCCGCGAACGATGCGAGCGTCGTCGTCGCGGAGAGCCTCGCAGGATCGGTGCCGGAGTTCGCGGATCGGATGAACGCGCGCGCGCGGCAGCTCGGCGCGTTGCGTTCGCATTTCGTCAATCCGCATGGCCTCACCGCCGACGGCCACTACTCGACCGCGCGTGACCTCGCGACGATCTTCCGTCACGGTTTGGAGCTGCCGAAGTTCCGCACGATCCTGAGCACGAAATCGGTGACGGTAAGCGTGGAGAACAGCGCACGCGTGATCGCGCTCCACAGTCACAATCGACTGCTCGAAGGGTATCGAATTCCGGTGATCGGCAAGACCGGATACACCATTCCCGCCAAGAAGTGCTTCGTCGGTGCTGGGACGTTCGACGGCCGTGAGGTCATCGTCGCCGTGCTCGGGTCGACGGATCTCTGGGGCGACACGAAGCGTCTCTTCGAGTTCGGCTTCGGCGATACGCTGCCGCCGGCGCCGCTCCTGCGGCACGCCGCCATGCGCCCGGCTCCGCGGCACGCCCGGCACGCCGGCAAGCATGCCGCCGTACGCGGCGTGCACGCCGTCGGTCGCAAAGGGCATTACGCGATTCAGGTCGGCACGTTCCAACGGATCGACGGCGCCAAACGCCTGCAGCATGCGCTCGGCCGTCGCGGCTACGACGCGGCGATCGACCGCGTCGCGCAGGGTACGGGCAAGCACAAGCGTACCGAGTATCGGGTGCAGGTCGGCGCGTATCCCAGTCGCGATCAAGCCGAGTCCGCGGTGCGCACCATGGCGACGCAGGTCGACATGCCGGTTCGGATCGTCGAGCGCTGAGGATCACGTGACCGGTACGATCAAGAAACTCGTGCGTGACAAGGGATTCGGGTTCATCGTCCCGGACGACGGCAGCGACGACGTCTTTTTCCATCGTTCGCGGCTCGAACCGAAGATGCAGTTCGACGATCTCCGCGAGGGCGACCAAGTCCAGTTTCAAGTGCGTCCCGGCGAGAAGGGCCCGCAAGCATTCGACGTCAAGGTACGCTGAGCGGTCTCAACCGCGACGTACTCGCGCGCCGTCGAACGCCGCGCCATCGCCGTCGCCGAGCAGCAGCGACGGCAACTCGCGAATACCGCTGACACGGAGCTCCGCGCCGCTCCGATCGCCGACCCCGACGTACGGTACCGCGGCGGCTGCCGCCGCGGCGCGGTCGATCTCGGTGTCGCCGACGTAGACGGCCTCGGACGGACGTACCCCGGCGCGATCCAAGCACCCGAGGAGCAGATCCGGCGCCGGCTTCGGCCGCGGCACGTCGAGAATTCCCATGCAGATGGGAAAGAACTCCGCGAGCCCGAAACGCTCCACGACACCGCGTACCGTCGTGCCGCGATTCGTGGCGAGCGCGAGCGGGCAGTGGGCGCGGAGCCGCCGCAGCGTCGGCTCGAGCTCGTCGGCCGGCTCCATCAGCGCGTAGAACGGACCGTAGTCGGTCCTCCGCGCCGTCTCCGCCATGCGCTGCTGCATCTGTGGATCGTCGCGGAAAAGGTGCGCGTATAGCTGCGGGCTCGACAGCGTGTGACAGAGCCGGCGCGCTTCCTCGTCGAGCGGCGGCAGGCCGAGCGTCGCGAGCACCGCGTCGTAGAACGCGACGTTCGCCTTCCACGACTCGAACAGCACCCCGTCGCAGTCGAAGATCACCAGGCGCAGCTCGCTCGCGGTCGGCAAGCGCGCGGCGGGCGACGTGCCGTCGTTGCGCGTCGTCATCGCTGACGGCCAATGCTTATGTCCGACCACGCGCGGTCACGCCTCACCACGCGCGAGCGCGACGCGCTTTTTCCATCCCGCCATCGCCGACGCGCGCTCGTCGCTCGTGGTGCGCGGCTCGAACAACCGCTCGCGTTGCCAGATGCGCGCGACCTCGCCGCGGTCACGCCAGAAGCCGGTCGCGAGCCCGGCGAGATATGCGGCGCCGAGCGTCGCCGCGTCGACGACGACCGGCCGCTCGATGACGAGTCCCGTCACGTCGGCTTGGCACTGCATGAGGAAATCGTTCTGCGACGCGCCGCCGTCGACGCGCAGGACGTCGATCGCGGCGTTCGGCGAATCGGCGCGCAGCGCCTCGATCACCTCGGCGCAGCGAAACGCGATGCCCTCGAGCACCGCGCGCGCGATCTCCGCGCGCCCGGTGCCGCGCGAGATGCCGCCGATCAGCGCCCGCGCCGAGGCGTCGAGATACGGCGTCCCGAGACCCTGGAACGCCGGCACGCACCACACGCCGCCGCTGTCGGCGATGCTCGTCGCGAGCGTCTCCGACTCGGCGGCGTCGTGGACGATCCCGAGGCCGTCGCGCAGCCATTGCACCGCGGCGCCAGCGGTGACGGCGCTGCCCTCCAGGCAGTAGGTGACGCCGTCCTCGAGCCCCCACAACACGAGTGGGAACGCGCCGTGCGGCGACAAGCGCAACGACGGGCCGACGTTCACGTCCATCATGGCGGCCGTGCCGTAGGTGATCTTCATCATCCCGGGCTCGGTGCACAGCTGGCCGAACATCGCCGCCTGTTGGTCCCCGGCGCGGGCCGCGAGCGGGACTCTGGCGCCGAGGAGATCGTCGTCGCTGGTGCCGCACGTCGCGCTCGTCGGCGCGATCGTCGGCAGACACGCCGCGGGTAGCTCGAGCGCGTCGAGGAGCGCCTCGTCCCAGCGATTCGCGAAGAAGTCGTAGATGCCGGTGCACGACGCGTTCGACGCGTCGGTGACGTGGCACGCGCCGCCGGAGAGCTTCCACGAGATCCAGCTGTCGATCGTCCCGAGCCGCAACGTGCCGGCGGCGGCGCGGGCGCGCGCGTCGGGGACGTGCTCGAGGATCCACGCGAACTTCGTCGCCGATTGCAGCGGATGGACGATGTACCCGCGACGGCCGAGCTCCTCGCAGCGCGCGACCGTGCGGAGATCCTGCCAGCCGATCGCGGGATAGATCGGGAGACCGCTCGCCGCGTCCCACACGAGCGCCGACGCGCGCTGGTTCGCGACGCCGATCGCCGCCAGCGCGCTCGTCGGGATCGCCGCGTGCTCGACCGCCGTGCGTGTCACGGAAAGCGTCCGCTCCCAGATCGCGAGCGGATCGTGCTCGACCCATCCGGGGCGCGGATACGAAAGCCCGATCTCGGCGTACGCGGTCGCGATCTCGCGGCCGTCGTGATCGAAGACGTAGGCACGTACGCCGGTGCCGCCTTCGTCGATCGCGAGAACGTGCGAGCTCATCGCGGCCGCACGAGCGCTCCGGGGTTCATGATGCCGGCGGGGTCGAGCGCGCGTTGCAGCGCGACGAGCGTGCCGTATGCGGCGCCGAGCTCGCGCGGCAGCCATTCGCGCCGCACCCGTCCGATGCCGTGGTGATGCGAGATCGTCCCGCCGGCCGCGAGCGTCGCTTCCATCGCGGCCGCCCAGATCCGAAAGTAGAGCGCCTCGATGTCGGCGCTGTCGTCCGGCTTGGCGGCGAAGGTGAAGTAGATGTTCGTGCCCGTCGGGTAGGTGTGCGAGCTGTGCCCGGAGGCGACGATCAGGCCCGTCACCGCGCGCATGGCCGTGAGCACGCCGGCGTAGAGCCGGTCGATCTTGTCCCACGTCGTCGCGACCTCGATCGTGTCGACGATCATGCCTTGCCTCAAGAAGACCTCGAAGCCGGGAACGGTGTTGCGGTGGTGCAGCCAGCTCTCGACCGGACCCGAGCCGACGAGACGTCCGCCGGCCTCCGCGCACGTCGCCTCGACGGCGGCGCGCTCGGCGGCGACCAGCGCCGTCGGCCCTTCGCAGAGAACGAGCAGCAGGCTCTCGCTCCCGCCGATCGCACCGGCGAACGCGCGGCCCGCTTCGATCTCGTCGTACAGCCGCAAGACCGCCGGCCGCCACCCCGCGCGCACGATACGGCGCAAGGTCTCCAGGCCGTCGTGCATGCTCGGAAACGCGATCGCTTGACGCTCCGTCGCTGCAGGACGCGGATGGATCTCGAACGTCACCTCGGTGAGAATCCCGGTCGTCCCTTCGCCGCCGAGAAAGAGGTGGCGCAGGTCGGGACCGGTGGAGGCGCGCGGGACGGCACGTGTACGAATGATCTCGCCCGACGGCAGCACCGCCTCGAACGCGACGAACATCTGCTCGATGTTCCCGTACTTCGTCGAGAACTGCCCGGCCGAGCGCGTCGCGACCCAGCCGCCGACCGACGACAGCGCAATCGACTGCGGGAAGTGTCCCATCGAGTAGCCGGCGTCGTTCAGCGCTGCCTCGAACTCGCTGCCGAGGAGTCCCGCCTCCGCCGTCGCGAGCAAGTTGTGGCCGTCGATCGCGCGCAGCGCCCGCATCTCGCCGAGGTCGACGACGATCGACGTGGCGTCCGGGTCGATGCCGCCGCACACCCCGGATCCGGCGCCGAAAGGAACGACGGCGACGCGCTCGCGTGACGCGTAGCGGAGGATCGCCGACACCTCCGCCGTCGAGCGCGGCCGGACGACGCACGCCGGCGGGGGCGGCGGAGTCGCCTGCAGGCTGCGCCACACGGCGATCACCCAGCTGTCGCGGCGCGCGCGGGCGATGCGCGTCGGATCGTCGACGATGCGGTCGGCGCCGACGAGCCGCGCGACGTCGTCACCAATGCTCGCGGGGCTGCGACCGCTCACGCGTAGCCTCCGGATGCCGCGACTGCCGTCGGAGCCGACGCGCGCCACCCGAGCCGCGCGTCGCATTGGCGGCGGAAGGCGGCGACCTCGCGGTCGCGGCGCTCGGCGCTCCAGCCGAGCTCGGCGGCGACGATCACCGCGACGTCGGCGGCGATCGCGCGCGCGCGCTCGGTCGCGAAGAGCGCGATTCGCGACCGCCGCTCGAGGACGTCGGCGAGCGTGCACGCCATCTCGCGACGCACGGCGTGACGCACCTCGGCCGGCGAGAGCGGCACGTCCGGCGCGAAGGGCGCCCACGCTGCGGCGTCGTCGGCGAGCGCACGTACCTCGCCGGCGTCGCTGCCGTGCACCGTTCGCAGGCGCGCCCACGTGTCGCCGGGCAGTGTCGATTCGCCGCCGGTCTCGTTCGCGTGCTCGGCCGAATCGAGCAGCTCGCCGCCGGCAAGGCGCTCGGTTCCCGAACGCCCCGCGGACGACGTCCGGTCGAGGAGCGGCAACGCCGCGTCGACGACGCGCTCGGCCATCCTGCGATACGTCGTCAGCTTGCCGCCGGCGATCGTGACGAGGCCGCTCGCGCTCACCGCGATCTCGTCCTTGCGCGAGATCTCCGACGGGCTGCGGCCTTCCTCTTGGATCAGCGGCCGCACGCCGGCCCAGGCGCCGACGAGGTGCTCGGGCGCGAGGCGCAGGTCGGGGAAGCTCCGCGCCAGCGTCTCGAAGAGATACTCGGCGTCTTCAGCGGTGACCTCCGGCTCTTCCAGCGGACCGGCGTAGCTCGTGTCGGTCGTGCCGACGTAGACCCACGTGCCGCGCGGCACCGTGAAGAGCGGCCGGCCGTCGCGCGCCCGCATCACGACGCAGTGACGCACCGGGAGATCCTCGGCGCGAAAGACCAAGTGAATGCCTTTGGTCAGGTGCAGCACCGGCCCCGGCGCCTCGGCGTCCATCCGCCGGACGACGTCGACCCACGGCCCCGCGGCATTCACCACGACGCGCGCCTGAACCGTGATCGGCGCCCCGGTCTCCGCGTCGCGAATCTCGATGCGGCGCGCCGTCCCGTCGCCGCCGAGGGCGACGACCGGCGCATGGTTCACGACCGCCGCGCCCGCATGGTACGCGGATTTCAGCGTGTCGAGCACGAGACGCGCGTCGTCCGTCACGTACTCGGGGTAGACGGCGGCTCCTTGCAAGCGCTCGGCGTTGAGACGCGGCTCGGCGGCGAGCGCTTCCTGGCGCGAGAGAATCCGGTGCCGCTCGTCGGCCGCGACCGCGGCGAGCTTGTCGAAGAGGGCGAGCCCGACACGCAGCTTGTACACGCCCGCGCGCGTGCGGCCGTAGACCGGCACGAACATCGGCGCCGCTTCGGTCAGGTGCGGCGCGATCCGCCGCAGCACTTTGCGCTCGGTCGCCGCCTCGCGCACGAGCGCGATCTCGCCTTGCTCGAGATAGCGGAGACCGCCGTGGATCAGCTTCGACGACCGGCTGCTCGTGCCCGCGGCGAAGTCGCGGGCGTCGACGAGACCGACGGTGAGACCGCGCAGCGCTGCCTCGCGCGCGACACCGGCGCCGGTGATGCCGCCGCCGATCACCAAGAGGTCGAACGATTCGGCGGCGAGGCGCTCGAGGTTGCGCCGGCGCGTCGTCGGCTCAAAGCCGGCCATGCGCGCCTCGCGGGCGTGCCGCCGCACGCGTCGCACCCGACACTCGTGTCACGGCGGTCAGTAGCCCCATGAATCGAGGTCCTCGTCGTCGATGCCGAAGAAATGCGCGACCTCGTGCAAGATCGTCGTACGGATCTCCTCGCGGAGCTCCGCCTCCGTCTCGCACTCCTCGACGAGCGGCCGATAGAAGATCGAGATGCGATCCGGCAGCGCCGGGACGCCCGTGCCCCGCTCGGCGAGCGGCACGCCTTCGTACAGGCCGAACAGCGTGTCGACGCGCGGGTCGAGCCCGAGGCTCCGCAGCTGCGCACGCGACGGCTCATCCTCGACGACCACCTCGACGTTCGCGAGCCGGGCGGCGAACTCCTCGGGCAGCTGGTTCACGACCTCGGCGACGAGTCGTGCGAATCGTGTGCGGTCCATCGGGTCGCGTCGTGGCGGGTGAGGCGCGGCGCGAGCGGACGTTGCCACATGCCTTCCGGAATCACAAGGCGCAACCTTGACAACCCCGCCACCCTCGGGCACGAAAAAAGGCCGCGGCCGCACGACTACGGCCGACGCCAATTCACCCACCCACGGAGCTCCGGGGATTCCCCGAGGAGGTTGCCCATGTTGCTCGACGGCAAAGTTGTCGTGATCACCGGCGCAGGCCGCGGTATCGGCCGCGAGGAGGCCTTGCTCATGGGCAAGCTCGGCGCGAAGGTCGTCGTGAACGATCTCGGCGCGCACTTCGATGGCACCGGCGCCAGCACCGGACCGGCGCAGGAGGTCGTCGACGAGATCAAGAAGAGCGGTGGCGAGGCGGTCGCGAACGGCGACAGCGTCAGCGACTTCAAGGGCGCGCAGCGCATCCTCGAGTGCGCCATCGACACGTTCGGGAAGCTCACCGGCGTGGTGAACAACGCCGGCATCCTCCGCGACCGCATGATCTTCAACATGTCCGAGGACGATTGGGACTCGGTCATCGCCGTGCACTTGAAGGGCACGTTCAACTGCACGCGGCATGCGTGCGTCTACTGGCGCGAGCAGCACAAGGCGGGAAACGTGCTGAACGGCCGCATCATCAATACCGCCTCCGACTCCGGCCTCCTCGGCAACCCGAGCCAGAGCAACTACGGCGCCGCCAAGGCCGCGATCGCCGCGTTCTCGATCATCATCGACCGCGAGATGGCGAAGTACGGCGTCAGCGTCAACTGCATCGCGCCGGTGGCGCGCACGCGCCTCACGGTCGACGCGACGCCGGCGACCGCGGCGCTCATGGGCCAGCAGGTCGCCGAGGGCGAGTTCGACGTCTTCAGCCCGCACAACATCGCGCCCCTCGTGGCGTGGCTCGCGAGCGACGACGCGGCGGACGCGCACGGCGAGGTGTTCCGCGTCGGCGGCGGTACCGTGTGGGCGATGCAGGGCTGGCACTCCGTCGGCAAGGTGCAGCAGCACGCGGTCTGGGATCCACAGGAGCTCGGCACGAAGCTCAAGGCCGAGCTCGCGAAGGGCGGCACGCGCAAGGAGACGATGGCCGACGTGTTCGCTGGTGGGCTCTGAGCCGCGGTCGCGAGCGCGCGACGCGGACGCGGCGGCGAAGCGCCGCGTCCTGATCGTCTGCCACGCGAACACGAGCCGCAGCATCATCGCCGAGGCGCTCCTGCGGCGGATGCTCGCGACGCGCCGCCGCGACGACGTCGTCGTGCGCTCCGGCGGCATCGCGCCCTACGCGCGCGACTCGAGCCTCGTATCCCTCGACGCGCGCCTCCTCTTGCGCGAGGACGCGATCGACGTCGCCGCCGACGCGACGTCGTGCGACTTGAAGCTGCATCGCGAGCACATCCGCGACGCCGATCTGATCGTCACCATGACGGGCGAGCAGCGCGCGATGCTGGCGGCGTTCGTCGAAGCCGAGGGAAAAGAGGTCATGACGCTCCGCGAGGCGGCCGGCGAGAGCGGCGACATCGACGATCCCGCCGGGCGCGAGGCCGAGTTCCATCGCGCGTGCCGCGACGAGATCCGGCGCTGCCTCGCGAAGGCGTTCGACCGTCTCGCGCCGCCGAGCGAGAATGGCGACGACGGCTGAGCGCCCGACGATGGCCGAGAGCAGCGATGGCTGAGCGCACCGACATCGACTTTCGCAATCCGCCCGATACCGTCATTCGCGCGATCCTCGGCTCGCCGAAGACGATCGCGGTCGTCGGCTGCTCCCCTGACCCGATGCGCGACAGTCACCGCATCGCCGCGTTGCTGCAACGACGCGGCCATCGCGTCATTCCGGTGAATCCCGCCGCCGACGTCATTCTGGGCGAGAGGTCTCGCCGGTCGCTCGCAGCAGTCGCCGAGCCGGTCGACATCGTCGACGTCTTCCGCCGACCCGACGCGGTGCCGGAGATCGTCGACGAGGCGATCGCGGTCGGCGCGTCGGTGCTGTGGCTGCAACTCGGCGTCGTGCACGTCCCGGCGGCGCTCCGGGCCCAGCATGCGGGGCTCACGGTCGTCATGGATCGCTGCCCGGCGATCGAGTACGCGCGCCTCTTCGATCGCGGCGACGTCGCGAGCGACCGCTCGTGAGCGCACGACGTCCACTGCACACGTGGGAGCGCCTGAGTGCCGAGATCGTCTACGAGTGCCGCATTTTTTCGCTGCGCCGCGACCGCAGCCGCTTCTCGCGCGACGACGCTGAGCACGAGTTCCACGTCCTCGAGTCTCCCGACTGGTGCAACATCATCCCGCTCACCGCCGATCAGCACGTCGTGATGGTGCGCCAGTTCCGTCACGGCCTTCGCGCCTACACGTTGGAGGTGCCGGGCGGGATGATCGACGCCGACGATCCCTCACCGCTCGTCGCCGCCCGGCGCGAGATGGTCGAGGAGAGCGGCTACGACTCGGACCGCGTCGAGCCGCTCGGCGTCGTGCATCCGAATCCGGCGATTCAGACGAACCGCTGCCACTCGTTCGTCGCGTACGAGGTCGAGCGCCGGCACGTGCCGCGCTTCGACTCGACCGAGGAGACCGAGGTCGTGCTCGTGCCGCTGACGCGCATCCCGGAGCTGATGCGCAGCGGCGAGATCACCCACGCGCTGGTGATCGTCGCCTTTCAGTGGCTCGCGTTACGAGGTCGCTGACGGTCGCGCCGCTGCTGGCGGTGGCGCCGTCGCTCGTGTCGCGACGCGCTCGGCACCTCAGGAGACGTGACGCAGCGGCTCGACGCGCCCGCCGGCCGGTGCGGCGTCGCGGGCGATCGCCGGCAGCGTGAGCGTGAAGCACGAGCCATGCTCGGGCTCGCTTTCGACGGTGAGACTGCCGCCCATGAGATGTGCGAGACGCGACGAGATCGAGAGGCCGATGCCCGCGCCCGGCACGTGCCGGCTGCGGTCGTGGACCTGACGAAACGGCTCGAAGATCGCGCGGTGCGCGCTCGCGGGAATGCCGATCCCGGTGTCCGATACCGAGAGGCTGACCACGTCGAGGCCGGCCGGCGCGGCGCGCAACGTGATCGACCCGTGTTCCGTGAACTTCACCGCGTTCACCAGCAGGTTCGAGACGATTTGCTTCAGCCGCTCCGGATCCGCGCACACGCGTCCGCACGCCGGGTCCAGCTCGGCATCGAACGTGACGCCGTGGCCGGCCAGCAACACGTCCATGAGGCTGCGCATGTCGGTGAACAGCGGGGCGAGATCGACCGTCGCCGTCTCGATCTTCAAGCGGCCGGCCTCGATCCGGGACAGATCGATGAGGTCGTTGATCAGATGCGACAAGTTGCTCGCGTTCTTGGTGATGCGATGCAGAATGTCGCGCTGTGCCGGCTCGAGCGGCCCGAACGAGTGGTCGAGCAGGAGGTCGATGTAGCCGAGGACGACGTTCAACGGCGTCCGCAGCTCGTGCGACACACCGGCAAGGAACTCGTCTTTGGTGACGGCGGCGGCACGCAGCGCCCGGTTGTCGGCGACGAGCCGCTCCATCGCGCGTACGTGCCGGTGGATCGAGTACACGCCGGCCCACGAGGTCGCCGTCGCGACGATCACGCAGGCAATGGCGACGAGTACGGAGCCCGCGGGCCGGTAACCGGACGCCGCGCAGGCCAGGTACGCGAGCACGAACATCTGCACGAAGACGGCTGCCGGTAACGCGAGCGACGTCCCGGCGACCTCGTGGCCGGCGGCGGACGCCGCGTTCGTATCTTTCAGGCTGCCACTCTCCATGCGATCCTCGCCATCCTGCTGGCAGATCCGACACAGATGTGTCACGAGAGTGCCAGGACGGCACAGCTCCGGACCCGCATCCCGCGCGCGCTCAGTGGGCGCGTGATCTGGTGCGGGAGGAGAGCAAGCAGCATGCCCGGAGGACGCCCGTGGCGGTCATTCGACTTCCGGAAATCGAAGAGATCTTCACCGTGCTCGACCGACTCGAGATTTCGCGTGAGGCAGTGGTCATTCCGTTGACCAAACGCGATCCGGGCTCGGTGCGACTCTTGCCCGACGAGCGCGTGGAGATCGTCGCGCCCGAGTCGACGAGCGTCGCCGCCTGGCTGTTGACGCTCGAAGCCGCGCTGCGCGAGCTCGGCGCCGCGCCGCCGAACGGCTGAACGCGCGCAGACGTCTCGCTGTCCGTGCACGACCGCGGCACGACCGCGAGCGGCGTCGCCCGCGCGGAGATGTCACTCCTCGATCAGCACCGGTGTGCCGACGGGTACCGTTTCGTAGAGCTCCTCGACGTGTGGATTCAGCAGCGAGATGCAGCCCCACGTCCAGTCGACGCCGCGCGCGTTCTGCTCCTCGCGGTCGGTGCCGTGGATGCCGACGGCGTTGCCGGGCCCAGGCGCCTGTCCGTCGATCACCGGAACCTTCCCTTCGGTCAGCGCCATCGCGTAGCGCTGACGGTCGCCGTCGTTCGGATAGCTGAGGAGCATGAAGCGCGACCAGCGATCATGCGGCCGCTTCCACAGGATCCGGTAGACGCCCTCGGGCGTCCGCAGGTCGCCGCGATACGTCTTCGGACCGCTCGGCGCGATCCCGAGGACGACCGGATACACCTTCTCCTGCGCCGTCCAGTGGTAGAGCGTCAGCGTGTGCTCGTGCTTGCGGACCACAATGGCGTACTCGGCGCCCTCGGACCACGACAGGGCGGGCGTCGGCGACGCGACGGGCGGCGTCGGGTTTGTGGCGGCGTACAGCGAGGGATCGTACTTCGGGAGGTCGGTCCTGTGCGACCAGCACGCAGCGGCAGTCAGGGCGCTCAGCATCATCAACACTCCGCCAACCGCGTGCCGCGACATATGAACACCATCAATTTGCAATAAGACGCTTTGCGTAGCAAGACGAAACGATCGATCGAGCGATGGCATTCGACCGCAACGAGCTCCGACGCGTGATGGGTCACTTCGCGACCGGCGTGGCCGTCGTCACGACGCACGACGGTCAGGGCCGCTGCTACGGACTGACCGCGAACGCCGTTTCCTCGGTCTCGCTCGACCCGCCGCTCGTCCTCGTGTGCGTCGACAAGCGCGCGGAGAGCTATCCGGCGTTCGACCGGTCGCAGGTGTTCGTCGTGAACGTCCTCGGCGAGCACCAGGAGGAGCTGTCGCGCCGGTTCGCGGTGTCGGGCGGCGACAAGTTCCTCGACCTGCCCTGTCGCAGCGGCGGCACCGGCGCGCCGATTCTCGAGGGCGCGCTGGCGCACATCGAATGCCGCGTCGTCGCCGCGCACGACGCCGGCGATCACACCATCTACGTCGGCGAGGTCGAGAGTGCCGACACCGGCGAAGGCCGCCCCCTGCTCTTTTTTCGCGGCCGCTATCATCAGCTGCCGCGCGGCTGACCGGCGCCGCGACGCGGCGACGTCCGCCGCGACGTGGCGAAGTCCGCCGCGACCATGCGGGCCTTTTCGCGGTCGAAAACGCAACGCAGTCGGTGTAGAGTCGCGGTGTTCATGAGGAGACCCGTCGCCCCGCTCGGCGCGCTCGTCCTCGCCGCCGGCCGCGGCACCCGCATGCGGTCCGAGCGTGCGAAGGTGCTGCACACGATCGCCGGTAAGGCGCTCGTCCTCTGGGTGCTCGACGCGGCGCTCGAGCTCGCGCCCGAACGGATTGCGGTCGTCGTCGGACAGGACGCCGACGAGGTGCGCCGGATCTGCGAACGACACCTGACTCTGCGCGACAGCACGCCGCACGCGAAGATCTCGTATCCGTTGCAGCGTGAGCAGCGCGGGACCGGCGACGCCGTGCGTGCGGCGCTGCCAGCGTTCGCCGGCTTCGCCGGCGACGTCGTCATCCTCTACGGCGACGTCCCGCGCCTCACCGCCGCGACCGTGGCGAAGCTCGTCGCGCGCCATCGCGAGACCGAGGCGACGCTGTCGCTGCTCACCACGACCGTCGACGCGCCCGCAGGATACGGCCGCATTCGCCGCGCCGACGATGGCAGCGTCGTCGGCATCGTCGAGGAGCGCGACCTCACCGCGGCCGAGCGGGTCATTCGCGAGATCAACCCCGGCATCTATTGCAGCTCCGCGGCGTTCCTCGAGACCGCGCTCGCGCGCCTCGGGAACGACAACGCGCAGCGCGAGTACTATCTGACCGACCTCGTCGGCATCGCCGTCGGCGGCGGTCTGCGAGTGACGGCGGTTACGGTCGACGACCCCGACGAGGTCGCGGGCATCAACTCGCGCGCGGAGCTCGCGGCCGTCGAGTCGCAGGTGCGGCGCGCGCTCGTGGCGCGTTGGATGGACGCGGGCGTGACCTTTCACGATCCGGCGACGACGTACGTCGAAGAAGGCGTCACGATCGGCGCCGATACCGAGCTCGGCCCGAACGTGCAGCTGCTCGGTCGCACCCGCATCGGCCGCGCGTGCCGGTTCGACGGAACGATCTTGCTGCGCGACACCGAGCTCGGCGACCGCGTGCACGTGCGGCTCGGGACGGTCATGACCGAGTGCCGCGTCGGCGACGATGCGGTGATCGGTCCCTTCGCGCACCTCCGGCCCGGCACCGAGCTCGCGCCCGAGGTCCACATCGGCAACTTCGTCGAGACGAAGAAAGCGCGCGTCGGACGCCGCACGAAGGCGAACCACCTCACGTACCTCGGCGACTGCGAGATCGGCGACGCGACCAACGTCGGCGCCGGGACGATTACCTGCAACTACGACGGCTTTGCGAAGCATCGCACGATCATCGGCAGCCGGGTGCAGATCGGCAGCGACACCCAGCTCGTGGCGCCGGTCACCGTCGGCGACGATGCCTACATCGGCGCCGGCACCACCGTGACGCGCGACGTGCCCCCCGGGCACTTGGTCGTCAGCCGGGTGCCGCAGCGCGAAGTCCCGGGATGGGTGAGACGCCGCCGCGCCAGAGCAACCGCTGGCGGCGCGGCGCCGCCGCCGCGGACGGCCAAGATCGCGCTCGCCCCTTCCGCCGCACCGAGGGCGCAGGTCGTCGCGCAGCGAAAAGTGCGGGCGAAGTCGCCGAACAAAACCGCCGCGGCCAAGACGGTGCAGCGATCCTCGCCGCGGCCAGCGCGCGCCACCAGCGCGCGACGAGGGAAGCGCTGATGTGCGGCATCATCGGATACGTGGGCGATCGCGACGCGAGCTTCATCCTCGTGCAGGGCCTGAAGCGCCTCGAGTACCGCGGCTACGACTCCGCCGGCGTCGCGACGTTCCAGAACGGCTCGATCGCGATCCGCCGCTGTCTCGGGAAGCTCGAGAACCTCGAGAGACTACTGCGTGAAGCGCCGATCAGCGGCACCGTCGGCATCGGCCACACCCGCTGGGCGACGCACGGCCGGCCCTCCGAGCAGAACGCGCATCCGCATCGCGCCGGCAAGATCGTCGTCATCCACAACGGCATCATCGAGAACTACCTCGAGCTGCGCGCGGCGCTCGCCGGCCGCGGCCGCACCTTCTCGTCCGAGACCGACACCGAGGTGATCTCGCACCTCATCGACGAGCGCGTGCAGGGTGGACAGGATCTCGTGCACGCGACGCGTTCCGTCGTGCAGGAGCTCGAGGGCTCGTTCTCGATCGTCGTCATGCACGAGGACAGCCCCGATCGCCTCGTCGCCGCGAAGAGCGCGACCCCGATCGTCATCGGCCTCGGCGAGAACGAGAACTTGGTCGCCTCCGACATTCCGGCGATTCTCGACCACACCCGCCGCATCCTCTTCCTCGAGGACGGCGAGATGGCGGAGGTGACGCGCGAACGCGTCACGCTCTCGACCTTCGCCGGCGATGCGGTCGTGCGCGAGCCGCGGACGGTCGCGTGGGATCCGGTGACGGCGCAGAAGGGCGGCTATCGCCATTTCCTGCTGAAGGAGATCCACGAGCAGCCGCAGGCGATCATCGACACGATGCGCGGCCGCATCTCGACGAGGGCACGGTGCTGGTCGTGATCTCGCAGTCGGGAGAGACCGCCGACACCCTCGCCGCCGTGGAAACCGCGCGCGAGCGCGGCGCGAAGGTGCTCGCGATCTGCAACGTCGTCGACTCGAGCATCGCCCGCAAAGCGGACGCCGTGATCTACACCCACGCCGGTCCCGAGATTTCCGTCGCTAGCACCAAGGCGTTTACGACGCAGCTCACCGTTCTCTATCTGCTCGGCATCTACGTCGCGCGGCGTCGCGGCGTCCTCTCGGAGCCGGGCGCGCACGCGCTGATCCAAGACCTCGTCAACCTGCCATCACACGTCGAGCAGTGCCTGAAGCGCGAGCGCGCGATCGAGAAGGTCGCGAAGAAATACGGCAACGCCCACGACTTCCTCTACCTCGGCCGCGGCATCAACTTCCCGATCGCCCTCGAGGGCGCGCTCAAGCTGAAGGAGATCTCGTACGTCCACGCCGAGGGCTACGCCGCCGGCGAGATGAAGCACGGGCCGATCGCGCTCATCAACGAGGAGGTTCCGGTCGTCGTCCTGTTGCCGAAGGACGCCGTGTACCAGAAGAGCCTCTCGAACATGAAAGAGGTCGAATCGCGCGGCGCCCGCATCATCGTCGTCACCGACGCCCCGTCGCCGGAGCTCGAGGACATCGCCTGGGAGATCCTGCAGGTGCCGACGAGCAATCCCTGGCTCCTCCCGGTGCTGCTGACGATCCCGCTGCAGCTCCTCGCGTATTACATCGCCGACTATCGCGGCACCGACGTCGACCAGCCGCGCAATCTGGCGAAGAGCGTCACCGTCGAGTAGCCTCGAGCTGCCGCCGCTGCGAGTGCGCGATACTTCGCCATGTGTCACATTGTGCATATGGCGACGATCAGCATCCGCGAATTGCACCTTTCGACGGGGCGGTGGGTGCGCCATGCAGCGTCGACCCGCCAGCCCGTCATCGTGACCGACCGAGGACGTCGCGTCGCCGCGATCCAGCCCTTCGAAGCCGGAATCGCGGCCCGTCCGCTGCCCGATCGTGAGCGCAAGATCCGCAAGCAGTCGCGAATTCCGGAACGCCTACGTCCTCGCCGGTGATGCCGTGCATCTCGCTGCCGCGAGCGAGCACGGCTACCGCGAGATCTACACCAACGACCGCCACGTGCTCGCGAGCGCCCACTACTTCGGCCTTGCCGGTATCGACGTCCTCAAACGACCGGGGTGATGGTACGGCCACGGTAACGGTTTCCGCGAGTTGCGTGCAGCCGACGACCGGCCGCGGCATCAGATACCAACGACGACAGCGTCACGGCCCACCCGTGAGGGAGGCGCTCGAGCGTATGGAGGCGATCGAGAGCAAATACGACTCGGGCATTCGGCCGGGGCTCGAGCGCTGGCAGCGGCGCAACGCCGTCAGCGACGTGCTACGGCCGCACTGGGCCGGCGGGCGCGTGCGGGCTCTCCTTCGTGTGGTCCCGCAGGAAGCTGACGGTGAGCGGCCATGCTTCGCTCGCCGCCTTCGCGTTTGCACCGTTCTGACCCGCCTGCGCGCGGAGGAAGCCGTGCCCCGCTCCCGGGAAGACGTGTGCGTCGTACATCTTGCCGAGCTCCTTCATCTTCGTGCGTGTCTCCTCGACGGTCGCCGTGATCCGCGCGTCATCGCCGCCGTAGAGACCGAGCACGGGCGCCCGGACCGTCGTCAGGTCGGGCGGGGGAGGGCCGTAGTAGACGACCGCGGCATCGAGCTGCAGCTGCGCGGCGGCGTAACGGAAGCTCGCGCCGCCGCCCCAGCAGAATCCCATCGACGCCGACTTTCCGCTCGCCGCCGGTAGCTTCAGCGCGTAGTCGCGGACGCCGTTTAGCCGCTTCACCACCTCGTCGGGCGCGAGTCCCGACGCCGCCTTCGTCACCGCGTCGCGATCGGAATACGCGTCGGTGCCGCCGCCGTTAGGTCCCTTGCCGGAGAGGAGATCGGGCGCGACGGCGATGAAGCCGTCCGCCGCGAGTTGATCGGCGACGGCGCGGATCCAGTCGGTCAACCCGAAGATCTCGTGGATGACGATTACGACCGGCGCTTTGTCCTTCCGTTCCGGATACACGACCCAGGTGCGAACGGCCGTGCCGTCGACGTCGACCGATACGAGCTCGCCGTGCCGTGGTGAGATCGTGAGGTGCTGCTTTGCCGCGTCTTCACCCGACGGAATCACCGCCGCGGCTGTGGCAAGGGTCGTCCACACGAGAAAGCTGCATAGGAAAACGAACGATCGCATGTCGCGCCTCCGATCGCTTGAACGCTGTGCCCACTTGCCACATGTAGTGCACGGCGCGCCCGTGGCAAAGTCGGGCCGCCGGTGTCGACGACGTGACCGAGAAGCTCGTCGTCGGGATTCTGCGCTCCCGGCCGTCCGAGGTGGAGGCCGATGCCCCAGTAGGCGCGCGCCGCGTCCGCGTCGCCCCACCGCTCGACCGGCAGTCCGCGGACGACGAGAAATCCGCGCCCGCTCGCGAGCTCACGCCGCCACTCGGCGACGCGCGGCGCGAGCGTCGGCAGCGGAAAGTCCTCGCGCCGCATCGTTCCCATCGGTGCGTCGCGGGCGGTTGCGAGCGCGCGCTCGATCTCGGCGATGTCGATCGCCCCGAGCTCCACGATCCAATCGCGGCGACCGGCGACGTCGGCGCCGCGCCACACGGCCGGCCCGACCAGCGGGTCCCGGCGCACGTCGTCGTGCTCGCGGTTGAAGTAGTGGAGCGCCTGCTCCGCGAAGCTGAGGAATGGCCGGTCCATGCGCTCGGGCCGCGGACGGCTCAGGGCGTTACCCGCCGCGCGCTCCAGCTGCCGCGCGGTAGAAATGGCGGGACGAATTGGTGCGGAAGCTCGAGCGTGCCGTTGCCGGCGAGGTCGCCATCGTGATCCTCGAGCCTGCCGGCGAACCCAATGTCGTTTTCGAAGAGCGGCACGCCGTGTCCCGGCACGAGCGACCGGTAGCGGGTGCGGAGTTTGAACTCGCCGCCCGGCGTCAGCAACGCACTTCCCGCCCCGATGGTCCCGACGGTGACGCCGGCGATGTCCATCGCGGGCGCGCTGGTGCCGTTCCCGGTCGGGTCGAACGTGAGCTCGACGACGGCGCTCGAGGGACACTCGCAGCCGTTCGGGCTCGCGGAGAATTCGAACCGATAGGCGCCGCTCGCGCCCGCAAGGGACGCATCGATGGGACGTTCCATGATGAGCGCGAACTGACCGGAGCCGAACACCGCGCTCTCGAGCACGACGCTGATGCGGTACTTTCGTTCGACGAGCTGGACCTCCACGCTGCCGGTCACGGGGATCGCGGGACCGATGTTGGTGTCGTCGCCGCTCAACGCCGCGGTTCCATCGGCGTCGAGGACCCCGCTGAGACTCGTCCGTGCGAGCGTTGCACGAAAGATGTCGACGTGGATCGTGCCGTTCTCTCCGGCATGGACGACCCCGAGCAGCTCGTCGCCGAGCTCGAAGTCCGCCGCCGTGACGTCGTACGTTCCGGCGAGCTGCGCCGCCGACAGCCGCGACGGTGACGCCGTCCCGTGATCACCGCATCCGGTTGCGATCACCGCGAGCGACGCGAGCACGCCGAGAGCGCGGCCGACTCGCACCGAAACGGTTCGCATCGCGTGCCCGTCACACGAACGCGACCCACGAGTCAAACCGCCGAACGGCGGCGCGCGCGCAGTGTGCGACGTCGCGATGCGGCCGTCGCGTCATCCTCCACTCGCGCGGGGGCCGACGCGACGATCGCGGCGCGACGCTCGACTAGTACCGGTAATGGTCCGACTTGGTCTTCTCGTGCTTCGAGTTGTTGGTATGGCGCTCGGGTTGACGATCCCGCGGCCGTTACTGCGGCGCGCGGATCAGATCATCGAATAGGCTGAGGCGCTTTCACTCTAGGCCGACGTGACCGCGAAGAGCCGCCAGTCGCCGGGCACACCCTTCAGCACGTGGCTTCCGCGGTCGTCGAATCGTATGCCTGAGCCGGCCACGAGGTCCTTGACGGTTGCCGACGCCAGGACCTCTTGGGGCTGCGCCGCCGCGGCGATTCGTGCCCCGGTATGCACGGCGATGCCGCTCACCCTTGATCCCGCGACCTCGCACTCCCCGGTGTGAAGCCCCGCCCGTACCTCGAGGCCGAGCGTGTGGACTGCGTCGCGGATGGCGCAGGCGCACCGGACCGCTCGGGCGGGGCCGTCGAAGATGGCGAAGAGGCCATCGCCTGCCACGTCGACTTCGCGTCCGCGGAAGCGTTCGAGCTGCCGCCGGGCGACGCCGACATATCCCTCGAGCGCTTCCCTCCAGCGTCGGTCGCCCACCGCGGCCGCCCGCTCCGTCGAGCCCACGATGTCGGTGAACATCACCGTGACGAGCACGCGATCCGGATCGGGGCCCGATCGCGCGCCGGTGACGAACTCTTCGATCTCGTCGATGAGTAGATCCAGGGTCTCCTGATCGAAGGCTTGGAGGAGATGGTCGTCACCGGGAAGCTCGACATACCTGGCGCCGCCGATGTGCTGGGCCAGGTAGCGTCCGGCCTCGACGGGAACGGTCCTGTCCCCGACGCGATGGAGAATCAGGGTCGGAGCCTGGATCGCGGACAGAACGTGCCGTACATCGATGCCGTAGTTGGCCCGCATCAACGCAAGGATGGCCCCTGGACTGGCCGAGGCGCGCTCCAGCCGGGCAAACCACTCCACGAACGCCGTATCGTCTCGACGGCTCGGTGCATTGATGGGGACGAGCACGCCCTCGCCCCAGCGGATCTCGATCTGGCGAAGGAATTCATCCCATTGCTCCTGGTCCACGCACCACGGCTCGGCCTTTATGCAGGCGAAACTGCCGCACAGCACCAGGGCCGATGTCCGCTCCGGGTAGGTGGCGGAGAACATCAGCGACATGGGCCCGCCTTCCGACCAGCCAAAGATCGTGGCACGCGGGGATCCGGCCGCGTCCATCACGGCCCGTACATCGCCGACGCGCTCTTCGACCGTCTGCTCGCCGACACGATCGGAGAGCCCCTGGCCACGCTTGTCGAAGACGATGACGCGAGCGAAGGACGTGAGCCTCTTGAGCAGGTACTCGTTGACGGGGAACTCCCAGTAGAGCTCGGCGTGGGAAAGCGTTCCCGGGATGAGGACGAGATCGCGCGGCCCCTCGCCGAAGACTCGGTAGGCGATGTGGACGTCGCCGCTCTTCGCGTATTTGATGTCGCTTCTCATGGGCGGCGTCCCTCCCCAGTCCCGCGAACGAGTGCGGCTGTGCGCTCATGATCCCACGCCCGGATGTGTAGTATAATTTGAGAAGGTTTTTTTTGTGTTGTTTTGTCTGTGTGTCCTTTGGACGTGGTTTAGCCCAGATCGGGAAACCCCATGTCCGTAGCACTGAAAGAAGTCCGCGTTATAAGCCGTTTACACGAGAAAGGCACGAGCGTTTCGGCATGACAGCTTTGGCACTGAAAACGCGCGAACCCCGGGCCCAGATGCGGCAGTCGAGGAACCCACGGAACCCCCGCTCGAGAAAGGCGGGGACGCCGGCTGGATCGGCGCGGCC